>QGNH01000635.1_pt1 | contig 33767 bp, 54 predicted proteins | sample 1735481 | NCBI WGS metagenome assembly QGNH01 (sample SAMN09239004, study PRJNA386568) | Viral metagenome, whole genome shotgun sequencing project. | reverse complement strand
ACGGAAGGCTAACCGCCACAGAATATATCAGTGATGGTAAATGGAAATGCGTTTGCGATTGCGGAGGAACGGCCATAGTGGAGGCAAAAAACCTATCGTCCGGTGTCACAAAAAGTTGCGGATGCATCAGGCGCGAAAAATCATCTGAACGACAAAGATCATTTGCGGGAAAGACTACCTCTAAATTGCGCGATCTTACGGGGCAGAGGTTTGGTCACTTGACTGTTTTAATTAGAGTCCCGCCGCGCAAATGGCTGTGCAGGTGTGATTGCGGAAAAGAGATAGGCGTATTTACCGACAACCTGACGCGCAATCACACCACAAGCTGCGGATGCCAAAAGGGCGCTATGATTTCCAAAAGTCTTACTACGCATGGAAAAACAGAATCAAGAATAATGCATATATGGGAAGGCATGAAGGCGCGTTGCCTTAACCCTAACGATGATCGGTTTTTAGATTATGGCGGTCGCGGTATAACAATCTGTGACCGTTGGCTAGAATCTTTTGAGAACTTTTATGCTGACATGGGGGATCCGCCGGATAAGTGTTCAATCGACCGCATAGATGTAAACGGCAACTACGAACCATCAAATTGTCGATGGGCAACACAAAGCCAGCAGTGCAACAATAAGCGCGATACGGTTCGCTATTTCTATGAGGGCGAAGAACATACATTATCCGAATGGGCTACAATAAAAAACGTCAGCCATGACCGGCTGAGACAGCGAGTACATAAACTCGGATGGACATTCGAAAAGGCAATTACCGTTCAAGAAAATCTAAGATAGTTCAAAATCAACATTGGAAGTTGCCCCGAGATAGGGCGACTTCTTCTATTTAGTAAGGAGAGACGGAATGTTTATTCATAGTAATAAAGCACTTTTATTCAAAGCTGAAGGCAATGAATTGCGTATTGACGCCGATTATATTGGCTCGCTCCCCGAATGGGCAACTAAAACAATACTTTACGACTGGGCCGTTAAAGACGGGAGCATTACTTTCGTTGGCGATTCAACCCCGACGCCTGTTGATCTGACTTCACTCAGCGCATCGGATCTTGCAGCTAAGGCCGCAGAATACGCCGAAGCAGCAAAGGTGGCAAAAGCAGCAGAAGACGCTGCCGCCGGTATCACGCCTCCCAAACTTAGTAAAAAGGAAATCGCCGCCGCCGCCTNNGCCGAAAAAGCGGACGCGGATGCGATTGATGCAGAGGCCGCCGCCGAATCGGAGGCCGCCGAGACGCCTCCCGCGCCGCCCGCGCAGTAACACGAAAGGGGGATAAGTCCATGTTCGAATATCCTGGTGGCGGCTTCGATGAGGCTGCACAGCTAATGAGCAAAATACCCATAGCCTCTAATATTTCGTATGGGACGAATCCCCCATATTCTTCTATGGATTTCCTATCACTGTTCCCACAGTTCGCAGTTGTTTGCTCTGACGGAACGGTACCTGCAATGCTTTTAAGCACGTTTATTTCAATGGCAAATGCGACCGTGTCATACTCGAAATATTTCGAACTCTGGAGCTATTGTATGGGCCTCTATGTGGCTCACTTCCTGACACTATTCTTGTCTGCCTCACGGAATAGCACTACGGTCCCCGGCCTAATAGCCGCATCCGCCCCGAAGCTGCCGACAGCAAGTAAGAGCGCTTTAGGAGTGTCTGTCAGTTACGATACCAGCGCGGTATTCGACAGCCTAAAAGGTTTTGGGACCTGGTTGACCACATCGTACGGTGTGGAATTCGCTACATTCGCAAATATGGCCGGAATGGGCGGGATGGTGATATGAGCGTCAAGGTTTCACATAAAAGCTTTAACGGTGGCGCAGCGGGACTGCTTGAGCGGATCACGGAATTATCGTCGCATAAAATCGGGGTCGGTGTGCCGAGCGACCGAAATGACGAAGGGCGCGAAAGTAAAGGCGGAAAAAAGGAAGTCGGAAACGCCGATCTTGTTTATATCCACACGCACGGCGTGCGGCCGACGGTGGTGCGGCGTGAAATGCAGCCGATGATTGAAACGCTTGGCAAATACAGCGTTGCCCTGCAAATGTACATAGCGTCTCATGGATCATTTACAATGCAGATCCCGGCGCGGCCAATTATAGAACCCGCCATCGAACAGCGGCAGGAGGAAGTCGCAGAGAGCCTAAAAGAAGCTCTTGTTTCCGCGCTGAATGATGGTGATTATATGAAATCTTTAAAAATGGCCGGTAAAAATGCTCAAATCATTGTCCAGGACTATTTCGAGGGCGACAACGGATGGGAGCCCAATAAGGACAGTACAATCAACGGATGGACGGCGCCGTGGATTGATAAAAAAACTGAGAAGCACAAGTTTTTCAAGGGTAAGGGCTCAGATCAACCCCTTATTTCGACGGGGGCTCTACGGCAATCCATATCCTTCACTGTTGACGGGGTGATACCAAATGGCGATTGATTTATCTGAAGTTGTCAACGATCCCGACCTCATCCAGGACATCACAATTGAACGCACAACGGGCGGTCATTTCGAAAAAAGCGCCTATGTTACGAACGCGCCGACGCGTTTCACAATTCAGGCCATATTCGACCCGGACAAAATCAAAGAGGTCATGCCGACGCCAGAGGGCTCCCGTGCGACGGGTCATATTACGGTTCTGCTCGATCGGTCAATTTCGCTATTTACGACGCACGATCGCGCCGATGGAAACGATATCGCTGATAAGATTATTTTTGATCCGGGTAAGCCCTATGAAGTGGCGTTCCGGATTATTTCCACAAACGAATCTTATGGAGTTCAGGTCGTGGACGCCGAGAGGGTGGGAGCTATATGAGCGTTAAAAGCGTCATGATGGACTTCTTTTATGACGAGATAATCAAGATGCTTGTCGGCGTCACGAACGCGCCGGCGGCGGGCGCACAGAACATCATACCGCTCTATCAGCCGGAAGGTGCCGGCGGAATTAAGGACGTCCATCCGGACGTCGTTTTTTATAACCTCGTTTTCCGAGATGACGGATACAACAAACAGATTGAGGCCACCATCAGCGGAAACGACGATCCGGCGCTGACGACAAGTACAACGAAATATAACCGCGAATTTCAACTGCAGTTTTTCTGCTGTGGGGATAACGCTTTTGAGTGGGCCGATACGCTCCGCATTATGCTGTTCGACCGAAATATCACGGAGGATTTCGCCAGCCAGGGGATGTCATTAATAACGTCAGTAAGGGAGCCGGATTACGCTCCCGAATCGATCAATCAGCAATGGCTTGAGCGCTATGACTTACGCGCAGATTTTAACCATCTCGTTATAAAACAATCGACAATTCCGGCAATAGCTTTTGCCGACGTAATAATTGAATCTAAGAATGGAGTTGAGGCAACATGCTCAGTTTAGCGCCAATATTTAATATAAGCATCAATTTACCGTCAGCATCAGTGCAAACTACCAATTTTTCACTTGGGCTTATTTTGTCAGCCAATACGGTTATTTCGACCGCAACGCGACTCGTTACCTACAACAGTGTTGAGGCGATGATTATCGCAGGGTTTTCCTCTACGAGTCCAGAGGTTAAAGCGGCTACATTGTATTTTAAACAGACCCCGGCACCGGCACAGATTGCAGTAGGAGTGAAAGGGAGCGGCGAAACCGCACTGGTAGCACTTGAGGCGTGTCGCATAGCTAACATGCAATGGTATGGCTGTGCGTATATCGGGGCCGTGACCGCAGACATAGAGGCGTTGGCGTCTTATGTTGCCTCAGCCTCACCTAGAGCGTATTTGTTCGGCACAACGGATGATTCGGCGGTTATTGCGGGAACAACGGGTAACCTTTGCCTGACATTACAGGCGTCCAACAACGACCGTGTTATTACGCAGTATTCTGCAACGGCAGACGCGATGGTTTCGCTGATGGGTTACATAGGCGCTATGGTCAACCAAGCATTTACCCTTGATTTTAAACCAGAGCCCGGCGTAGCGCCCGATAGTTTAACTGACGCGCAAGCAACTATCCTCCAGGGCGAAAACTGTAACTATTTTGCCACATACGAAAATGGACAGTCGTGGTTCGCAAACGGCATCGCGGCCTCCGGGCATTTCTTCGATGAAATATTTGGCGTTGACATTTTGGCGGCCGATATACAGTCGCAGCAGATTGCGCTTGCAACCTCCGTACCGAGCATACCGCAGAGCGATGCGGGCACGCAAATGCTCACGGCGGCTATTATGACGGCCTGCAACAACGCATTAAAGCGCGGGTTTATTGCGGCAGGTACATGGAAGGGCGAGACAGTGCTCAAGCTTACGCCGGGCACGACTCTGCCAAACGGCTATAGCATACAGGTGTCCCCAATGAGCACGTTGACGCCGACGCAACTCGCGGCCAGACAAACACCGCCAATCTATGTCTGCATTATATTCGCCGGTTCTGGCCAGTCGTTTACATTACAGATCAACGGACAATAGGGAGGGTACATAAATGTCTACATATTCATTCGGTGAAGTAGGAATTACGATGCAGCACCCCTTAGTGGGCGTGCTCTCCCTCAATGGTGAGGGCATGGGGTCAATTACCAAGAGTTTCACGGACAACCTTACCGAGAGCGAAAAAGGCGCAGACGGCTCCACGATGGTTACAAAAGTTATCTCCCGTCGCGGCACGCTCACTATTGAGGTCCTGCAGAGTTCCTATGCCGCAAAATGGTTGACGCAGTATAACAACGTGCTTGATAATGCGCCCGCAAGTTCATGGATGGCGGGAAGCTTACAAATGATTGAAAACTACGACAATGGTTTGACGACCACCGCAACCGGGTTATCCCCTGTAAAACGTCCCGACGGGAAGAATGCGCAGCAAGGTGCATTAAAATCATTTGAATACTTTACGCCGAATATGGTGGAGGCATAAGATGGACAACTGTGAAATTAAAGGCCGCAATTTTATATTTCAGATACCTGGGGCTTGGGACGGTTGCTCAATAAACGACCTGCTGGTTTCGTTCGATATGCCGTTTGGCATCTCAACCATCATGGGTATCCCGTCCGTCAAGCAGCACATGATGCCGGATCAGCTCGAAACATTTATGAGACTTTGCCTTAAATACTGCATCGAACAGATTGATGGAAACCCGGCAGGAATACCGGTAATTAATGAAATAGGAAGCATCGGTATTAACGGGGCTACATCTCAGATCCTTACGAAACTGACGGCGCAGTACATACTTTTTTTCGTCGAATACTGGCAGGCAGGAAACAATTAAACTTTCGAGCCCGCCGCGCCAGTTACCTGTCGGTTGATACGGCCAATGTCCCACAACTTATATCCGTCCTGGTGTCGTCCGGAATGTGGTATCAACGCGAAGCCAAGGACGGCACTTATAATTACATCGACCTACAGGACGCTCTCGAAATGCTGACCGTCCGAAACGAGAACAACGAACGCGCCAGAGAGCACGCAATGAGGGAGACCCATCATGTCTAGCCATTATATAGAAGAATATTTAGTCTCTCTCGGCTTCGACCTAGACAGCGAAGACGGCAAAAAGTACATCGATACACTCAAGGATATTGAGAAGCACCAAAAGGACGCCGAGAAGTCCGGCAAGTCCGCTGACGGTCAGGCAAAGAAAGACCACGCCAATTCGAAACAAAAAATAGATGACGGCAAAAAAGAAATTAATCTAATGGGCGACTTCGAAAAGACGCTTCGTCAGATCGGAGGACTCACTGCCGATATGGGTGAGGGTAATGTCTTCGGTTCGCTTATCCGGGGTGGCGCGGCCGTCAAGAATCTGACGGATTTTATAAATAATCTCGGGGATGCCTATGAAAACACCGGGTCGAGAGCTGAGAGAGGCGCGCCGTCTGGCGCTGGGAGAAGCCACCAGGGAAGCAACTATACGGAAGCTGCCGAGACCGCCAGGGGCGCACAGGCGGGAGCCGTTGAGGAGAGAGGGTTGCAGGCTGGGGTTGATGGCGCAGTTCCGGGAGAAGCGGCAGGGGCCGGAGGTGCTATCGGCGGCGTTGCGGCCATTGCGGGAGTCGCCGCCGTTGCCGCAGCTTTGATTGCCGGGGCGTCTGCTGCCGAAATGATGGCAAATAACCTTGCGAACGCGCAGGTTAATGTTGAAACCATGTCGCGCACTTTGTGGATAACGGACAGCAACGCATGGGCGCTAAATAATACTCTCAATGCGATGGGAAAGAATATCGGCGACCTGAATAGCATCGCAATCAATCCCGAGTTGCGGAAGCAATATGAAACATTGATGGACTATCAAAAGCAGATGCTTCAAATGCCAGCTGATTTTCAGGCCGTCAATGATAAGTGGTTTCAGAATGTGTCAACATCAAAAGCGGAATTGAAAGAGGCGTCGAATTACGCCAAGCAAATGGCTGCTTATGATTGGGAAAAGTTTTGGGAGCCTGTCGCAACGGGATGGAATAAATTCTGGACAGAGTTTGAAAAAGGAATAGGGGATGAGCTTAAGGGCTCCGACTATTCCAACACTTCGGCGGCGAAAACTCCGATCGCCGCTTCTTCCGCCCCGGCTTATTCGGCGTCAATGTTTGCGCCGTCAGCCTCAATGTACACAACAAACAATACTACCGCCCCAAATGTACAATTCGGCGATATTGTCGTCAATGCGCCGTCCGGCGATCCGCAGGCTGTTGGTCAAGCGGTAGAGGGCGCTATTGCCAAAAATTATGGATATGCCTTTGCAACCAGAAGCATGCAGACGCAGAACCGATGAGGTGATTAAGTGTCTCAAATATTTCTGAAAAGTAGCATCGGGGGCTTTTTTGTCGACGTTATATTCCAGGAAGAATATGCTTTTGAAACCATGATAACTTCAAACCCTGTACAGTCAGGCTCAAACGTCAACGACAATGCTTACAATTTGCCCTATACGTTTACTTTTGATGTAGCCGTATCTGATTGTTTGGAAAGCGTTATCCCTGGACAATTCGACGGATTATCTACCAGGTCAGCAACTGCGTTTGCAATCTTTCAGATGTTGTGGCAAACAAGAGTACTGCTTGAGGTTGACATATTTATCGGAAACACAATGTTCCCGTTTTTCCCGATGCTGATAAAATCATTCAAGCCATCGCGGTCAAAATCGACCATGAACGCCCTCAGGTGGACGGTTGTTATGCAGCAGATAATCTTGACAGATGCCCAGGTACAGCCCGTTGACGCATCGCAGGCGGATGCCGGTGCAACATCAAGCGACCCCCAGACGACAGACAGCACGAATACGGGAACAGTATCTCCCATAGCTCAAGGAATTTTAGATCATGGCGCTCAATGGTGGGCAGACATACCGTGAGGATAAAACATGAAATCAGCCATTAACTTGACCGCCAACCCTAATCAAACCTTTAAAACGACGATTCCGGGCGATATTCGGAATCTTTCTTTTATTCTCACACAGTCATACAATGCGCAGGCTGGGTACTGGGTTTTGGGAATATATGATGTCTCTAAAAACCCTATTATTCTGAATGTTCCCATGCTGTGCGGCTATGACCTTCTGGGGCAATTTCAATACATGAATATCGGTTCAATTTATATCGTCAATGTCGGCGACCATACGCAGTTAAATCCCAACGACATGAATATTACAAATTTCGTCCTCGTGTGGAAGTTGGTGTAACCATGGCCGACGCTCCCGTCTATTCCCCGACAGGCAAAGTCATATCTAAAACGGCGAACTGGATGCGAAAGTGCAACGTCAAGATTTATGCGCATACGAAGGACGTATCCAATGCTTCAAGTGATGCCTCGACGTACGCCCAGCAGTTTGCAAAACCAAACGAGGGCGACGTCGTCATGGATGTGTCGAGTCTTCGCTGTACATTCGATATTAAGCGGTTTGCGCTGATGGGTTATCCGAACACCGCGTTAATTAAAATCTACAATTTAAACGTACCGACTGAAAATTCCATTATTGCAGAAGGATACCGCGTCACGGTCGACGCCGGATACCCTGATCTGTATGGCAGAATTTTTGACGGCACAATAATTTTCCCGACGCGCTGGAAGGAGAACGGAACCGACTATGTGCTTGAAATCCTCGCTATAGACGGGGATGATTTCCTGACAGATACATATTGTACATTCAACTATACTAGAAAACAGACTATACGTTCCGTTGTTGAGACGATGGCAAAACAGGGTGGCATCGATCTCGACCCAAACGTCAGCGCGGCCCTCGACAAGACGCTGACAAAAGGCGGCGTGGTGAACGGGGCACCGAAAAACATACTGAACGATATCGCCAAATCGATAAACGGCACATGGTATATCGACAGCGGTAAATTATATGTGTTTGCATATTCGGATGACGTATCAAAATTACCATTCGGCCTCGAGGCCGTTGAGCTCTCAGAAAAGACCGGGCTGATAGGGACGCCGCAACAGAATGGTCAAGGTGTAAATGCGCGAAGCTTACTAAATCCAAAAATGGTACCATACAGCCTCGCACATATTTCTAACGATAAGATTATTCAGCAATTGCCGACATTTGCAAGTTATTCGCAACCCCCATCGCAGGTTTATCCGTTGGACCCGCAAGGCATTTATCGAATCATTACGGTTAACTTTATCGGCGACACGCGCGGCGGAGAGGGCTCTCCCTGGTATAGCGACATAAATACAGTATATCAGTCTGGCGACATCATTCAAACGATGGAGAATCTATTTGGAACAATCAACTGAGGCGCACGATGATAACAGCAGCCGAACTTTCAAATAGTGAATTAGCTATATATAACCGCCTCAAAGAGGCCATCTTTGCCGAGATCAACGTAGCGAAGCCCGGCATCGTCGTTCCTTCTACCCCCGATTATGGGCTTCTGACCGTGCAGCCTATCAATAAACAGCGAATCATCGACGCGCGCGGTAATGCATCGTGGATAGATTATCCAGCAATACCCGATGTAATATTTGCCGGTGATAAGCCGGCCGTTGGTAGTGCCGTCCTACTTATCTTCTGCGATGATGATACGTCCACGCTGATATCATCCAGCGGAACCGACTCGGCCGGCGCGCCGGTTACGCAAGTACCACAATTGCTGTCAAAGCACTCCATGTCTCATGCGGTGGCGATTACACTATCGGCGGCCAACGTTACCGGCACGCCAAAAACGACTACTTACGGCGTCACGTCCAGTGGTACGGCCTCCATGTCAACTACATATACACCAATAGATACTGGCAGTCTCGCCGACACCGGCATCGGAATCAGTGAGCGAGGCTTACTTTTTATTGAGGCTTGGGAAGGCTTCGGCAATGGCGGTGACTGGTATTGGGATAAACTCGGCTCCGTATGGACTATAGGCTATGGGTATACAAGCGGCACCAAGACGTTGCCCTCTGGATACACCGCGCCCTTAACTCAAGGTGCAGGCGGAACGGGAGAGGCGCTTTTAAAGCAGATCGTTACAAGTTACATAAGTGGCGTCACTTCTGCGTTCAGCAGCATCACATTGACGCAAAATCAAAAAGATGCGCTCATTTCGTTTGCGTGGAATCTTGGAGCCGGTATATTCCCAGGGACTAAACTACAATCCGACATCATTGTGGGTGCCGATTCGTTGCAACTTAAAAAGGACTTTGACGCTTTTGCTAATGCCACAATTGATGGTGTTTTAACCCCAATAAAGGGCTTGCTTGACCGCCGTGACGCAGAATGGTCTATATTCTGCAGCGGCGTCTATCTTGGACCGTGAGGTAAATTATGAAATATCGTCGCTTATCTCCCTCGGGCGACTATGTCTTCGGCTTCGGCCAAACCTGCTTTGTGCCCGATGCCGCAGCCGTAAGCCAAGCCATCAGCACAAAATTAAAAATGTTTCAGGGGGACTTCTGGGAGAATATCTCAGACGGTCTCCCGTTTTTTCAGGAGATCGCCGGGTCGAACAATAAGCCAATGACGGATCTGCTGATTCAGTCGCGGATATTGCAGGTGCCAAATGTCACGGGAATTGCATCATTTAGCAGCACAATCGATTCCAATCGGCATTATTCAGCAACCATATCGGTAAATACGGCATTCGGAGCTGTGGGGGTGACCGTTTAAATGCCCTATTTCGCACCAATTATCGACGCCACGGGAATTCATGTAAATACCTTCACGGACATTCAAAATAATCTCATATCAGCAGCGCAGTCCATCTTCGGCGCTGACATTTATCTCGGCAACGATAGCCAGGACATGCAACTGATAGCCGCTATTTCGAAGTCTCAATACGACATTGAGCAACTGGGAGTCATGGTTTATAACAACATGTCGCCGCAGAACGCAGTCGGTACAGGTCTCGCCTCACTCGTCAAACTGAACGGAATAAACGGCCCAAACGGGCAGACATATTCAACCTGTCTCGTCACCGTCGCTGGCATCGTCGGAACCGTGATCACGGCAGGCATCGTCCAGGATTCGTCCGGGTACAAATGGGATTTGCCAGTTAATTCGACGATTCCCTCCGGCGGCGTGCTGTCCATAACTGTTACATGCGAAACGCCGGGAGCCATTCTTGCCGACGCCGGGACTATCAATGTCATATCGACGCCGCAGTTTGGCTGGAATTCTGTATCAAACGTTGGCGCTGCAGTTCCGGGAACTACAGTTGAAACCGATGCCGCGCTTAAAAGCCGTCAGGCCGCATCCGTAGCGTTGCCGTCCCGGACTATACTAGCGGGCATTGTGGCCGCCGTAGAAGATGTGCCAGGAGCCACGCGCGTCAAGGGGTACGAGAACAACACATCGTCAACCGATTCGAACGGAGCTCCGGCAAACTCAACTTATATCATCGCCGAAGGCGGCATGGACTCCGATGTCGCGAACGCCATTTATATTAAGCACACGCCGGGTTCGCCGACATACGGCACAACCACGGTCAACGAGACAGATGCAAATGGATTCGTGACGCCGACAAAGTTTTATCGGCCAACATATGTTCCTTTGGATGTATTAGTCACGGTGAAAGCGCTGACGGGATACTCCACTGCGGTAACAACGGTAATAAAAAATAATGTTGTGGGATATTTAAACGGAGCCCAGATTGGCGATGACGGATACATATCCTCAATCTATGGCGCGGCGCTGTCGGCACAGGCAAGCTTACAAGCTCCGATATTCTCCGTCGTGAGCGTTACGGCAGCTCGGCATGGGGGAACGTTGGCGGCAACCGACATCGTAACAGCGTTCAACGAAGTGCTACAGGGTATTATCGGCTATGTGAATGTGACGGTGACGTGATGGCTGTACAGGACTATATAAATAAAATTATCCCGCAGCATCGATCACAGCCGAAGTTTATAGCGTGGCTGACAGTCATATTGCAGATGCAGCAGGACGCGCGCGATTTTATAGAATCAATTAACGCGGCGTTTGATATCGATAATGCCGTCGGCGTGCAGCTTGATATTCTCGGTCAGATATTAGGCCAACCGCGGCTGCTGAATTTTCAGCCATCCAGCGGGTCTTCGATACTGACGGACGATTATTATCGGCTTGTGCTCAAGGCAAAGATTTTGAACAATCAATGGGACGGAACGCGAGAGCATTATGACTCCATGCTCTCCACCGTCTTCGCTAATCTCCCGATTGTTATTTCGGATAACAGCAATATGACCATCGGGATTGCGTATATTGCCGGAAGCAGCGATGCATATATCGGAGAACTTTTATCGCACGGGTATTTGTTCCCGGTGTCAGCAGGGATATCGGCGTCGCTTGTTTCGGTTCCTACGGGGACATACGGGAACCTCTATTATAGAGGATTTACATACGGGGCATTAGCGAGCTATACTCACGCTCAACTCGCGACAGGAATTTAACGGGAGGCAAATATGGCTAACTACACACCGAAATTTAACCTAAAAAAGCCGATAGCAACTGAAAATTATAATATCGCAGATGACGACGGGAATATGGACATTATCGACACCGCGCTTTATAACGCAACTCCGCTCACCGGAGCAATCGCCCCAACAACGAGCACGGTGGGCGTTGTCGGACAGTTCTATCTTGAGACAACTACGCCACAGTTATATCAATGCACGGCGGCGAGTGGAACGTACACATGGAAAGTAGTTTCAAATACTTTCCAAATACTTTCAACAACAACCGTGTCCGCAGTAAATCGAATAGACCTTACATTACCTAGCCTTACGGGTCTAAAAAAGCTTATTCTGCTTGCGCGAAATATCGTTCAATCTACTAGCGACACGTTGTATGCGAGGTTAAATGGTGACGCAACAGCGGGGCATTACGTGACAGCCACCTTCGGTGGCGGCATGAACCCCCAAACATATTTGACGTCTTTGTCGCAAAGCGTACCCGGAGAGCAAATTTTTGAACTTAACATTTTGCTTGGAAGTTCAGCCATCGCCGGTTATTCNNTAGCGGGCGGTTTGTGGCAAACCCCTCATACATTAACCATGCAAATCTAACGACAATTAATATTTTAGCAGGTACCGCCGGAACAACAACAATAGCCGCCGGTGCGATTTTTGAACTATACGGGGTGAAATAAGATGACCATTGATGTTTTACAAATTAATGCTGACGGGTCGCAAGAGATTGTCTCAAAGGAGTTGCCTGACGATTGGAACGTCCCTTTGCCGCCCGCCCCGCCGTCGCTGTCGGACCAGGTGGCCGCCTTAAACGCGGCCGTCGCCGAACTGATGGGGGTATAACATGTACGATTTTATAAAGATTCAGTATCAGCTCGGAGTATTCAGCGCTGCCAGAGTTCAGGCGTGCGTCGTGCATAACCCGCCGTATTTAACGCAGGCCCAGGCAGACGAGATTCTTGCGCTGGCGCAGATAAGCCAGTAACCACCATAATACGGAGGTATCCAAATGATAATAGGAACAACGCCGGCACATACTTTTACATACCCGTTTGACTTGGGATTGGCCGCTGATCTCGAGGTCTATTACTCGCAGAACAACACGGTTGTGCTGACTAAAAAACTGACCGATTCGAACGTCTCGCACAGCGGACGGGTTCTCACGATTACTTTGACGCAGGCAGAAACATTCTTGCTTACGCCCGGCATGGTTCTTATAACATCACGTGTACGCGATAATGGCGGCATGGTTTCCGGTACTGAAGTGCCGATCAGCGAAATCGCAGTTGGTGTGGATGGAAGGGATATATTATCGTGAATGATTTTACGTTTGATTTTCAATCATTACAGTACCTCAATTTCTCCATATCCAGCGCCTCTATAAATTCAAGCGGTGAATTAGAAATTATCTCAACGAACGGCCAGACGCTCAATGCGGGCGCTGTCACGGGCGCTGCTGGCAATGTAAAATCGTTTGGTGCCGTAGGCGATGGAGTAACGGATGACACGGCCGCCATTCAGGCGGCGATAAATGCGATGGACGCGGTTGGCGGTGCGCTTTTCATTCCTAAGGGAACATATATCGTAAGTGGCTTAAGATTAACCGGTAAATCTTGTGCGTATGTTTATGGTGAAGGTTATGGCTCGATCCTGGAACTAAAAAGCGGAGCTAATGCCGACTTACTATACTGCACTTGGTGTGATAAGGCAATATTCAGCAGATTTAGGCTTGACGGCAATAACGCGCATAACACTGTGGGAAACTGTATCGTCCTTACTGATAACTGCGCTTATGCTTGCATTCAGGAAATGGAAATACAATATGCCGCAGAATATGGGATAAAAGTACTTGGTGAATTTGATCCGGCCAACCCAACTAATTATCTTTACACGGATGAAGTCCACGTTAACCAGTCGTTTGTTCGCTGGAACGGAAAATCAGGGCTTAATTTTGATGGCGTTGGCGGGTTAATTATCACAAACAACGAGTTTGAATATAATACTGAGCACGGCATATGTTCGACATTGACGGGGATTAGCGGAGCGAACGGGCACATTATCACAGGCAACAACATTTTATCAAACTTGAAATGTGGCTTAAATCTCTTTACATCTAGTCGCGTCACGATATCCGAAAACGTCTTCTGCCACAACGGTAATGAAGGCGTTTATACACAAGGCGGCGGCCAAAACTGGATATGCAATAATCAGTTTGAGGATAACGGGCAGGACGGCGGCAATGCCAACATAAAAGCTTGTTATCAAACCGACGTGTGGGTGATAAACAACCTGATTACAAATGCTGACCCAGACGTTCAAACAGCATATCAAGGCTTGCAATGCTACAGCGCCGGAACGGCATATATTCTTGGAAATAGCTTTACGAATCATCCGGGCGGTTCGGTATACCTGAACGATACAAAAACCATGTCGCTGTTTAATCAGGGCTTTGCAGATTCAGTTCCATATCAGAGTGCGGCAATTAACCCGGCGACGGTTTCAGGGAACGCGATATCGATTGCTTTAAGTGGATATATTCCCGGAAGAATCTACTGCATTTCGTTGAGCGGGGCCATTACGGCAGCTTGCACAGTAGCGGTTAATGGCGGCACGGCGTACAATCTCGTTGATAAAACTGGTACAGCGGTCGCATCGCTCGCCGCAAATTCTGTAATTCAGATATATCAAGCATCGTCAACGTCTGTGTTCCAAATAGTCTGAAGCCAATAGCGCCGCCTAGGGCGGTATTTTTTATTTGGAGTTGATTTATGTGTCAATAGATAATATTCCTGCCCAGACGGGCCGCGAACAACGCGAAGATGGCTCGGTTATTAATTCCGCCGATCTTCTTGCCCCTGAAGTGCTTTCAGAAGGCATGTTTGCATTTACCGGCGGCCCCGGCTTGTTTACCTTCACGGGTGCGAGCGTCGGGTTTGTCGGCGCTCTCGCCGCTGTTGTGCAGATCTTCGCGCCCGTCTACGTTGGGTATGGCATGACGCCGACGGCGACCACGGGTAATTATAAATATGCCGACTCGACTGGACGCGAAATCGTGATCGATTCGCCAGAGAAGATCGCGGCGTTTAAAATGTTTATTAATTCAGCAACTGCAACAATTTATTATCGGCTTGAAAAGTAGGTGAGTTTATGAGAAATGATGAAGGTTATGACCCGGGCGCTAGGGCAGCAATTAGCCATTTAGATGCGCAGCAAGTGACGGATGAAACTGCGATCTCGAATAATACCGCGGCCATTACGGGATTGCAAAACAGTGGGGCGGATGTCATAGCGCGTAATAAGATTTCCGCCATAAATGCCAATGTTAATACTGTTGTATCTCCCCCTACAAACTTTTGGACATCTGGCGATATATCTATTTCCGCAAGTAGTGGGACGTGGAGACATAACAGTTATGACTTTACAAATCTAGTCCCGCTACAGCATTATAATCTTTTTATCACAAATATAGTTGGCTCGATAGCAACTCCGTATTTTGCGACCGTAGACTTTTACAACTCTGGTAATTCGCAGATTGGATCGGAGTATGCATATACGGCAGCAGGAACAACACTTAATTTCGCCTTACCGACGGGCACCGCTAAAGTTACGATCAATCTATTTTTGTGCACATCGGTTGCTGTATCTGGTGCTACAACTGCATATTTCTACGGCATACAGTTGACACACGCTGGAGATGCTGTAACTATATCTGATCAATTTCAGATTATACTTCCAATATTAATTAAGCTCAGCGCTAACAAACCAATCAATCTTTATTATGACAATATATTATACAAATCGTATCGAAAAGATGTTTCCTGCTTAATACAGGGGATAACTGGACTTAATAATTATAAACGTCAAGCAGCAGGAACTCCAACCGGGGCTGACAAGTATCAGGAAGCATTCAGTGTGTATTACACTTCTGGAAATTTAAACAGAAATTCAATTGGAAGTCTCTACTGCAAGGTCGTTGACGCTACTTCTCGAACAGCAAAAAGTCTAAAAGTCTTGGCAGTTGGAGATTCTTTTGCTGAAATGGGATACTGGATTGACGGACTTGTAACGAAAGCGGCGGTCGATGGCGTGACGATTAATACAATTGGTTTGATGGATACTCTTGGCGGATTAGGAGTGTCCGAAAACCAGACTGGTGGAACCTTGCTCGGAAGCTTTATGTCCAGCAGAACCGAAATCAATTACAAAGTAACCGTTAGCGGGTTATCTCAGAAAACTTTCAACATCCATTATGGGTCATATGCGACATATACTTGTAACGGATATACATGGACCGTTACAGGAGCAAAAATTGATACGAGCGGTAATGGGTATATCAGATTAACATGCGCCGCAGCCGGATCAACATTAAACGCCACTGGGACGTTAACTAAATTAGCAGGAACTGGCGATGCTTCAATTGCTTTTACAGGCGCAGAAGTGGTAAACCGCAATCCATTTTGGAACAATGGTACGTCATTACTAGATTTTTCATATTACATTAACAAGTGGGGATTTAGTAGCCCGGACGTATTGGTATTTATGTTTGGGTGGAATGACTACCAAGCCTGGTCCGATATAACAACGTTTGTTTCCAGTGTTCAGGCTTTTATTACGAAGTTTCTAACACAGTATCCATCTGCACATGTGATTTTTATGGTTCCTCCTTATGGATATACCGGGCAACCTCAATTAGATGTTGACGGAATTAAATCTAGCCGGTTACTTTGTGCCAAATTGCTCTATCAGATTTATCTATCATCCACAAGTGTTGATATAGTCCCGGCGTATGCCTTTGTGGATCACATCAACGGGTATGATACAAGCACAACACAGCCGTGCTCATGGTATACCGAAACAATCCCAACAAATGGAGGGAATGTACATAACAATCAAAATGGGATGTATCAAATTTCCGATGCCGTATATCCTTATGTAGCCGACCTACTTACCTAAAGACCATATAAAAGTGGTGAGCGTTTAACTCACCACTTAAACTACGAAACGTATTGATCAATATTATTTTTCCAAAGAATATATCCATCACCTAACAAATGCAGCCCTTCATCAGTATAGTTTAGTTTTAATTGTTGATTATTGTCCAAAAATTTACTATATAAATCGATATAAGTATAACTCATATTCTCGGCAATCGTTTTGACTTGTGAATTAATATTCGCAATCACAGAATTCTTTGCAGCTATCTTATTTTCAACCACCGGTAAAATGCTCTCTACATAAACTTTACAATTTGCATCTTGACTGTTTATGGTCTTAAGAATGTTTTGGTAGTTTGTTACAATTGTTTTGGAGTTAACCCCACTAATTATATCGTTAATACCAATCATGAGAAATATCTTATTTGGTTTCTGGTTAACAATTTCATTGATTCGCTGAAGAACTCCGGTTGTTGTGTCTCCCGCTATGCCGCGATTTATTATAGTTTCATTCTGGTATAATTCGTTCCAATTGCAATAATCAGTGAGGCTATCTCCGACGAAAACAATGGTGTTTTTGGTTGCAGGCATAATTTTAAACATATCATTTCTTACTACATATATGTAATTTGAAGTCGGTGACTTTTCTTTCGATCCAAGCATATCGTTTTTCAGTTTGCTTATAAATCCACCTTTATAAATTAAAAGAACGCACAAAATTAACAATATAATATTACAAACAACTGATACACTAAACTTTTTTGATTTCATTATTTTCCACTCCTTACATTGTATTTACCAAAGCAGTATATATTTTACTGATAATATTTTCAAGTAATATTTAGTCCACTAATTTAACCATTTGCAGACTACGCGCCGCCTCACCAGGGCGGTATTTTTATGCCGGGAGGCGGTATTATTGTCGACAGTCAGCAGCTTATCACCAGGCGATATCATCGCATTATCAATTTCATTTATTATGCTTCTTTTTGGTTTAGCCGGATGGCTCTCGACGCGAGAAAAGAAAATAGCAACTAAAGCAACGTGGGAAAGCAAGGTTGATACAAAACTGGACTTTATCAATAGCGGCATAACGGGAGCGTGCTCAGACATTAAATCAATTCAAACCACGCTGAATGAGCACGGTAGCATATTAATCGCGCACAAAGATGAAATCAAACGGGCCCATCAAAGAATCGACGAAATAACCAAAAAAAATTAAGGAGATTATTATGACAACAGACAAAATTTTAGAAACCANNAAAACCATCTTAGCTCTTGTATCAATCCTTATCACCGGATTTCTTCTCCCTCTGCTCACTAAAAAATTCGGCCTTGCAAAAGTCAATCAGGCATCCGACCAGTTTGATGCGTGGGTAACTCTTGCCGACAAAGTTGTTGCGGCTGCAAAACAAAAGGTTGATCTCGTCTCAAATGCAGACATGAAAGCATATGCCGAAGCAACGCTGAAATCTTTAGGCGTACCTGAAAGCGTTCTTGAGGTCGTGATTGAAGCTGCAGTTAAAGGCCTAAAGATTGCCGAGAGCACCGTCGACGTCGCAAAGCAGATCGATGCAACCGTGAAAGACGCTATTGTTATCCCTGCCCCAGTCCCCGCGCCGGTCGATGCAGCGCCCGCCCCCGAGAGCATCCCAAGCGCGCCTGATGTGGCTGTATCTGCGCCTGCGCCCATAGCAACGCCTGACCCGGTCCCTGCCGCACCTGCGCTCATCCATGTATTGATCTCCCCCGAGAATGCCGCGCCGTATTACGCGCAGATGCCGGCAGACAGCCTGCCGATACCGGAGGCTCCGAGTGTCCGGTAAAGGCATAGATTGCAATACCGTAATTAATAGTACCGTAGCCGCTGACCTTGTGCGCAGTGGCTATGCCTTTGTCTGTCGGTACATTAACCGCATGTCGTCTGCAGAAGCACATATCATATCCGACGCCGGGCTCAACATCTTAACCGTCTACGAGACCACTGCTGACCGCCCAAGAGGTGGGACGAGCACCGGCAATGCTGACGGTGCGGCTGCCTATAAGCAAGCGCAGGCGCTGGAAATGCCTACGACAGGGATTATATATTTCACCGCCGACTTCGAAGCTAAACCGACAGATATGAATAATATCGAATCGTATCTCCGTGCAGCCAGAACACAAACAGGGCCCTATGAGGTCGGTATTTACGGGGACTATTCAGTTGTTGAAGAGATGTTCAAGCGCAATGCGTGCAAAGGATTCTGGCAGACATACGCATGGTCTAATGGGCAAGCGCCGGTGCACGCAACGGTGTATCAATATAAAAACGATCAGATGGCAGCCGGTATCTCGGTCGATTTCGACGAAGCATACAGCGATGTTGGTATGTGGAGTTACAGGATTAATCAGGTTGAAAACTTACCGAAAGGAACAACAATGAACATAGTACAAGGATCGACCGTAGACGAAACGAAGATGATCGATGGCATACAGAAATCGATAGGCGCGGTCGTGGACGGTGAGATCGGCACGCAGACTATGAGCGACATTGCTTGCAGATTAAAGGCTGATTGCTTCCCACTGACGCTATCGATTTATGGCATGCCTGTTATCATAGCTAATGACCTAGTAACGGCCTCGCCGCACGCTGGTGTGGGTGGGTTTGACTACAGCATGACAGGTGGGTTTAACAACGGCGGCGGACCCTGCTCAATCTGTGTGATAGATGGACAGGTTATCTGCGGTACCGCTTGTCACTCGGCGTATGGATGTCCGGAGACCGTCTTATACAAGATTAAGGATGGGCCGTTCGGGATTAAGCGCGTAAAAAGCGTCGATGAACTTCCAGCCAATTTGTGGTGGGCCGTTGGCGGTCTCGGTCTCGGAAGTACGTATAACCCCGATCTGGAAGGTTTTAAAAACTTCGGACCAGGCCAGGATTTTTCCGACGTTATCCGCGATACGGACCACTGCATGGTAGGAATTAAAAACAATCATACTTATCAGGTGTACTGCGCATCCATGACGGGCGCACGGGTCAACGCCTTTGCTGCAACGCTGGGTCTTGAAATGGCGGTCATGGGCGACGGTGGGAGCTGGGCGGCGATGAACGGCAGCGAAACGTTTGCGCAGAAGAATTTAGATCATCCACAGTTATTCATGGTACAGGGTGTAAAATAGAAAGGGGAATATAAAATGTCATATTCACTTAATGATCCTTGCTGGAATTGCAAGAAACTTTCAGGAAATAATCCCGACGGGAAGTGCAAAGATGCTGAAAAGATTCGGAAGGGTATCGAGCACATTCATTGTGACAACGACGGGTCACATCTAGGCGCAGGCTCGGTACTTATGTCGTGCTGCAGGCTAGAACCAATAAACCCGTAAAGTCATTACAAAAGTAATTACTATTTAAAAAGCCGCAGGGTCAGTGATGAGCTGATTCCTGCGGCTTTTTTTATTTTTCCGAGTTTTGTAATGCCGCCCGCACTAAATCTGGGGTATTAGCATATATTTCGGCTAAATCGTCGCGCTCCATGCGCTCTCTGATGGCAGTGACGATGTAAGCATTTGCCGATTGTTTGGCCATCGCCGCGCACTGCTTGATTTTATCTTTTCCGCCTTTATCTACGTAAAATATAACCCTATCTAATTTATCTAAATGACGCTTGTTTCCTTCCATTTTCGCCTTTGTGGCCATAATATCACCTCGGCATTATTGTAGCATTTCAATGTTCATGTGTATATGAATAATTTAGCTAAATTCATGTGAACATGTTTGTTGATTTGGTCAATTGATATTCATGTGAACATGAACTATAATAAGACCATAAGAACAAAACAGGAGGGCGAACGAAATGACACAACTCGATAGGATAATAAGCGGGATAGATACAATCGAGAACGCGTTAACGCTCAAATCATCATACAGCGACGAGATTAATGATCTTGACCAGATAGCAAGCGACCTGTCGGTAATGCGCTACATAGGTGCACCAAGATGGAAGATAAACGATGCAATCAGCCGCATCAATCAGATTAAGAAATGGATGCGGGACGAAGAAGCCGCCGCCCAGTGGTAACTGGAACGGCGGCACTGGGAAGCATTATACAACCGGGCGGCAACATGACCGCCCGGAGAAGGGAAAGAGGATAATATGAAAAAGCTGATCGTTGAAGTGCATATACCAACCAGCGGAAGCTTCAGCCGGATCGCAAAGGAACCGCGTGAAATTATAGTAATAGCAGCAGAAAAAACCGTCGGCGGCGGCGATTGCAAAGTATACTATTCTGGAAAAGACGAGAGCGGTAAATGGTATCAATTCATTAAAGCCGACAACAAAAATATCAAATTGCNNAAATTGCCAACGATCAAGGATTTTCACATTGCAGACGCAACAATACAGGGCATCAGATGTGTCGGCCGTTTTAAATCAGACGAGGTACAAGTTTAAAAATATCACTACGCCGCCCCGGTCCGGCAATAGGCCGGGGGAAAGGATAAAGACGATGTTTGTTTTACAATGTTATTCCAGAGGTGACGGGTTTAAGCCCGGAACTTGGAATACATGCACTATGGGCGGGACGCCAGAACGATACAAGACTCTCGGTGAGGTAAAGGGAGCTTTTGATAAACTGCTAGACAAGCCAAGTTATCGAATAGCTGAGGAATGTACGGTTGTGCGGTACAAGGCCGTTAAGGGAGGATAGGACGATGAAAAATCTACTTGTAGAAGTGATAATACCAACTGATGGCATCTTCTCGCGCATCGAAAAAGAAGAGCGCGAAATTGCGGTAATTGCGGCAGAAAAAACTTACGGTGGCGGAGATAGAAAGATATACTATCGAGGTAAGGACGAAAATGGCGCATGGTATTCTTTTCTCAAGTCGGATAATAAAAACACTAAACTGCCAGTAATTAAAGAATTTCGTGTAGCCAGCACAACAATAAGAGGCATTAGATGTGTTAACTGGTTCAAATCCGATGAGGTACAAATATGACAGCAGAAGCCGAGGCATAGCGCCCCGGCTTCTCCTATTTCTTATTTTTCCCGTTGAACCTGATAATCTCGGTTTCCACATCTTCATTGTGCGTCACGACCTCAACATCCGGCTTCCCTGACGCCCAGAATCGCGCTTGAAGACCTTCGGTGCGGTGCGTGCCGTATTGCCATTGAAATAGGGTGTAACCATCTGCGGCGAGAGTGGCGGACAGGGCGAGCCATTGGGATGGGGATTCGAGTTCTGTCATATTATCGGCCTCCTGAGATTATTATATCCGGATGGAGGGCGATAGGCGGGACAGTATGAATAAGAGCGCAAAATAACTAATGTGGTATTTGGTGTGGTATTTGCAACAATAAAAAATCCTATAACCATTGCAGTTACAGGATTTTTTGATGGTGGAGCTGGGGGGAGTTGAACCCCTAAATATGAATAAATACTCATTTGATGAATACAAAACTATCTTGGATAATTAAAAAATACTATTGCAAATTAAAGATATTTTGATTTACCGCTTTTTGAATATTTGAATATTATAAATAGTGATTGGATTATTCAAAAAATAAAGTGTGGTATAAAGTGTGGTATGAAAATTACCACCCCAGAATTTTCCTGAAAGCAGCACTGATATGCTCGGCGGCCTTTTCCATGTCGTCCGCCTTTTCGTGACCGTAAATTCCTTCGGTATCCATACCCTTAGAGTGACCGATGACGAGCTTCTTTAGTGCCTCTGGCATATCCGTATTAACCGAAACAAAAGTATGTCGCAGCTCATAGGGTGTATTCGCTCCAGATATTCCATTTGATTTACAGTATTGTTTCCAAGACTTCCGGAACCGCTCTTGCGTCATCGGTCCAAGCGTTTTAGAAGGGAAGACGTAGGGCGATATCTGACTGAGCAGCTTTAGCATTTCACTCTGTTCGGCCAACACCCGAAGCGCATGGTCATCTAGGGAATAGGTCCGGCGTGCGTTGTCGTTTTTTCCTTTAGTGGTTTGTTTATAATTGTTTATGCTTTGAGTAATTTTAACTCTTTTATCCTGAATGTTATCTGATTTTAATGCAATGAGCTCACCTGGACGCACGCCAGTAAGGACACAAAATCGATAGGCATGTATATATCTGTCCTCAATGCGCTTGTTTCTGTAGAGCGTCGTCGACACAGTGAATAATTTGACTATATCATCCGGCTCAGCAATTGTCTTCTCATGCTTCTCAGCGGCAGCTGGAATCGTTAAGGTCTCTGGATGCATTGTCGTGGCTTTAATATCACGACAATATTTTATAAAGGCCATAAGGCAGGCCCTAATATTACAAAGCGTTTTATACGCCAATTTCTTGGGTGTGATTTCTTCGTCGCTCGGGCTCTCTTTGGGATCTTTTTTCTTTTTACGAGGATGTTTTACGGAGTCGGGTAACGCATAGGCGTTGTCAATTACGGACTGCAAATCGCTTTGATTAATTCGTGAGATACGCTTTAACCCCATCACAGGGGTTATGTAAAGTCGGATATATTTTTCATATTGGATACAGTTCGAAAGTGATGTCGATAGCTGGAGTTTCTTATACCATCGGTCGAGTAAAACTTCGGTCCGTGTATTTTCATTAACAAGCTTTTCCTCTAACCATTTATCGGCTTTTTGTTCACAAAGCACTTTGCCTTTTTTCCCGGGCGTTGGGTCGTAAAAGGATCGACGTTCACCTTCAGATTGCACATTAATACGCCATAACTGTCGGTTTTCAATCCATACGGCTTCATTTTTACGAATAGACATGAAATTTCCTCCCATTATAAAGAAGCAAAGGAAATGCTGTATTCACTTAGGGATTCGCTTTCAATATCATTTAAAGATTGAACAGCGATATTTTGATGCTTTTGTTGATTTATAGAAAGTATTTCAATGTCGTTTAAACCAACGCCGTTAATATATTGAAATATTTCGTACTTTAAACTCTCAAATCTATATTCGATAACCTGCTTGCAGACCCCGAAGTCTTCCGAGAGATCAGCCCTAAGTTGATATATATCCATCCAATCATAACTGTTTCCGCGCAAACTGGCCATTTTGGGTAAAATAAGCCTGTATGGTACCAACATCTCGGCGCTACCTTCGTTAGCTTGCCATTCGAGAAACTTATTTTGGTGAGCGCCGACACCATCAAAGCAATTAAACGTCTGTTTCTGCTCGTTCCGGTGAAGCCTTAGATGCATCATTTCATGGCCGCAATCAAAATTTTGCTCCCTCAAACTTCGGGATTTATTAAGTAGAATAATGTCTGCATCACCGGGCTCCTCGGGCAAAACGGTCATGCCGCGTAAAGCGGGATCGCCAAATGGAACCGCTTCAATACGCAGACTAACCCTTTTATCACATACCTCAATAAGATTAACCGGGTAGTCTGAATCGCCGATTCCCAAAAAAGACTTGAAGTCATCTACCTTTTTATATAGTTCAGCTTTTGTATAATAGCAACCCATTCGATTCTATCACTTACTTTCCCCGTAAACGTTTTATTGTTTCAATGGCTAATTTGATGTCATCCGGCGAAATGCCGCTATCAGCTGCTTCTTTTGCATAACTTAAATACACTCCGCTTAGCTCCGGTGTTCCGGGGCTTTTTTCATTTGTGCGGTCTAATAGGTAATCAATAGATACGCCAAAATAATCTGCAACTTTAACTAACTTATCGCCTGAAGGAACAACAGCGTCCCATCTACTTATCGTTCCATTTCCAATTCCCAGTTCTTTTTCTACTGCTGACATTGATGTATTTCGCTCAACGCACAATATTTTGATTTTGGTCAATAGCGACATTACAATACTTCCCCTCGATACATTTTACACAAAATCTAAATTTTGTATTGACATGTCGCACTAAATCTAATATACTGCATTTGTGAGAGACAGATTAGATGTGATGCGGTATCGTTGGACCGATACTCATGTCTTTTATTCTTACTGAAATTAGACCTCGCATAAGAATAATAGATTATAATCTAATGTTTGTCAATACCTTTTTGCAAAATTTTAACAACATAGGAGGTGGAAACATGTTATACGACAAAATTCAAGAACTTTGCCGCAAAAAAAAGACAAATTTTGCACAACTTGAAAGAGCGCTTGGTTTCGGAAACGGCACGCTTCATAAATGGGAATCGTCAATTCCCGGAATAGACAAAGTGCAAAGTGTCGCCAAATATTTCGGCATCACCGTTGACGAACTGCTTGGAACTGGAATCTATAAATATTCTGATGATGCTAAAAAAATAGCTACTCAATTCGATGAACTGCCGGAAGATAGGAAGAATCTTTTAAAATGCTATCTCGGTGTTATCAGAGCAGGGTAAGGAGAACGTCATGAATGAACTGACCGCATATCAAAACGATCTACCCGCCGCCATCGAAGACGTCGCGCAATTTCTCTTAATAGCGCCGGAAAAAGCGACCTCCATGCGGGCAGAAATCAGGGCAATAAAAAAGCTGAAACTGGCGCAGGAGGTTTATCAGCAGAAGCTCGAAGAGCAGCGTCGTTTGTGCGATCTCATTTTGGACGCAAGCGTGAAGCTCGGGGAGTTCACGAAGGAGATACCTAAATCTGGCGGCGGAAGACCTACGGAAACACACGACAGCGCTGTCGGTAGTTTTATAGAAAAGACCAAAACCGAAGTAATCCAAGACCTAGGATTCACCCCCAAACAGGTTGAGCGTTTTGAAACCCTCGCAGACAATAAAGACCTCGTTGAGCGCGTTAAGGCTGAAGCTCGAGAAAGTGGAGAAATGCCCACGCGGACAAAAGTCCTTGACTTCGTTCAAGAGCGCAAAAAACAACAGGACGCTGAATATGCACATATACATTCAGACTTTGACAACATGAAGATATTTAGTAAAGCAATATCCCATGCTGACCTATACGTCCTGAACGAAGAAATTTTAGACTCCGTTGCTCGTGCCGATGACGAGCTGACCGAAACCATAAAGGATCTTGAGCAATATATTGGCCAACTCATAATTATTAAAAACAAATTAATCGTGAAAGGAGCAAATTATGGCAAAGCAAAGCGTAGTTAGCAAAGAAGCTAAGGAATACATAATCGAACAGATTAGAGAAAACGGCCTAATTACCGTCGAGGAAGTGGCCGGGATTGTTGAGAAGCATTATTGCTTTGATCCAATTAGATCAAAGCAACGTGAACTTGACAATTATTCCAGACGACTGCTGGCAACAATCCGGGATTCGGCTGGAACGCGCACTGTACTGGCGGTAAAAGGGTCGCCCGGATTGTATGTGAATATTGAATCATGCTCAGATATCCCAACGCTGAAAAGAGTAGATTCACAACTTGCAGACAGATTTGAAGGCCTTAAGTTGCCGCGCCGAATCATTAAACGGCGCATTCAACACCTCGCGGGTCAACAATCATTATTTCAAGCAGAAGACCATTTGCCTGACGTAATCACGGGAGGCCGTTAAGATGTTCCTCAAACTGCATGGCAAACTCAGAGAGCTCGACGTCGATCAAGCATACCTCGCCAAAAAGCTCCATATTGATGCATCTACCCTCAGTCTACGTTTTAACGGTAAAGGAGATTGGCGGATGTCCGAGATGTACGCCATCATGGACCTTATCCAGGAGCCGTACGAGAAGCTCCACGAATACTTCCCAAAGGGCGGCGGCATCGCGGCGGGGAAGAAGAAAGCGTCATGACCTTAATTCCACAACCAACAAACGAACAGGAGGTGAAAATAAATGGGCAACGATAAAGATTTTCGCATCGATTGCTGGAATGTCTTGCCGGATGAAATTAAATCAATGGCGACGCAAATTATAAAAGGTTTTGCTGATAAAAACCTTAAAATATGCGACGCCAATGAAGTCCTGGAAGCCTGCAAGCTATTCTTGGATATTGGAGTAACAGTAAATTTCTCTACGGGAATTTAATTGTACGTGGATGTTCTTTGGCATATTTCTTGTCGGCGGTCAACATTTCTTCTTGCAACTTTTTGTATTCGTAATAAATCTGTTCGCTTGACATTTTGGAAACATCCATGTTTTTAAGACGAAGCATTATCAAATCATGTAATAATTCAGACATTTATCTCGCCTCCCTTCAGGGAGATTCTACGTCAAGTCATGACAAACATCAACACCTTGGAGGGGATTATTCCAATGCAAACAATAAAAATAGACCCCGAATTTCAGTCTCTAATTCCGCCGCTTTCGCCTGATGAATACGCTCAGCTCGAAGCCAACATTTTAGCCGACGGCTGTCGCGACGCTCTGGTCGTATGGGACGGAACGCTGATTGACGGACATAATCGCGTGAAAATCTGCACTGAGCACAACATTACATATCAGACAATAGAAAAGGCTTTGCCGGATCGACAGGCCGCTATCGAGTGGATTATCAGAAATCAATTTGGCAGGAGAAACCTGCTGCCGTTTCAAAGGAGCGAGTTGGCTTTAAAGTTGAGCCCAATCATCTCGGCAAGGGCAAAGGAAAACATGATCGCCACTCAAAATAATAAGGCCGGAGCAGCTATGCAGAAAACTGCAGAGCAGATAGATACTCGCGAAGCCCTCGCCAAGATCGCCGGTGTCTCGCATGACACCATCTCGAAAGCTTCCGTTATCAAAAACAGGGGCACTACAGAGCAAATCACCAGAGCCAGACAGGGAGGCACCGGGAATACTGTCAGGGCAATCTACAGCGAGATCAAGAAAAGCGAATCCGCTCCCACTCACGCCGAAATCGCCCCGATCAAAACGCCTATGACAAATCCTATAACTTCTTTTAAAGCAATCGTCGCTGACATGAAAGACCTGACAAAAGACAGATCGCTCACGCCTGAAAAACTCCTGGATGAATACCAGATATTTGCCGACGAAATAATCCATCGATTCGAATGGTACAAACAGGAACGGTACATAAACCTTTATCCGCAATTATCAAAAAAGGATCAAGAAAAATTGACAGCCATCAACACGGCAATGTCGAGGGCTGTCGAGAAAATTAATGAAGTTCAGAAAGGAAATTTACAGTGAAAACTACACCTAGAAATTCATATCACAGTTTTCAGCTTACCACACCATACGATAAAAGGCAACTCCATCTTTCAGATTTAACTTCTGGCAGCGGATATCAGCGGAAGGTTCGGATGCGCGACGTCAAGACGATCGTCGATACGTTTGACCCTAAATTGTTTGACGAAATCATAGTCAGCTTCAGAGACGGCAGATACAACGTTGTTGACGGCCAGCATCGGATTACCGCATTGAGAATCATGAACGGCGGCGCAGACTGCTCAATTGCATGCAAGGTGAAATCTGGACTTACATATGAGCAGGAAGCTGAACTTTACGGACGTCTCGACGCCTGCAAAAAGAAACTAAATGTTGCGGACAAAACGAGAGCAAAGGCCGAGTCCGGAACCGACTCGACAATCAACGGCATTAAAGACATACTTGCGGATTATTGCATTGAATGGGTATTCAAATCCATTGGCGGCCATGTCGGAACCAATAAAATAAACGCAACACGGACATTACTCAACGCCTATTCTCTATTGGGGCATATAGGATTTTCTCAGGCGATTCGGCTGATAAAAGAAACTTGGAACGGCGACTCGGATTCTCTCAATATGTATATCATTTCCGGGATGGCGCTCTTTGTGAAAACATACGGCGGCGAAATCAATGAAAAGCTATTCGTTGAAAAACTGTCTAAGGTTGCGCCCATGGAGATCGTAAAGGACGGTAGGTCTGATACCAGCACAAAGGATTTCTCTCTTAAATATGCCCGCGCAATCCGGAACAGGTATAACCACAAATCCAGCAAAAGCGCCTTGGCTTATAAGTTTAACGGTTAAAATCGCATATTGAATCATAATTCAATCAAGAAATATAAACTGAACCGTAATTCAAAGGAGGCAGAAAGAAATGCCGCGTGAAAAAGAAGGCTACATAGAACAACTGTCCGATATTCTTCTCTATTTTAAAGAGCGCCGTCTGCTGACCGTTACCGATGTCGGCCAATATCTTGGGATCGATTGGAATACAGCAAAAAAGAGATTCAATATTGACGGTAAAAAAGGCATCACGGCGACCGAGCTCGCAAGGAAACTTATAAGTTAACCGTTGCTTAATTTCGCAATAAATCAATAAAGAACGGGAGGTGCATCATGTCCTATCCTAACGACCCAGAATACGACAACGATGAAACGGCGCTCGCGATGCGGCAATGGCATGCAGTGCAAGACAAAAAAGCGCAAACAGTTCAAAAATGGCATGCAGCCTTGTGGATAGTAACGATTTTGCTAAACACGTTTACCTTAATTATATTGCTTTCAAAGCTAGTGAGATGATTGCACAACCCGACGGCAGGAGATGAATGAAACGAAAAATAGACACTCTATGCGCGAACTCGTCACGGGACTTATTTTAGGGCTTTCGTTTGCAGCGATGATAATATCCGTCATTGCTCTACTAATGCGATGACGGAATGACAGGAGGTGAAAATTAAAATGACCTCAGAAACAAATAAGACAATTAAAGAGACGCTCCTGTCACAACTGCAATTGCTTTCAGAAGCGTCGGCGCGCAAGGAAACGGACCCTATGACATTATGCTATCTCAGCAAGGAAATTGCCGCTATTTCTGTGGCTTTGCGGACAACTTTTTAATTAAATCCACAAGGGTGCAGCCGCCATTTTCTGTACGTAATTTACAACTCGGATTACATATCTTCGGGCTACTGGATGCCATAGTCAACGGGCAATATAAATCAGTCATAAAACTCCCTCCCTTCGAGGTGAGCATACGCCAAAAAATACCAAGCTTCAACATTTCACCAACGAAAACCCAGTGACGATGCACAATAAAAAGTGAAGGTGCATTTAAATGTTTATCGTAAACCAAGACCGCGACCAAATCATTCAAAAGACGTATCCGTTATTTACGATTCCGATGATTCGCACATCAGCATTTAGTGGCAACAAATACATATTAGCAATCAATCTATACCACGGCACTGACCTACTAGGCTCCTATGACAACGATAATGACGCCAGGAACGAAATGGACCGCATCAACAACTGCCGGAATAAAATCCATTTTGTTGGCGGATTCCACGGAAGCAGTATCAGCGTTATGCATAGGCTTAACGCTTTGTTACGGAGGTTAAATGAGAATCAATGATGATTACTGGTTAGTCCGTAAAGACGGCGACGGTTGGCGTATTGAGGAACACAGAGACTTCAACATCGCATCATGGGTGCTTACCATCGGCGGAATCATTTTAATGATAATCATTGCGTTCTGAAAGGATATTTTGAATGAAAAAATCAAAACTCATCATCTGGTTACTTGGCGGCGACATCATCGGGTTCATCATATTTCTGATCGTAGTATTCAATATTTTAAAGTAACTGAAAAATTAATTGAAAGAAGGACATGAAAAATGAAAAACATTGAACTGGGTATGAAGGCAAAAGACAAGATCACAGGATTTGAGGGGATCATTACCGGGCATGTCAAATATCTTTATGGCTGCGACCAGTACTGCCTGAACTCTGAAGCAAAGGACGGAAAATTATCCGACAGCGGTTATTTTGACGAGGGACGCATTGAGGTTATCGGTCGTGGCATTCTGCCCGAAGAGGTCAAGGGCGAAAAGAACGGTGGCGAAAACCGCGATTGCCCAAATCATTAAGCGAGTTACCGTCATGGTTGTTTTGAAATTATCAGAAGAACAAATAGAAAAACTCAGACGGTTAACTGGGATGGATTTAGAGGTAGACGAATATGGCGAAGTCGATGAGGATGACCTGTTGTACGCCATTCAGCTGCTAATCGACAATGCTTAGGGGTGATTAACATGATGATGTTCGCAATCCCATTCAAGCACGAATCCTGCTACAACTGCCAGCGGCGTGCTGTCGGATGTCATGCGATATGCCAGGACTACATAAGCGCAGTCGCTGAACGGGACGCGGTTGTCGGCGTGGTACGCAAAAATAGGGCCAAGATTTATATGATGGCAAGGGCTGAGTCTTATCGGGTTCGGGTGAGGGCATGAATATTTTTAAACCGGACAACTACATGATGGTTGAGCCATACGAGCCGCATAAACCGCTTACCGGGCTGCTGTTTATTAAAGTTGGTGAAGAAATGAGATTAGTCCGCAAGCCATGGTTATTCAAAGACGATCAGTTTTATAAGTTTGATTATGATGCCGGGGTTTATGTAGAGGTGCCGAGGCGAGAGACCCATTTTACGTACCATCGGGATCTGCGAAAAGAAATGGAAAATAATAAGGAGGTAAAAAACAAATGAAAGCATCTGAATTAATCGGTAAAAAAGCCATTCGCACCGCGCCAACTAAATTATGCGGAGACGGGAGCTTCGATGATTCTCCGATCACAATCTTGAACGTAACGAGTTCGCACATTGTTTATACATACCCAGAGGAAAACTGCATGTCCAGAATATTGTCTGATAATCGACCGCGTCTTCTCGATTCATCGTGGCTTGATGATAACTGGGCTGATTATGATGAGATTGCGAAGTGCCGGTATAAGGCGGGGGATAAGGTCAAGGTTACTGGCACAAAAAGCGGATGCACTGGCGCTGAAGGCATCGTTGGAACAATTACAAACGAGCACCACTCTGACGGTCTATGCCTCCATGAAAACGGGATTAATGTTCGCCTTGAGAATGGTCGCGTTTGGCGCATCAATGCAGATGCAAAACTCGAGACCTACTCTGCACTCTTCGGCTGGGACGCATTCCGCTCTGGCAAGATCGCTGTGCACTGCGACACGGAGGATAAGGCAATCGGGTTTGAGTCGGAGGCAAAGAAGGAAGGATTCACATGGAGAACTGCTCTTCTTTCTAGTGCTTCCTCAAAGATTGCATTTCAAAAATATGGAGCCGATCTTTGTATTTCAAATTGGTGTGATGATGAAGGACATTATCATTTTCAATGTTGTCCAATTGATTACTATATTCGCCACGGCTATAACATCATTGACTACTCCTTCGCCGCCGCGCCCCAGCAGCCGCTCGAGCCGATTGCGACGCTGTATTGCGTGAAAGATGATCCGAGATGGCTGACAAAAGGCAAGATGTACGAGATCAATGCCGACGGTCGAATTACCTACGATGACGGGCACAGCGGCTGTCCGGGTTACAAAAGCTTTAGCAACTACGCCTCGGGCAACCCTACTCCTGCCGCTTGCCTCGTCGAATGCGTCAGGCGGCCTGCAGAAATAGGCGAGTGGATAGTGATAGTTGATGCGCATCCGCTCTCAATGCAGAACTACAAAAACGGCGACATATTCTGCGTAACAAACTCCGCCATGTTTGTCGGCGACGTTTGCGTTATGGGTCAGCAAGCTTTTATTGAACGTGTTGAATATGCCGTCCTCGTCGGCTATCGCCCGGAGCCAGAGCCGGAGAAGTTTTACAACGGCAAGGTCGTTTGCACAGATAACCGCAATACCGTCTGTTTTACAGCAGGCAAAATCTATGAATTTAAAGACGGCTTTGTGCACGAAGACGGCGGCAAAAATTATGATACACGGCCCGTTAAAACTCTCGCTGACGCAGAAGAAAAGCTCGGTAAATTCGTTAAGTTCATCGAATTCAAGGGCGAGCAATCATGAACCGACGACCGCGTAACCACGCCGGCCGCGAGCAGTTCGCCCTAATGCGTATATGCTGCTTAACCATCATCATCGGCGTCATCATCTGGATGTGCTTTCACCCTCAGCCATGCGATGCAGCATACATCTCGAAATCCTATAATCTCTGCGACTGGCCCGCCTACACCGTGACGGTCACTTCGATAGGCGATTATTATGTGACCGGTTACGTGCCAGGAGATATTGCTCAGTGCGGGCGGGCTGACGGGATAACAGCATCGGGCGTACCGGCCACGGCGGGGCGTACCGTGGCGATGAAGGGGGTGCCGTTTGGGACTCGAGTATATATCGGCGGGGGCATAGGCGAACGCATTGTCGAGGATCGTGGAGTCGGTCGAGGCGTCATTGATGTGGCGTGCGAAGATAACGCGGCATGCTACCGGATCACGAGTTATATGGAAGTTTGGATTATCGAATAAGGAAAGGAGAGCATCACATAATGGACGAATTCAACGAGGCCGACAAAGGCATGATCGACACAATCAAAGCGAGCCCATCGGAATACACAATCTATGTGGACAATGACTGCATGAGCGTAAGTAAGCACGATGACCCTGAGTTCAGTTACGACTTTCAGGAATATGGATATTATTTTGCCAAGCAGCTTTTAAATTATATGGGCATTGACTCCGAAATGGTGTGAACGCCGATAACAATCATTTCATAGGAAAGGAGAACAAATTATGTCATCACTCAAGCGCTCAATCATTCGCGATCAAGTCAAAAAGTATATCGGAAACAACAATATAAACCGGGAGTGGGAGCGCCTTCAGATTAAGCGCTATCGCGGTCTTCGTAACCTGAAGGCCAAGCAGACTACAAAATAAAGCACCACCGCATCTGTTGGCTCAGACACGGCGGCAAAAAGGAAAAATATTATACACCTCATATATTGAGGTAGAAAGGCAGATTTGTCAATGAAAACAATAACGTTTGAACAGTTTTTAACATTCCATCCCTGTTATTTAGAAGAGGATGGCGGCGAAGAACGGCTTCGTAAAATCGCCGGTAAGAAAAAGAATTGGTCGGCACTCGATATCCTTTGTCTCGATAACATCCCAGCAGAAGACCGCCTATGGGCAGTGCTCCGCGAAGAATTTATCGATGCACCGATAATGCACGAGTTTGCATGTCGGTGCGCTGAAACCGCCCTTAAGCTTGTCGTAAATCCAGATCCACGCAGCGTCGCGGCGATTGAGGCTAAGCGCAAATGGCTACGCGGCGAAATAAATGATGAAGAATTGGCCGCCGCTCGGGACGCCGCTTGGGCCGCCGCTTGGGCCGCCGCTCG
>QGNH01001366.1_pt1 | contig 33774 bp, 45 predicted proteins | sample 1735481 | NCBI WGS metagenome assembly QGNH01 (sample SAMN09239004, study PRJNA386568) | Viral metagenome, whole genome shotgun sequencing project. | reverse complement strand
GCTCGATCATTGATGGTGGAACTTGTGGTGGTAGAATTTGCTCTACATCTGACATAAGTGCTTCTTCTTTTAAGGCTAATCCCCTTCCCTGTCCAGATAAGAAGACATCCTTTGGATCAACAAGTGCATTCTCTTTATATTTCCATCCTGAGTTAATCTGACTTTCAAGAATATCCAGTTCAATAACTCTGCGCCTATTGTATAAATATTGAGCATCGCGCAACCCACGCACCACTCCCTGAACTCTCCAAGGGAAGTAAGGCATCTGGGGATTATAATAAGCAAAAACAGGCACAAATGGATACTGATCAATACCCAATGGATTGGGTCCATGGTACATTACCTTTCCTTGAACAACTATAGCCAAGTTAACAGTAGGAATATCTTGTTCAACAACCGTAATACTGGGATATGTATGTAAAAATAATCTTAGTTTTTCTTCATTGTCGCTACCAGTTCCACGCCATTCTTGGCTTTCTCCAGTTTCAATATCAACTAACATCTTTTGAGATCTATAATCGCGATAATAAAACTCATCATATGTTAATAAGTTTTTCATACCATAGTTGTAGCTTTCAGGCATGAATTGAAATTTACCATCTCTTCCTGTTCCAGAATCATTACCTATAAGTCCGATGATTTCATTTTCATGATCTGGAAGAAGCGATATACATTCTCTTTTAGTTAAAAAACTACGCTTCCAAATTGCATTACAATCTGAAAGATCTGATTTTCTAAAATAAGGATCAATTAAAAAACTATTATATGAACAGTTATCAACTTTTATGTTACCCGAAACTGGATCTGCTCTATAATCAACCCAAACTTGTAATAGATTCATACCAGTAACTAATGACCCTTGAAAGGATTCTGATATCGTTTCTAATACGCCCTCATTTTGAGATATCCATAGTAATATTTTAGTAAATTGATCGGCTGTCATATCATCAAAATTTTCTACTCCAGTAACTATAGTAGATTTACGATTTCTTCTTTGATGACCAGAAATCATATTAATAACACGCATAATACGGTTGAAATTAAATTGACGGCGTCTATTAGCAGGAAGATTTCCATAAAGATCGTTCCACAATGTTTGATCACCAGTATAAAATCTAGTGTCTGTATCCAAAACTGTTACTTCAGCTTTCGCTTACTGACCTATTTCTAGGCGGGGAAGTTCTTCGACATTCCCTCAAGACCTTTCGTTGTCTTGTTCTGACTATCGTATCCCAGTTAAGGGTCTTCTCACTTAGTCGATCACGCTGCTTACGCTTGCGCCCTGTCGCCATAGCTTTCGCCTTAGGCTTCCAAGTCAATCAGAGAAGATTTAACGAGGCCAATTTTTTAGCCTCCCCCCAAAAAGCTTGATTTATAGTGATGGACTCACTATAAAAGGCTTCCATGCGGCTCAGGATCCCCTTATCCCTTTCATCATAGTATTGTGGTCCAAGCTGTGGGAATAACATAATTGGTCTCCTAATATAAAATTTTAACAACAAAAATTTGTTACAACTTTAGTCTAGAATTACAATTACACAAGATCAATAAGTTTGTTTTAAATAAGACTTAAGATTAAATTTATCACAGCGAGTACAAAATCCAAGAAGATCGCATTCTGATGTTTCTAAATCTATAATTTTATGACCAAAGCAATTACATTCAACACAAAATCTTCTCTCTCTTTCATAGGCTACACAACTCCTACAAGCAAGAGATCTATTATTTTCTAATTGGTACTTAATTTTATATGAAATGTTACCACACTCACATTTGCAAATAAATTGTATCTTGCCACGAGACGTTCTCTCTTTTAATATAGAAACCACAGTCCATTTATTATATTTCTTTCCAACAACATCCTGATTGGCATTTAGATATCTAGAATTGGCGCACTCTTTACATTTAGTAGATTCACCACTTAATAAAGCCTTCTTTTTAACTAGAGCCTCGAAGCCACAAGAGCATCTACATAAATATTTTAAACCACCATTACCATCCCTATTATTTGTAGGTGATAACACAAGCCAGCTACCAAATTGTTTGCCAGTACAAATATCTTCTTGTTGTCGTCTATTATTAGAATTTTCTTTTGGTGTAGCCCACCGACAATTATTTGGTTCATAATGACCATCAGTATTAATTCTATCTAATTGATATGCTTCGGGCCTTAAGCCCATATCCGCTAAGAAATTTTCAAAAGAATTCAACCAGCTCTCACAAACTTTTATTCCACGTCCACCATAAAGATAAAAGTTTGGACGTTTGGGATTTGTGCAGCGAGTTATCATTGCTCGCCAAGAAGAGTATGTAGGTGATTTATGCAATCCATGCTTTACCATAATATTAAATTATAGCATAAGTACGCCATTTTCTCAATATAAATACCCCAAAACAGACTCCTAAATCCCGACTTTGAATGATAAATTTTACCGTACTCTGTTGCAGTGATCCTTTAATAATGAGGTACATCTTCTCGAAATATGGCTGGCATATTAGAATCGCTGCCGTACATAGCTTTTTGATATCTTTTATCTAATTCCTCTGGAGTTAATCCATCTCTGGTTTTTGATAACGTAACACATAAATATCGCATTGCATCACTAAAATGAGATGACCAGTCATGTAAGGGATGATTTTTGTATATTTTTTTCTTGCTATCATATTCTTGTCTATAATTTTCGAGAGCTTTGATAAGAGTGGAACAGGAGTTTTCATCGATCCAGATTTTAGAAAGTGAACTTCGGACTGCTTCGATACCATCCACAATTGATACGTCGTTCGAAAGCGTAAAAGTGATGCCAAGTTGTCTTGCCTTCTCCCATCTTGTGATGCCTGAACCAAATTCACGAACCCTAATATCATGAGGAGCAATGTGTTTACCATAAACATACGGCTTACTCTCCAAAACTTTAACATAATGCTCTAATCCTTCTTTAGATTTTTCATAACAATCGATAATACGGACAACTTGTCCTATGTTTTGAAAAAATATTATACTTGTGCTGTCTCTAACGCCAATATCCCAACAAGTGTGAACCTTGAATGCCGGCTCCCACGGAACTTGACCAATTTGTCTTTTAACTCTCATTATATCAACATACTTAGCGTAATATGATCCCTCTACGCCCATTTCAAAGCTACAAAAGTATTCTTGTTGGATTAAATCATCCGACATTAGACCTTCAGCTTTCTCTTTTTCTATCTCCCACAAAGGAATATGTTCTGTATCTTCAACAGTTAATTTATAACAAAACCAATCCGGAGAATTTAATGCTATTTGAAATAATTCCCATAGATGATTTTTACCACGAGGTGTTGATAAAAATAAAGCCCATCCATTATTTGCCACCAAAATAGGTCTTAAAAATGAGTATGCTCGTGGATCTTGTAATGCATACTCTGAAAATACTACACCTTGTGGATTCGTACCAACCAAACCGTCATAATTGTCCGAACCCACAAGTTGAATGAGAGACCCATTCTTTAAAGTGATCTTCATTTCCTGGCTATTACTACCAGCTATTAACTGTTTAGGAATATAATCCAAAAAACGCTCACCATTATTTGTTATTGAGTCCCAAATAACGCGCTTAGCTTGAGCAAAGGTAGGGAATATGTAATAGTAGACCCCTATCTTTTTTAAAGCAGCTCTTATTATCAAATTAAAAGCGCAAACATCTTTGCCAGCACGTCGTGGTAAAATGGCAACCACTTTTTTATAACCTTTATTTTCAATGGCGTCCATTATTGGAACCTGATAAGGTCTAGGCTTAAATTTATCAAGATGAATTTGTATCGCAAGATTACTCATCTTGAGATTTCTTCAAGGGAACCAAATCTGATGGTGGTACTTTTGAAATTGTAACTTCTATATTCTGATGGAACTCTTCGTCTTTATTTAATTTGGATATTCTTTGAGATTCAGATACCCAAATATCTGAATAAAAACCCTGAACTTTAGCAACAGTCCCGGCATCATATTCTTTTTTAAGAGCACCGCGTTCACGACGATTACCCAAAGTCATCAAAACAAAGTCATGTGTAGTAGCTAAGAGATCAGAAAGCTTCAACCATTTGTAAAAAGTACTACGAGGAATTCCCTCGTGCTCTAAGAACTCTGTAAATATCAAAGAATCAGTCGACTTTATCCACTTGCTATACTTCTCACACAGCATTTCAAGGAACGTTTCGGTTACTGGTTTATGCATAAAGTAGAACATATCAATATATTCATCAATAACCCGAGTGTCTTTTCCACTTGATTTGTTATCTTTTTTTGCAGTGTTATTTTGGGAGATTTTAGATCTCTTGGTATCTTTTGCTCTAGCTAACATTATTTATCACCTAATTGTATAGTAACAGACCCAATTTGTATCTCAGCTTTTAATGACGGAACTGGAGATCCAGTAGTCTTTAATTTAAATATAGTCATTTCAGTTCTAGGACCCTTACCATCATCATATCTTTTCTCTGCAAATGTATGGCATATGATTGAATCATCTTTGTATACAATGCCAGTAGCTACATCTTCATAGAATTTTATTAAATTAGAAATATCAGGCTTGATAAAATGGTAAGTATTATATTTAGAAGTAACCTTTTTATGAGTAACACTATGAGGTATCGGCATATAAAATATTATTTGCATACCTAAAGGACCTTCAAACAAAGGAGAGCTTCCATGTTGCTCTTCTAATTTACCAGAACACGTCATCTTCAAGCCCTTCTGAGAATCCCAAACAGCAGACGGAGTGTATCTTGGTCGCTGTAACGGTATCGGATTACCAAAAATAATGTACTGCTTAGATGTTTCCATATGCATTTCCTTTTAATTGATTTATACATTTACTACAAACTTCCAAATACTCCTTTATATGTTGCGAAGTCTATCAAAAAAACTAAAAAAATCGAGGGATTAAAATTTGTGTTATGTAGTTTCATCAAGCTCCATTCTTAACTTACGAACTTTATCACACGTCCTTAAATTCCCACTAAGCGGCAATGGACCAGTTATCTTGTTCAATTCACAACTACCACAACAGTATTTACCCAAACAACTACCACAACAAGGGTGAATATTCTTCACAGCCCACGTAACTTGCTTAACAACTTTGTTATCAACTTTATTTTCCAATCGTTTGGCCATAGCACTAGGCATGTATTTTTTATTCAAAAATGAATGGGAAGAAGAAGAGAGAGAATTATGCGAATCATAATCGAAGCTTCTTGCCAAGATATCCCTTTCATAGTCCATTTGCTGAGTTGTTACATTAAAATTATCAAATTTCCCACCGTAAACAAGGTTATGTTCAAGAATCTTAAAGCGATTGTTATATTCTCTATTATTTTCCTCATATATTTGTTTAACTTGTGTAAACTGTTCTTGTAAAGTAGCTTCCTGAGCCATTAATAAAGATAGTGGTAAATACCATAAAGCTTTGAATATTGTCTTGAGTTTTTCTCTAACTTTTGGATCATCAAAATAACTAGAAATTTTATACTCACATGATGTCAGATGACGATAGTTATAATCTACAAATTTAAATTCTCGTAACGTCCTAAAAGATTTATTAGCGTGTACTCTAGAAATACCAACTTTGTTTGCTACATAAGCTTGAGTTGGATAAAGATCCTTCAAACAGTTAGCCATAGCTAACATATGACCCAAAATAGCTATCTCAGATCTATTGAGATTCTCTCTAATAAACTTTTCCGGATCATCTAAAAATTCCTTTATAGTAGGAATTATATCTCTTACTTTTCTCTCTTGACATTTTAATCGAAATGAATTATTCTTTTGTGTATAAGATATACAGCGTTTTATGTTCAAATTGAAATACCTCTTCCTTCTTTCGTTGTTTTATGTTTAAAGTGATTAAGTTCATTTTTTATGTTCCTCGTTGATCGCAGTTTTAAGTTCATTTTTTATGTTCCTCGTTGATCGCAGTTTTATGATTTTACGTCTTTGGTGGGATGTAGTTATAAATTTATATTATCTTAAAGATTGACCCGGTTTTAAAGCCGGGTTTTTTCTTTGTTTCAATGATGCTAGTTTTCCGCGCATTTCGTAAAATTATTTATAATCTACGTTAATTCTTATTATTATCAAGTTCTATTCTCTGAAGATAGTTAACTATCTTAAAAATACTAGACGGTTGAAGCTTTCCATCCCCCAATAAAAATTTACTTAAACTTAATTGGCATACTCCAATATCTCTAGATAATGCCGCTACAGATTTCGGGTGTTTAATTAATAATAGTCCTAATTCTTCTGCAAGAACTAGTTGATTGGCAATTAATTCTTGAATGTTTGCATATTTCATCGGTGCTCCAGTGCTGTGTTTTGAGTATTTTTATATATGATATACTATTCTATCGCAATAATCAACGATAATTTGCTTTATATAATCATATGTGTTATTATATCTTATATAGTAATAATATATAAAACAGTAAGGAGTTTTATGAATAACGATAACATCTCAGGATTTAAAGAATATATAGAACATTATCGCAATAAGATAAGCGTAGATAAAATTCTACAATTAAATGAACAAACACTGGAATTAGAATGCGAATTCCACAAAATCGAACACAAACTACAACAATCAATTCTTGAATTGTCGCAAGAATGGATAGACCAAATAAGTGCAATTAAAGAAAAAGATAAAATAGATATTTTTCTTCTTACCAAGTGTAAAGAGGCACACAAAGAATTAATGGATATTTTCAAACGATAAATATCTTCCAATATAAAACAGTAAGGAGTTTTATGACAATAAAAGAATTAGCAAACAAACTAGAATCTCAAATTAATACCAAGCTTGAGATAATGACTGAATTAGGCAAAGAATCAAAAAGCCTACAATTAAAATTAGAAGCAATCCGTATCAAAATGGCAACTTTATGGGTGGATGAACTTAAAGGCGCTGAAAATATAATTAGATTGCAAAATCCAATGTTAAATGATTTATTTAATTCGCTCGAAGATGTTTACGAAATAGAAATATCTTCCAAGAAATAATTACTAAATATTTGTTTACACTTATACCTCATACCAGGATAAATATGGATCACCTAGAATTATCGAAAATCATAGAGGCGATAACCAAGCCTTACCAAGACAAAATCGTTGAACTTGAGTCAAAATTAAAGGTCTCTGAAAAGCATCAAGTTGCTTCCAACAGATCTATGGATATAAAAGAATTGGCTGTTGCTTTAACTAAAGCTCAATCAGTTATGGAAGTAGCCAACTTAAATCGCACAAATCCTTTTTTTAAGAGCAGATATGCTGATTTAATGGCAATAGTTCAGGCATCAAGACCTGCATTAACAGCAAATGGATTATGTGTAATTCAAAATATCGTACATCTTGATGATGATTCCAGTACGTTATATACAATATTATTACACGTGTCTGGACAATATATTGAATCAAAGATGCGTATAGCTCCGACTAAAAATGATATACAGACCATCAGTAGTTATACTACCTACATAAAAAGAATGGCCTATGCCAGTCTAATAGGTGTAGTAACTGGAGATGAGGACGATGATGGAGAAATGGCTGCTGCTGAAACTAGAAATACATTTCATAAAATGCCGGTTTTAAGTCCCAGCACAAAAGAAGAATCTCCAGAATTAATATCAAAAGATCAATGCGATGTATTAGAAAATGAATTAGATGGGCATCCAGATATCTATGAAAGAGTTATAAAAGCATTAAAGATAGATGGGTTGGAAGGTATGAGAAGAAGCATATTTGAACACTCACTAAAACAAATACAAAAAATGAAACATACAAAAGGTAGTAAATAGTATGAAGCTTATACGCAGAATTTATTAACCCTTTAAACTCGCTGGAGTTTTTATGAACCGTTTAATGTTTTTTTCAATAGTACTTTTATCCACATCAGCAGTCATGTGTATGGATAGAACAGATTCTGATGGCAACTTATCAGGATTTAATATAGGTGGTGCTTCTTATGATAGAGATGCAGACACAGGAAGTTGGTCCGTATCTATCGATCCATCATATGCTGATCGTGTTGATATAGCAATTGATAATACAATCGCTAGTTATTATGAATCACAAAAATAAGTAAGGAAAATTATGAATCTAAGTAAGTATTTAATTCTAGGATTGTTAGTAAATAATTGTGTTGCATCTAGGGCTGATATTGCACACATAGAAGCGCTATTGGCTGAAAAAGGTAAAGCAATCGAAAAAGCTGAAACTCTATTAGAAATATTACAAGCGACAGGTGAATTTACTAAAGAAATTTCTAATATTAAAAAGATTTACTTAGATTTACCATAAGGAAAACTATGATTAAAGGTAGTAAGTAATATGAAGCCCGTGAATAAAATTCTTGAACAATATTGTCCACCGACTTCATTAGATAAACATCCATTTGCAACTATATATAAAATAATTGTAGATAAAGATCGACAGGAATATCAGTTTTTTATTCAATTGAGTCAGGATACAGAACATCCAAAATGGGAACGCTTAGGCGCCTTTTTTGAACAGGTGTTTAATTATGAATTTATCGCAGATAGTGGTTTTATGGGAATATGTTTAGATATTTTCGTAGATCTACAACAAAAAAAGAAAGAAAGTCCCTTAATAGAAGAAAATTAATCTTCTTTTATAATATTTCTATAGGGAATACAATCTCCTTATTAATATGGATTCGGTATGGTTTCCATGTTAACAATAACCCCGAAGAATTCTTCGGGGTTATTGCTTTAAATAAAGCATAAGAGTTACTATATATTTTATAGTAATTTCTATAATAAGAAACCACTTATACTAGTTCTAATTAATCCATCACCCAAGGTTCCAAGAACCGAAGGACTTCCACTCACAACAGTCACAGTAACTCCAAATTTAGCAACGTCACCCGCTGTCATTGGCACAAATTGAGACAATGTAATAGAGCCAACAGTTAAGTTAGTGGAACCAAAGCTTCCTTGTTGTATGTTATAATCAGCAGCGCTGGTACCAGTTACAACTATATCCATTATCATTCTAGTTACGGCTGTATTAAATTCACCTATAAATGTGAAAAAATACACACCGGTTATTGGCGCGGCAAAAGAAGCCGGCGCTCCACTTCCACTACCAGCATAAAAGTTGCCAGTAGTATCAAAATTCACAGTTAAAGCAGATGATGTACCAATAAAATATTGAGTACTCTGAGTTATAGTCTGTGAACTAGGTTGATAAGCTTGGAAATAATTCCCAGCTCCTGCACCCGTTGTTGATATTGAGATACTATTATGCCCATTGGCAATCGCTATCCCTGATCCAGCAGTAAGCGTATGCCACGCAGGTGCTCCAGCAGAACTAGATATTAATACCTGGCCATCTGTGCCTTCCGATGATGAAAATACTCCACTACCGTTGGTTTGAACTACTCCAGCACCCAAAGAACTAACTGTAAGTCCAGTTGTAGCTGTTATAGAAGTACCTGCAGTAATTGAAGTTCCAGAACTGACAAATGTTCCAGCAGTTACGCCACCTGTAGCATTCACAGAAGTGCCCGCATTAACTGATGTTCCAGCCGTTAGCGATCCCGATACGCTTGGACTATTTATTAAATTAATAGTCATCACGTTAGTAGCAGCAGTAGTTAAAATATTAGAATTACCTACTATTTGTAATACACCGCCAGATTCTGCAGCAGTTGTTGCATCATTAGCCTCAAATGTAATTCCACCACCACCACCTCCTCCTGTATTTGTGATAATAATAGAATTTGCACCGTTAGTTATGGATATTCCAGATCCGGCAGTTAAATTAGCCCAGATTGGGGAACCGGCAGTATTACCGATTAAAAGTTGTCCATTCAAACCACCAGTAACAGATGCACTGAGTGTATGTATAGACGGAGTTCCTGTAATAGCTATAGTAGTTCCATCGCCAATAACATTTATATTATTCCCAGAGGGAAAAACCACTCCTCCAGAATTACCAGTAAGAGTCTCTAAAATTGCTGTAGCTCCAGAAATCTGTACCCAGTTTCCCTGAACATGCGGGCCGGTAGTAATATTTGCTAGATACCATAAATTCTGATTAACAGTGTTCAACCAAAATGCACCAAGTTGGAAGTTCTTGTATGGTCTGGTGGAATAATTAGCAGATGTCGGATCTACTCGCTGAAGATATAATTGCGCGGGAACTTCAGCAAAAGGTAATGCTTGAAGCCCATTTAAAGTTAAATTATTTTGAGCAGCCATCACATCTCCTTAATTAACTAACTAAATAACCGCCACAATATACAAATGTTTGACCACCATCAATACCAGCGGTTTTTGGTCCGCCAGTTGCGGAAGCGGTAAAATAAGCTGTGTCTCCTGAGGTCATATGAGCAAAAACCGCTCCATTTCCACCCAAGAATCCACCAGCGGCCACTGTTCCAGCTCCAGATTGATACGCTAAATTAAAACTATTTCCAGTGGTCACAACTACAATCTGAGTAGTGGTTTGTGTAGTAATTCCAGTATAAAGAATAGCTACGTTAAACATATAACGACCAGTAACCGGCGCCGTAAATGTGTGTGTACTTGTGTTAAAATTACCATTTTGATCAAACACTATTGTATCAAATGGTATGATAACGACAGTTCCATCGCCAGTAGAATTAGTAGATGATGTAGACGCATACGCTTGGAATGCCGGCTGGGATGTATTAGTTGCAATACCACCTGCAGTCAATTGATCAGAGGAATTGATAACTACAGCAGTTCCGGTTGAAGTGGCTCCATTAATACCAGCCACAAATGCTTTATTCAATTGGCTTGTTCCGCTACCAGTAGATTTACCAATACGAAGAACATGTGATTCGCCAACAGTACCATCAACGTCATCGCCAATTAAAATATTATATGATTCTGAAGCAGTATAATTTACTCCAGATTGATAACCAATACATACATTTCCTGATCCACCAGCAAGATTAAATAAATTTAATAATCCAATGCCTATATTATGGTTGCCACCCAATAATGTATATAAACAATCAGTACCAACGCCTACATTCCCTATACCTGTAGTAAGGGTAAATAAATTATTTTGTCCTAGAGCTGTGTTGTAATTTCCACTTGTAATAGATGATAAGGAAGCATTACCAAATGCGGAAGATTGATTGGTGCTATTTCCAGATTTGCCTGCATTGAGTCCAAAAAAAGTATTGAAATTAGCATCGGTTACATCAAGATCTACAGTAGAACCAGATGCTGCAAATTTAACTGTTGCTCCCGCATTTGTATTAGCATTAAAAGTAATAGTACTTCCAGTAGCTGAACCGGAATCTCCATCAATAGTTGTAATTCCACTACCTCCTGATGCGGTAATAGTAATCGTATTTGCTCCAGGAGTGATAGTAATTCCACTTCCAGCAGTTATTACGGCACTTCCCAATTGACCTGATACTTCTGTAACAACTTGTGCTGTTGATCCAACATTCACACCATCTATACCAGCTATATAACAAGTGCTTTGTTGTCCTGCACCTGTACCACTAGTACCTATGCGAACTACATTAGATTCGCTAACAACTCCAAAATTTCCAATGATAATATTTGAAGATTCTGATGTGGTATATGTATTAGCGGCATTATATCCAATAAGTATATTATGGGTACCCGTTAACAAGTGATCTCCAGATGAAGCGCCTAGAGCTGTGTTAAGAGTTCCTATGGATAATTGAACAAGGGATGCATCTCCAATTGCTGTATTACTTCCTGCATTAGAAGTACCAGTTGTATAATTATTGAGCGCATCTGTCCCGAAAGCAGAATTAGAGAATCCAATAGTGGTTGCAGCTCCAGCGCCGGCTCCAACATAAGTGTTGTTAATGCCAGTTGATATTTCTCTTCCAGCACCATATCCAACAGAAGTATTGGCTTCGCCTGAAGTTATCATTTGGCTAGAAAGAGTTCCGATACCGACGTTGTCTATACCCGAAGTCAAAGCACCAAAAACTCCATTTCCCATACCAACATTGCTAGTACCACTAGTAAGTGCAGGAAGAGAACTACCTAGAACTAAATTAGCTAATCCAAAATCGAGCGTTTCTGTAGAGCCAGAACCTGCAAATATAGGAGTAGAATTAGCAGTAATAATATTAATATTTCCAGCGGTAGGATGTACAGGTCCACCGCTATTACCAGTTAAAGTTTGTACATAACCACCTGGTCCTGAATTTGTAAAAAAGCCTGATACCTGGGACATAGTATCTCCTAAAAAGCACCAATGCCATAAAAGGTTGATAAATAAACAGCATTAACCGTAGGAGCGCCCTTAACATATATTACTTGGCCTTGAGCTGCTGCCCATGAACCACCAGCAATAGATGCATTGGTCATAATATCACTAATGAAATGTGAATTAGGCGCAACTACAAAATGATCGTGAGTTCCATCAAGACTAAATGTTAAAAGCACGTCTGTATAATTTACTATATATATTTGTCTGCTCGGATTGGCAAAAGCCGTTCCAAGTGCTGCATAGCTACTAGATATAGAACCAAAAGCTAAAGATCTAAGTGGCTCACAGTACCACCTGACCGCTAAATTTGCTGAAGCCATGTTTTCTCCTAGATTTGATTATTAACGGGTTCTGCATCAGTACTTGAAGACTCTTCAACTGGCTTATTTTGTTCAGCATGTGCTTCGGATTGTTTTTTCAATTCACCCACGCCACCAATAAATTCATTTAGTGTTTCTACAGCTTCATCATATGGTGAACCAAGAGGTATTAAAAATTGATAAGAACGTGAGTTTTTATTAACTTCCATGACAACATAAGATCTTAAATTGATATCCATAATGTCTCCTAAAAATAATTAAATTTTAATGTTATACAAAGTAGAAGAGGAAAAATCCTCTTCTACCATTAAGATATCAATTATTAATTTAATACCCAGAAATTAATATTATAATTTCCGCCAGTATTTGAGCCACCGGAATTTGAAATTATAAGAGATAATGTAGATGCAGCTACTTCTATAGCTGTAATAGATAATTTAACGTTAGCTATAGCTTCAACAGATGTAACTGTTGCAAATACTATTGAAGTTGCTAAAACAGTAGAGTTACTTATAGCAAATGTTAAAGTGCTTGCAGCCGTTATTTTTGTAGTAGCATTAGTTCCGTCTACCAAAATAGATCCAAGTCTAGCATTTAGCGTTGGACTTAAGGTTACTTGGGCTGTAGAAACACTAGGAGCAACTGAAATATTACCACCAGTAGGAGTAAGAACAATTCCACCGGTTCCACCTTTTATAGTTGTTGAAGAACTTGAAGATACTGACCCAATCGTAACTACGTTTAATGCAGCAGCATCAGCAATATGAACGGTTTTTCCACCGGTTCCAGTAGCTAAGTTTAATGTCTGTGTTCCAGCAGAAGCATTTCCAGAAAGTATATTAACTGTAGAGTTAGCACCCGCAGCACCACCAGCAATATTAACCACTTGAGCACCAGTATTTATACCATTACCAATAGAAATAGTGTTCCCAGTAACTCCGTTAGCTATATTAACTGTAGTAGCCCCAGCGCCTGAACCTATAGCTAGAGTGTTTGTAGCTGAAGATGAACCAAGAACTATATTGCCACTTTGAGCAGTTCCGCCAAGTGTTATTGTTCCAGTCGTTGTACTAGGAGCAATACTATAAGTTGAAGCGGCAACTCCATCTAAAACAAAGTTTCCAGTTCCAACATCTATTACAACACCAGTTGTAGTATTTGTATTACCTATAGTAATTGAATTAGCAGCAGCATCATTTCCAATTCCAATAGCTCCGCCACCACCAACAAGAGAAATGCCTCCAGCGCCACCAATTAAAGTCAGAGCGCCAGTACCATTACCGATCGTAGTAGCTGCTGCTGAAGTGGTATTTATGGTCGTTGTACCTTCAATATCATTAGGTCCGGTAGTCACTGTAATAGAAGTAAATGTTCCACTTGATTGGGATGTCCAAGTAGCGGAATTACTTACTATAGAAGTTAGTATATAAAATAAATTACTAGGTACGTTAACCCACAAAGTTCCAAGTGGAGCAAAGTCACTTGTAGTTGGATTTCTCTTGGCAATTATAGGTGCCTGAGCCAATTGCGTCAATGGACCTTGTCCTAAAGAATATCCAACATTAATATATTGTTTTCCAGCCATGTTTTCTCCTAATTTGAGCATTTTAAAATTATTTTCAGTAAAACACATAAAGGTTTCACTTGCAAATTACTTAATTTCGTATACAATTGTATATATGTGCATGAGATATAAGGGGTAAACATGGTAGATGAAAAGAAAAAACTTAAGAGATTGGTTCTAAATATAGATCCAGCAATACATAAAGAAATAAAAATAAGAGCGATTGATAGAAATACAACGATTACAGAATACGTATTGATGGCCATTATGTCTAAAATGGAATGGGAAAAGAAATACGAGTAACTAAAAGGTGTAGTAATGTTAAAAGCTTGTTTGAAATGTGGAAAAGAATTTACCAGCGGAAGAAAGAAAATTCCTACTAAATTTTGCAGTATGAAATGCTATCAAAAGACCAGACAAAAAGATAAATATAATCCGTTTATCTTCCTTGTATACGTGTTTTTTATAACTTCACCGATATTATTGTCAGCATTTATATTGTTCCACAGATCACCAAAAAACGATAAGAAATATAAGATAGAAAAAACGAATATTCCATATTCAAGTTGTAAATAGAGATTAAGAAAAAGTCGCCGCGACAAATAAATAATAAATGGGGTCAATATGAATACAATATACTGCGATTACTGTGGTACTTATAAGGGATTGAGCATACATCTATTTTGTAATCTACAATATTATATGGGAGTGATCTTAAGAGGATACCTGATGGGATATTGTCTTAAGATCATATTAATAAATTTAGGTCTATGAAAAATATTTTATTTTTCTTTTTTAATGATTTTATCCAATTTATTCATATCGCTCTTAACAATATTAACTTCACCAAGTAAAGCTGCATTGGTTATGTCGCCATAAAGACGCCTAAAAGCAGGACTTTTAAATGTTAATTTTAGGAATTTTTCTGCTTCACCTAAAGTCATAGCGGCTCCTAATGCTGGTAAAACAGCCGCAGTTCGAGTGCCAAGTCCAGCGGCAGAGACGCTTGCATATAAAGCTCTGGTCACAGGGTCGAAGTTTCTCATTAAAACATATCTATTTACAAAATTTTGTATGATTGATGTTTGATTAAGACCATTCGATAGTTCATTATAATCAGATATTAATTGTCTGAGTTCTGGAACCTTATTGCTTGCTTTGAGAATAGTATTATTAATGGTTTTCGAAATATCAGGATAAATACTACGTACCGACTTGGCAATATCTGGATCTTTTATTGATTGTTCTAATATTTGTTTAAAATCCCAAAGTTTTCCTACTGGGAATTTATTAGTATATAATGCTTCAATATTTTCTATTAATACATCTTTAATTTCAGAACTTGGCGCTTTTGAAACTCGATTATATAAATCGCCCATTTCATTAAAAAGAGTGGATGAAGATTCATTTAACTCTTCAGGAATGGCTTGTCTTATAGTATTTCCTAACTCAGAAACTTTTCCAGCAGCAAATTTAGTACCAACAATAGGAATTGCCAACATTGTGCCTATTTTAGCTGCCTGTTGCACGCCTTCACTAGCTCCGGCTTGCTTAGTCAACCATTGAGCTACATTTCCACCTGCGGCAATTTTGGCTGCCGCTTTTGGAGTAACATCCAAAAATTTAGATACTGCATTAACCCAAGGAGTGCTTTTTCCTAATAATTTGGCGCCCTTTCCAACTGCACCAAGAAATGCGCTAGGGGATAAAATAGATGCAATATCTGAAACAGTATTACCAATCGTCTTTTCTGTTTCGGTTTGTGGTTTGAATTGGCCGCCAGTTAATTGCTCGACTACTTGTTTTGGTAATTTCTGTAAGCTTTGTACTGCTTCAGGAACTGCAATCTTTCCGCCAGATACTAAATTGGCTAAGTTGAATGGTAATGCAGCGACATTAGTCACTCCTTCACCCAAACCTTCTGCGCCTTTAGTGGCTAATTGTCCCAGTAAGTTTCCAAAGCTCGATTTTAAATACGGTTCTTGTTTAACACGTTCACGTTCCATATTATACGCTTGCTGGGTCGTTAGTTGTTGTTCTCCAGATGGAGTTTCATATGCTTGAGGAATATTCGCTTGGGCATTCGATTGTGACGGAACTCCTGTAAATACAGAAGATAAACCTTCCCATAAAGTTGTCGGCCTTAAAGAGCTCTTAATGTATTCTCTTCTATCGGCGGGAGAAAGTGCGGCGATATCTTTACCATGAAGTCTCTCAACAGCCTGACGTTCACTAGCTAATTGCTTTTGCTTAACATGTTGATTTATAAATGAGTTGAATAATGTGGGATTATTCTGCGCTAAATACGCCAGTTCTTGAGATTGTTGTTCATTTAGATTCAATCCAGGTAAATTTTGTAGTCCTTTAGCGGTTTGATCTAAATTATGACGTTCTTGTAGCTGATTTATCTTAAAATTAGCTAATTTTTCAAGGCTATTCCCTAGACCTTGCCCAAATCCAGAACCAAGTCCAGCTAATATCCCAGGATTTCTATTTATTATTTGTACCATTATATCTCCTTATAATTCATTGCCAGATGATTCAGCTGCCGGATTTTGTGGATAGAAATAATTATATGCTTTTTGGCCTGCGTATAATCCGGCTAATGAACCGGCTACACCAAGAGCGTTTCCAATCCCTGGAGCTGCTGATTCCCAGAATCCAGCGCGTTCTGGAACATGTAAATTCTCAAACTGAGGAGTCAAACCAAGACCTAAAAGTTGAGCTAATTGATTTCTATTTTGCATTCCATATTGAGATCTTAGAGCGGCCAATCCAGTATCTAATCCAGCTCCAGCTTGTCCTACAGCACCAGCAAAAGCAGATGATCTTTGAGCGCCACTACCTAATGAAGTGAATCTTTCAGCGATAGATGGAACTGTTTGGGTTTGGAAATTTTGGCGAGCTTGTTGTTCTATAGGTTCAAATCCTTCATATGGATTTTGTAAGCCGCCTAGTCCCATTGATAAGAGTTGATTAATGGCACTAATTTGTTGAGGATTAAATTTCTGTAATTGAGCGAATTGTCCTGGTAATCCAGCTGTTCCTGATTGGCCTTGTTGCATCATGTTATTACTATTTGGACGGGATGAATTATTTCCTCCGGAGAACAATCCAGAAAGACCCCCAATTAAGCCTCCAGCAGCAGCCCCAATACCGGTTCCAATTCCCGGAAAAAAAGAACCGAGTTTGGCTCCACTTGCTGCGCCACCAAGAGCACCTAGTGCCCCACTTCCAAAATTCGCCATTATTTCACCCTCAAAATTTAGGTTTATACTTTTTTAATCACTATAATATATATAGAACAATTTTGTTACTTTTGGGAGGCAAAATGAAATTCAATATACTTATCTTAACAATGTTGATTCCATGTTTAACTTTTGCCATGGAAAATCAAAGAATTATACCACAAAAACATCATCAACGATCTAATTCCGGTGAGACCATAGTAATTAATATTGATAGCCCAAAACATAACACTGAAGAATTAGAAAACGCCAAAGAAGAACGTAAAAATAAATTACAAAAAGCTCGTTTAGTAGCAATTTCTGCAGTAATAGCTAGCGGCTTAACTGCATTAGTATCACTTATAATTCACTTTGAAAAATGTTGAGTGTTTAAGTGGGATTTGCTAACAAAAAGAGTACCGAGAGATAGTGTCTCGGTACCCATAAAAAAGGAGAGAGTAGTAGTCAAAATAAGAATATCATCAGCTCTGGATGTACTCAAGGATTATATAGGTAATATTAAAACTGGATCTATCCGAAGCGGTAATAATATTAACATTAGTATTATCAACATATAATTCTACATTAGTAGTTCCGCTGGCACTAGCATATGGTAATGGAATATAATCCAAATCAGTAGTGTCACTAGAAGTACCATAAATTCTCGTGAATGTTGTCGCAGCAGTAACGGTAATATTGTGGGGCACAGAAGTAGTGCCTGTATTAGGCAAAGCTCCAAAATTAACTACAGTTCTAAAAACTTGTCTAAGAGATGGATTAGCTGCTGTGCTGGAATTATTATTGGGATTAGAGAACCATAATTGCCCATTAACTATTTCAAAGGCATTATTATACATTCCTGTATCTTTTTTATTAAGGATATTAACTATATCGTTAATGTTTTGATAAAGTCGTACCAATAATTGTTTAAATTCAGGAGTATTAACATCCACTTGGAGTATTTGAGATACATCCCATACATTTGTAGTAGCTACAAAACTACCATATTGCGACGATCTAGCCATTATTGGAATCTCCCTGCGCGACATGTAACTAAAATTAAACCATCAAGTTGGAAATCTGACCATGCAATTTGACCATTAGACAGCTGTGCTGGAGTTAAATAACATGCTAACTGAATACAATTTCCTGTGGTTTGGAAAAATACTGAGTGTGTTAATCTTTCTTGTTCGTTTTCTAGTGGGTATATAAGTGGATCAGCTGGAAATGTTTCTAAAATTCCAGTTCCCATAATGGTACCAGTAGCTTCACCTGAACTTATCATTGAAAGTTCCGTAGCACTTGGATAATAATCCACAGTTATCTGTCCACTGCTGGTTTTTTCCACCAAAAAATCTACACGTTGTAAGAACAAATTCTGATCATCTTTATTATATGGATTGATTTGCTTTGTGTTAAATTGAATATTACTAACACGCGCAAGAGTTCCTCCACCAAGATAAGTTCCAGAAATATCAGGGGCATATAGCGTGAAATTATTAGCATCTATAACATTAAATACCTGATAAAATCCAAGTATAGGTAAATTAAGGCCAACTGCATTTTCTATCGCTACAAAATCATCTACTGCAACATTATGGTTAATAACTTGTAGATCTACATATCCAGCACCATAAACTGTACTAGGAATTGTCATATTTGTTATTTGCATAGATGGAGCATTTCTGGATATATCAGAGGCTATTCTCAATACAAATCCTTCCGGAGTACCGGCAATAATTTGTCTTTGGTTAGCTTGAATTATATTATCAATCCAGGAAGCATTAAACTGTTGCCATGTTAATGGCGATGAAGATGCCCATGTTAAATCTGTTTGTTGTTCGAAATATCCAAAAGCAGTAAAACAATCATCATTCACTGCCCATGATCCGTTTTGATAATTAAATACCAATAATTGATTAGGGAAATTTTGATTAACGGCTGAAGTATCTAAATATGACCAATAAACTAATTCAGTGAAATAATCTCTTATTCCAGCAATTCTAGCAGGAGCGCTATTTTTAGTTTCAAATGAATCAAATATTTTTTGTGGTATTTTGGTATCTACACGAATTACGTTAGCACCACTACATGCGTGAACTCCGGTATTACCAATTGTAAGAACGTCTTTATCGAAGGCAACCGTGGAAAAAGTACCTTGGGATCCAAGTTCTGTATTAATTTTTTGCCACAAAAACGGCAATATTTCATTTCCTGTATAAACCAATTCCCATGTAGAACGTTCAAAATATACAATCAGACGATCTTTAATAAATTCAGCACTAATTATTCCCTCTTCTGTTGTTGCATCGATATATCCGGCTCCAGCAGCAATATTATTATTGAGAGTAGCACCAACTCCTGTATCACTAGTATTTGGTTCGTACCAGGCATTTCTGGCAAGTGGGCTACCATTAAATGAATAACGACATCTATTTTTGTATTGAGTAGTTATACCGCTGCCTGCATTGGTAGTACTATTATCATTTTCTATTGTATTTAAAAGTAATAAACGATCTTTAAAGGCAACAATAATAAGCGCTGTTTGAACGAATGGACCGGTATAAGCTGCTTGCGGTGATCCGCCATAACTAGGCAAGAAAAAGAATCCTCTAGTGGATGCCAAAGTACCAGGCAAACTATACCAAGTTGTGCCGTCAAAATACCATATTGGATCATCGGTAGCGGATGGCTGAGGAGAAGGTCCGACAGTAGCATTAAAATTAGTAACAAACATAATCGGAGGTGAAGATGCCGCTGTTACTGAGCCTTCCCAATTAGTCGCCCAAAAATAGTTTAAATTGGTACCTTTCCATATAGCGGTTCCAGAACGCGCCCAAGCACCTCCTGTAAAAGTATATGCAAATCTAGTATCAAAACCGTAGCTTGGATGATTATTTATAGCTCCTGATTCGTATTGAGTTAATCCCATTACCGGTAATCCAGGATAGAAAAATATAGTTGTTAATGCAGGAGCTCCTGTAAAAGTATATGCTCCAGTGCTTATGTTAAATGTTCCAGATCCACTTGTAGCTAGCATAGCCTGAACACCGGCGGTGGCACTAATTATCGTATATATTTGGGTTCCTATAGAAAATGACTGGCCTACTGCAAATGATGCTACTGGAAATCCAGTAATAGAGTTAACATTTCCGGTCGCAGCTCCAACATTACTTGTTATCCCAACACTAGCTCCTCCAGATACTAAAGATGCTCTAAATCTGGAATTTATTGGTGAAGCTCCCATCAAAAGAGAGCCGAATCTTTTTCTTAATCTTCCTCTAAAGACATAGGCATTTTGTAAATAAGTAAAAGCATCGTCCATAACCAAGAACGGCCTAAGATCAGTTTGTAATCCGGAATTAAACGGTGCAATTAAAAATTTATCATATGCCATATTATCTTCCTATATTCCTATTACAAACCAACAAAATTGAATGCCGGTTCCAGTGGTAGCTAAAGAGCTAGAAACAGTAAAAGTGGTTTGATTATATCCTGTTAAAGCAACGAAATTTTCAGTAGCTCCTGCACCGGTAATTCGAGTTAATTGAGGAAATGCATTGGCAGTATTAAATCCAGGAAAATTAGTCAGTTCAGTATTATATGTGAGTGTAACGCTAGTACTACCGCCCGTTGTGCTTCTTCCCCATGCCATCAACAAACCAGATGGTAAATATGTCCATCCGTTTCCAGCATTAGTTCCACCCAATACATAAGCTGTCATTGGTATCTGCTTAACAGTTGGACCAGTTATTGTTTTATTTACATATAGTTCATTAACACCAGTGGCGGCATTAGTTGCGGAATATAACCCAACATTTCCAGCTGGAATTGCAGGAGTTGGAACTTGAGGTGATAGATAAACGAAATTAAATCCAGATGTTAAATTTAAACTAGCACTAGCTGCCTGTCCATTTCCCCCAATCACTCCTAATGCTTGAAAATTACCTAAAATTTGTGGTTGAGAAACGGATAAAGAGTCATTACTCTGCGGAATATTGTAGTTATACGCCATTATTTCTCCTAAGTTGATTACATATTAAAATGATGAGCCGCCACCACCAGTTTGTCCCCATCCCCATCCTTGGCTTCCACCAACTTGGTCCGTATAAATAGTAGCAGTACGTTCATTAGTATTTTGTACTATTGTTCTTCTGAGACACAAACGCATCTGTTGATTATATTCTGGCATAATCATCTGAACGCTATCTAAATCCATTCTATCTTCAAATATCTTTTTAGCTGCTCCATAAGCGACTAATTGCCAATATTCTTCTAGTTCTGGAGATTGTCCTGCGGCTAAAAGTGCAGTAGGTCTTTGAAATACATCAAAAGTTATCCTGTACGGTTGATCAGGAACAGGTCTAACTGTGAATTCATTATTATAGAACATGATAGCTTGAGGAATCGATAGATTTTGAGGAACCGACTGGCTATTAATTGGTATTCCAGGGCCAGGAGCATTAGTAAAAGTAGCAGTAAATGCACCCGTTATATAATTTATTGTATTACCAACAAGAATACCACCAGTTCCAGGGATATAAGGAGCGGTTCCTATAGGGGGAGTTTGCAGCGCGGCTTGATATGCAGCAGAAGCGGGATCATAAAGATTTCCCAAATGAATTGGGTTACCTGTAGCAGAATCTATAATTGGTATATCGGCTAAAGATAATCCGTTACCATTAGAATCACTAGAGCTAAATAGAACGTTGTTTTGTAAAAGCGTTATATATTGTGTTGATCCCGGTGGAACTATTGACTGTTGTGAATTAATAACACCAGTAAAGTTTGTAGTAACGCCATCTCCACTTGCTCCAATTGAGGCAATGCTATTTATCATTGGATAAATGCCGAAAAATTGGTCTCTAGATTGGGTAAATAGTGCAGGAAAACCGCCAATAAAGAATGGTGGATGAACTGTTAAATAAAGGTTTTGAAAATTATAAAGCATATTAGTAGTAACACCACCAAAAGAAGCTTCGTCGGTAGGATAAACATCTTGTCCTGTATTACAAAAAAAGGTAAACGGTCTTTTTAAATTATAAGTTCGTAAGTGTTCTGGAAAATCATACACTAAAAAAGTATTAATATAGTTATCTAAATCAGCTTGAGATAACTGCGCAGTACTAGGTGAGCGCGTAAGACGACGTACTTTTGTCTCTATAGCCTGTAATGTGGCCGTAGGCGCACCTACAGTAGCCGTTGGGGTTGGTGGGGTAGGATTTGCCATTACAAACTCCGTTTAAATTTTAAGTTTTACAATACAATCAATACTAACAAAGTAAGTTTTCAACTTCTACTATTTCTTAATGTGGCAATGTATTCTGCACAGCGGCCGTTAAAATCGAATTATCTTCGCCTATTGGGACCGATTGTGCTTGTTGGCTATTATACGGATATGTTTCTGGCATAGAGAATACATCAAATAGTGTTGTATCAATATTAATAAAAAAAGAGTTAGAACTATTTACAACTATAGTCCCAAATAGTTGATTAATTTGTTGCATCCCAAATCCAGGGGGTGTATCTATACGCACAACAGTTCCAGTAATATAAAGATGTGGTTGTGTTGTAACTACTAATGCCGGATTAGCATTGGTTATATTATAAATAGTGCGCAATGCTGGTTGAAATATCGGATTAGTTATTGGATATGCCATATCACTACTCTCCTTGCTTATATCATTTCAGCTGTAAGTATTGAATTTCCTACTGGAGTAAGATCGTCAATATCTACAAACTCTAAACTTTGAAAACTACAACGACGTACTTTTTGACCAATTTTCATTAATGGCTTTCCGCCTTCATCAGTAGCATAGGAATGTACTGGATACCAACAATTTTTATTCAAATGTTTAGCTACGCCCAATGGTAATGTATAAACTTCACCATCCAATAAGGTGAAATTTTCTACGTGGTCGGCCTTATGTATTTTGATACTAAAGGACATTGTTCCGCCTGGAACTTCATGAAATCTAAATATGCCTCGCACTGGTTCACGATCTTTATCGCGTAAATACTGAGCATTCTTTTTTATTTCTTCTAATTTATTTATTTTAGAATCTACTTTGGATTCTATTTTATTTTCTACTTGTTTCATCTTTTTTCTTCTCTCTAAAAGGTATATGAGGGAAAGCGCTTTCCCCCATATATTAATTCAATATATTACAATCCGCCATAGGTAGATTTACCAGCTGTCCAGTAAACTTTATCTCCAGCAGTTGTACCAGCAGGACCTGTAATAGCCGCACCGGATATAACTCCAAGACCACCTGTTCCAAGTACCATACCAAGAACGCCTGTATTTACAGTAGAGTCAGCTAAAATACCTGTGTTGGTATTAAAGATTTGTTGTCCTGCAATAGTAGGAGTTTGTGATGCGGTGCTCACTAGCGCAGTTGCTGTATCTTCACCAAATGGGGTAACTTCCGGGAATGAACTCGGTTGTTGCGCAATGGTTGGATAAGTAAATGCGGTGAAAGCAGTAGTATCAATATTGATGGTGAAGTTGTAATCATCAACAACGCTAAGAATAATGGCGCTAGTACTGTTATTAGAAGGAAAGTTATTATTCAGTGGGTTAGGATTTAATTGTGTCATCCCAGAAACTGCAGGAATATTAAATCTAATTTCTTGTCCAACAGTAAGACCATGAGCAATTGCCGTACTTACTTGAGCATTAACTGCTTGAGTAATATTGGTAATATTTCTACGTCTTGGATAGAAAAGAGGATTAGTATTAACAATTCTATAGAAACCAGCACCACCAATAGCACCAGGAGCTGTAGCTAATGCGTTACCAGCTGTTAATAGTGTGAAGCTTGTATTTGCAGTAACTGCGCCTACAACCATATCAATACCATTAACATCATTTTGAGCTGTATTACTCATACGAACTACAGTACCAACAGAAATTCCAGCTGTGTTACCAGTACTTACTACAGGACGCGTTGCGTTAGTAGAAGCAGTAGTTGCAACAGGAGCTGAAATTAATGGTAATGCACCAGCAGTTTGTCCTGATGGATCATATAAAGTAAAACCACCAGAAGCTAATGTGTCGCCATTAATAATAGCTGAACCATTGCTATAGTATTTTACAGTACCCGTTCCAGCGGCCATTCCACGTTGCCAGTAAAATTCATTACCAGCAGCAGCAGCGCCGCCAACAGTGCCACTTTGAGTGTAGTTAACTACTCTTGCCCAGTCTGCACCTGAAGGTATAGCTATTACTAAGTTAGCAATAGTTGAAGGTACGACAAAAGACCCTTGTCCGATTATAGTTCCGTCCATAGTGATTCCTTTCTTAAGCTAATGTTGCACGTAAGTTTAATACCCACAAATCATTAGTGATTCGAGGTACTTCCGCAAATTTATAACCAACAGAAGCATTCAATGCTAATGGACCATCATATATCGGTGGGCGATAAATGAAGCTAGCAGAATATCCATCTTGTTGTATGCAAGCATAAGCTTCCATTCCAACACAGAAAATATTGTAAACATCAGCACCTAAAGAAGAGGCATTAGGTGAAACGGATCCAATAGAAGATATTAAGAATCTTAAGTTACCAATAGCACCCCATTCTGAACGCAATGCATTCATTGGAGCTGGATATTGGTTCTTTTGTATAAATCCGGAAACGTTATCAAGGTTACCGGTAAGCTGAGTTGATGATAACGCAAAATACGCATCACGAACTGGAGCTGTACCAAACTTATCTTCACCCTCAATGTTATCCATGATTGTATAGGCATTATTATTTAATAAAGCTCTAACAACTGTATCAACATCAGAACGTGTTATTTCAGTCGGGACATCCCCATTAACTCCGCCTGTACAGTTAATGAAAGAGGCGGTGCTCGCAAGCATGTCTCTAGTCAACTGATCTTCTGTCTGACGAAGTGATACACCCAATCTTGCAGCACATTCGTTTAATACCAATCTGTTACTTTTATGACCAATTACGCAGCAGCTGCTGCACAATTGGCGAGGAAGTTTATTTAGCTTCCCTCACTGCATTTCTGCAATGTTCAGAGTACCGCATCCTTTTTCAAGGTCTTCTCGCTTACTACGTTCAGGCTGATCTGAACCCCAACAACAAGATGCTACATACAATTCGTAAGTATTTTCTGAGTGACCCCTATAAACTACTTTAAAATTTCTATATGGAACTTCTTTAATAAAATCCAACATAGATTCAAGAGTAGTAGCTTGGCACATTATACTATCGAAATGATTTTCCGAGTAACATTTATCGCAGTAATTCATATCTTGCCCCTTGTTGCCTCCAGCATTATCTGGTAAGGGTTTCAAGTCTATCAGAGAAGATTTAGAGACCCCATACTTATTAAGAGAAACTAATTTAATATAACATTCATGCCTGAATTCCAATTCTTTAGAAGAAATACCATCGCGGCAATATAAAGTGTTCACTGAGTTTTCACAAAAATTTAGCAAAACTTCAGCATTTTCTTTTTTGCCCCTTAAGAATGGAATGATTCTTTTTAGGAATTCACAACATTCTTTCTTGGTATAAATTCCATATTGATAATGAAATCCAGCGGAACAGTCTTTATTTTTAGGTATATATAGTTTACCTAAAGGAAAATTCTCACGAATATAATTTATGGCACGAGTATCTGTAGATGAAATACTTATTATTGGTAGATATCTATGGTTTTTAACGTGCGTTCCTTTATTCTGCTTTTGACATTTAACAGAAAAAGATCCATCAGTATCCATAATACCAGCCAAATAAGACCAAAAAACGCTATCTTCACTAATAACTTTTGCTATCTGGGTAGTTAAAGTGTTATCAAACGAAGTCCAGTCGTTAGATTGAACCATCTTTATATAAGCACGTTCTTTTTCAACGAGTTTATCATCAGATAATCTTTTCCCTCTTTCAAATGGTGTTTGATTTATAAAACTAAGCAGAAATTTTGCTCGCTCAGATTTAATGCGCAGATAGGGAATAAGTTTTTCCAAAACAGGTCTAACGTTATCATGACTTCTTATTCTCCAACGATACATAAGATGTCCTAATGAGCCATCTTTACGAGTACAAGGCTTAGTTATAGTGACACTTCCACTAAGTTCTGTTGTTAAAAAATCAATCACGTCTTTCTTCCAGCTTACAAACTGCAGGAACGGATAATAGAGAGGACTAGCCTTAGTCTTATGCTTGATAATACTAAAACTTCCATCGCCATCCATAAGTCCCGCTAGATATGCCATTTTTATATTCTCTTTTTCCATCTGTTCCCTCAGTTATACATTTATTCATATAACTAAGTTTACATGGGTTATATTAAAAGATCAAGTGAATCTTGTTATGCAAAAACCAGGTTCATTTGTTTAGGGTCTTGGTTTTGCAACGTTACTTGTTCAGACAATTGTACATAAGTTCCATAGAAACTTATCTTTGCATCTATCAATCTATTACTTGTTAACCACTTATGTGGCGGGTAGTCATTTCTGCTACCTCTCTGTCTTTCGATCAGAGGTTGGACTATCACATAGTCTTTCGACTTCTCTGGGTTTAGTCTCTCAGCCTGCACGGTTGCCCTGCTTGGCCCTTGTAACCTTAGCATATACCTTAGGCTTCCAAGTCGATTACCAAAGATTTAACGTGGACATAGTATTTATCCACAGCTGTTAAATTTTGCGGTGGAGGAGTGACACCGGAGTTTCCAAGTGGAACCATAGCTGTATTTAAAGGATTATATCTTCTCATACGCAATGTTGTACCACCATTACGAGGCATTTGTTTTAGCATCGCAGGGATCTTGTGAATCATGTTCGGAACTGGAACCGAAAGTAATTTGTAACTAAAGCTTTGCTGCCATTCTCTTACTTTCAGGCCTATAAACTTAAACCCTACTGACCATTTCTGGCGGGATCAATACTTCGATCAATCCTCTTATAGTTTCCTATAAGTTGAGACTATCGCTTACGCTCTCGCGTCTAAAGGACTTAGTCGTTGCGGCTACTTTATTACCATTAAGCTCTCGTATTTTAACATACGATTGCTCTCGGTAATTTAGCTCGTTATCAGAGGTACCACGATATCCAGGAACGCCTTCATTTTTAATATGCTTGCTAAATTCCAGTAACAGTTCTGCTCTATTTCTTTTCACTCTTAGATGGGGAATAATCCCCTCTAAAAAAGGAATAATTGCTTCTCTGCTTCGTATATACCAATGAAAAATAGGTTTACAGTTAGGCCTATTTTTACGAGCGCCATCAAGAGTCATAGATCCAAACTTCATATCATTCATAATGAAGTCTATGGCTTCTGGTTCCACCATGGCTATTTTAACGGTAGGCAAATAAACGGGATTCCATTGAGAAAGATTTGTTGGAAAAGCTAATGCTCTTTCCGTAGTCCTTCTTTTAGTCTTCCTATTATATTTTCCTATCATAAAACACCCATCTGCGTCCATAATGCCTGCGATATATGCCCAATGCGTTTGCCTCTGGTTATCTTGCATAAATTCCCTTTATTTATATGTGTGTTGTACTTACTGTGAGTATAGCACACCTTGGAATTTATGTTTAGACTTTCCATGTAATCACCTTCAGTTTTATTCCGGCACTCAGTTTACCGGAGAGGGCAATGTGCTCGTAGTAGTTATAGCCATAAGTGGCTCCTTAAGTGAAATGTTAGTAATAACACAACTTAAGTCTGACGAGGACTTCGTACGGTCAATGTGTGGGCGAATCACATACGGCCCAGGGGTGAAGTGAGCGACTCTTCTATACGTCTCATGGGTATAATACTAAAGTGAAATTATAGAATCAAATTAAATCATAATTTAGGGGAAAGTGTTACGCTATTTAGCAAACGTGTTACTTGGATGTCATTGCGTTGGGAAGAGATGGGAAAAATTCCCACGGCTTGACAAGCAGGCTGATTGTTGTTGGCGGAAGGTATGCAGCCTCAGTGCGTGAGGTTTTGTCACACACTGAAATGCGTTATTTAAGTTGTTATATCTTCTTAGACTTTATTTTAATTCCATCTTTTCGTATAGGGGGGATTCTTTTGTCGATATAGTTGAATTGCCTGTAGAAGGCTGTTTCTTCCTAATATTCCCAGTTTTTTTATTGATTTTAATTGTATAATACTTTTGAGCTCTATGTCTTCTATATATTTTATTCCATAATCATTAAGTAATTTAATCACCCGATTAGAGTGCTTAAAAGATGGAAGTTTTGTAATAAGACTTTTAAATGCGCCTTCAGGATTGGTTGGTAAATACATCCAATAGAAAACATCGTAACCTATAAAAACTTTTTCCCCTGAAAACTCTATGTGCCAGTTAGAATGTCTTTTAACATCGCAATTTTCACATGAACAGAATTTGTCTAAGAAATAATGATAAGCAATGGCTATCATGCTCTCTTTATAGACAGAATGCTGTATAAACACTAGAACATTTTCTTTTTCATTTTCAGGCAACCGATCTTTAACGTTAATCCATTCCATATATTTTTCCTCTTAACTAAAGCATTTTAAAAAAACTATTATATGTAATAATAGACGGTCCGTTAAGCACACTTTGATCTTCATCTCTTTTATACGTAGTTTTCAAAAAAACTCCCCAATTTCCAATGGATTGTGACTCACATTTGAATGCATAAACTACATTTGTTTGTACTATATACACACAAGGTCGTGTTTTTCTGCAACTTATTTTCTTGGGTTCTTCCGTTAAACAAATGCAGGAATTACGTTTTAATAAGAATCGTTGACCATGAAGAAATGGTATAGAACTATCGGGATAAATCGGATGCCAATTATTTGCTAAGTGATATTCGATATATGCATCTCTATCACTTTTATAAGTAAAACCCGTTGCAAAATAAGTTATATCTCTCAAACTTCTCCTCAAAAACAATTAACTTATGATATGTATTTCGATTGGTCGCATTTCAAAGTGATTAGGATCACTTATCTTGCCGCCATTTTTTATAAATTTTCCACCCCAACGATTATTATCATGAAGTGTTTCCCAGTATTCACCAAAAGGTTCATAATATTTTGAATCTTGGAGATAATCCCCATTTAAATCGAACAAATTTAGGTCTATGGCTAATCTTTTACAGTGTAAACTATCGTTTATACCTTTTCCTTCTTTGGCATATATAGCGGCCATTTCTGGACACCTGTAAGCATCGCCTAAAGTACAATAGAAATTTTGAATATTAATATATGAAATCAATTTAGAAACGTTAAGAGCAAATATGGACTGTTGTTGCCATAATTTCATAAGATCTCCAGCGGTAAAGAATAATTTAGTGCAGTGGTTGTGAGAGTTATTCACGAAATCACAACCACTGCCGTACACCGTATCTTTATTCTACACCGGGATTATTAAATGGTGAATCAAACTAATCCCGGTGTAACTTACCAATATATAAAAAGAGCAGTCAAAAGGATTATATATTAGTTACATTTTGTTTCTAGCTTCGAACATTTCCCTACGCAGTTGATCTTTAAGATCATCAGTTAATCCATTTGCAAACGCATTAGCTTTAGAAAGAGGACTTTCTCCTTGTTGCGGAGAGACGCTAGCAAGAGGTTTGGGTTTAGATAAATTTCTAATAGCTTGAGCTCTGTCAGGATTATAAACTTCTTCTTTAGATATTCCCAATTTCTTAATCATCGTATAAGCAGACACAGCAGTAGAATAAAGATCTGTTGAAGAATTTAAAGTATAAGCAATTTCAGGAAATTGAGACTCTAAAATCTGTATATTTCCGGGATTAACTATCTTCTCAAAGTCAGGAAATTGAGACTTTATTCTAGCCTGTGTAACTTGAGCAGCAGTTTGTTGTTTATATGTATTTAATTCTTGCTGTAGTTTTCTTATCTTTTTATCAACCTTAGAAAGGTGTTTACCTTCAGCTAAGTCGGTTTCATTTAAGCCGAGCTCTTCATCATAATCTACTTCAGGCTGTTTATTCTTGGAAGCCTGTAATTCTTGAATCGCCGCATCACGTTCTCGCTCAAATCTATCAGATCTATCTGCTTTTTCGCGTAACAATCTGAAATTACGATCTTTATTAGACTCGGCTGCTTGCTGAACCGGTTCTGGCTGAGATTCTTCTTCAATAACTTCTTGAGATTCTACATCTTCAACTAACTCATTATCTTGTGTGACTACTTCAACTGATAATTCCTGTTCTGGCTGATTAAAATTAGCAACTTGAGATACTGGAACTCCATTCTTATCGTATTTCATTTCAAATGACATTATGCTCCCTATGTTTTTGTAAATGTTATGACCGCGCCTAGCGAATCTTCTTCTTCATTATTTAATTTCTTTGATAATTTTAATAGTGTTCCATCTTCAAATGATAAAACGAAATCCAATAGTTCTTTTTCCTGAGTGGGAACATTAAGTGGATCTAATCGCATTATCTCACAAGTTTCCTTGCACGGAACTACCCACAAGAATTCAATTTGTTCATCTTTGCGATGGAATTTATAAACTATTTGGTCGTATTCTGGGGTTGGACATGAATAACGTGAAAAGAAATAATTACGAATGACATTAGGCATTAAGCGTTCTTTTTTAGTAGTAACTACCACATAAAAATCACCTATTACATAAATAGATTTAGCGCTTTCAACACATTCATATAGATTCTTGTCATAGTCAGTAAGATTCTCTTCCATTTGCTCATGAGCTGAATGAGTATCATCTGACTGTTTAATTATAAGCTTGGATGAAATATCACCAATGGTCTGTTTTGTCATATTACTCCCTTATTGTGATGTGAATTTCATAATAAAATAACAAAAAACCCATGATAATACGAATATTACCATGGGAAGCTTTAAAAAAGAATGTAGTTGAGATTAGAGTATATTAAATGCGATGCTTATTTCAATTATTATTACGAATTACCGCTTGGAGTTGTAGTTATGTAGTCACAAGTAGCTTCTATGCTTTGATCAAAAGGATTTGAATTTGTATCCGTAGAGCTATTGTCATTATTCATACACATTGTATAAAGTGAGCACGAAAGAATCATGACTAAAAATAAATATTTCATATGTTTCCTTTATTAATTACACAACTTCTTTAAAGATTAATATATTTTATAGTGAAACCACATAAATATAAAGTATCTATATGATTTCACTATAAAATAGAGGATAGTATATGAAAAGTAAGACTCTTTTATTTCTTTTTAAGTTTCTTCTTCTTAGATTTCCTCTTAGAAATTCCCGCTTCATGAAGAGAAATCGCGATAGCTTGCTTAGGGTTAGTAACTATAGGTCCTTTTTTGGAACCAGAATGCAGTTCGTGTTCTTTAAATTTATGCATTTCCGTTTCCACTCTAGCTTTTTTAGCCTTCTTGGACGCAGTCTTTTTTAATTTAGGCATCTTAATTCCTTACTTACATCCACCTGGAACATGTGTTTTGCCGCATTTCTTACAGTGAGATTTTTTCATTTCTTCCTTTAAAGTTAAGAGATTTATTTCCAATTTTTAGAACTTTGATCGAACATATTCAAATGTTCCATAAAATTATCATGTCTAAACTCTCTGTGAATAGCTCTATTAGATAAATTAGCCATTGCTTTATGGTCTTCGCTAATTTGTCTGGCATCTTCACGCTCTTGTTTTCTTCTTGGGTCCACCTTTTCAAAAAAGGAAACCCTAAGTATTGATTCTATTTCCATGTTTATCTCCCTTAAAAGAAGGGACTCCGATAGTCCCCCCATGCACAAGAAATTCTCTTATCTAACTCGAGCTGTTTCCTGAAAAAGTAAAACTTGATCAGTTTTCTTCTTCTTCTTACTCTTTTTTTGTAAATTAGCAGGAACTCCAAGAATGCCATAAGCTATCTTTTTCGCTTTCCCGGCTGCTCTAACCATTGCTGGCATATTTACACTTTTTTAGGATAAAAACTGGCCGCTCTCTTACTGTCATCATAATCCATTTGGCGATCAACACCTTTTATAGTATCGTCCAAACCTTCTGGATTATAAGGTCCTGTTCTAGGATAAGGTTTAATCATAACTTCCTGAGGAAGATTAGCTATTGCTCTCATATCTTCATGAATCATTCCAGCATCTTCCATCTCTTGAGTTCTGCGAGCTAATTCTCCAGCATATGAACCTTGAGATATTCCACGCATATGATCAGATTTGTAATGTTCTGAATCCATACGGCCACCATGGTTTTCCATTCTACCTAGGTGTCCTTCATGTTCAGCACGTTTGCTGGCATGATGTCTTCTTTTTGCTGCCATCGCAACTCCTTCAAGTTACTGCTTGGATTTACAACCATCGAGATCAATTTTCTACCCCGATTTATAACCAAACAACGGTTAACGTCTAACTTGAAAGAACACACAGTGTGCCCTCTCAGTTATTTTTCTTTTCTTCTAGTAATAATTCATCAAATATATTTACATAATTGAGATAAATATTACTTAAATCTAAATCCGTAACATCTTTTTTAGTCAAATAAGGATCAATATCATTAAAGAATTCTTTATATCTGGTTTCCGACCATTGATCAGAATGAGATAATACGATAATAAGAATGTTTAATACTAATGGACTCATATTTGCTCCTGTACGGTTTCTTGTGCTTCAATATTTTTATCTGTGTTAACTTCACTTTGTTTAACAATATTAGATAAAGCTAATAATTTTTCTACTTGACGTAAATCAATTTCATCAACTTCTTTAAGAGCCTTTACCAGATTCAAGAATGCTATATCTTTATCTTTGTCGGCAGCTGCCAGACGCTCTACCGCGAGTGCTCTATTTTCTTCAATTCTACTTAAACGTTCATAACCTAAACCTTCGTCAGCTTTAGATCTAGCTTGAGTTAAATCGATACGAGCTTGAGTTTCCTGCATTTGCAATTGCATTTGTTGCTGCGCTTGTTGCATTTGCTGTTGCTCATTATTTCTAACAGCGTCTATAAGTTTTTGTTTGTTTTGGATTGTAGAGGCATCCAATAAGAGATCATTCGGTATAGGCAATCCTGCTTCGCGTAGCATTAATAATTGTGCAAAGTTCATCTGCTTTTGAGTAGAAGTATTAAGGCCTTCTTCCACGACGGCATCATATTTACCAAAAGCTTTATTATAAAATTGCTCAGTCGGCTCTTGGCCTTCGAGTATTTTCTTAACTTTTCCAGGAGTAAAGTTTATTTGAATAATATCGAGCATCAATTTACCTAAAAGTTTTTGAGCTCTATCTAAATTATCAAATAATACCTGTAAAGTAGTAAGACCGGCGCCCTGTCTCAACATGGATAATACGCCAGCCTTGTCGTCTGTTGCACTGCCGAGTAATTCTTCATTCACACCCGAAATTTCTTGAACTTCTTGTGCTAATAGCCTAGATA
>QGNH01001878.1_pt1 | contig 33780 bp, 33 predicted proteins | sample 1735481 | NCBI WGS metagenome assembly QGNH01 (sample SAMN09239004, study PRJNA386568) | Viral metagenome, whole genome shotgun sequencing project. | reverse complement strand
CTTCTCTAGCTTAACAGAGAAAAAACCAAACACTTCTGCGCTGTCACCCGGCAGTCTGTTTTGTTAGATCTGGATGAACATATTCCGTCTTGTTTTTCATCATGCCGTAGACAATGTTGACCAGCCTCCTCATCACGCAGACGATGGCCTGGTGTTTGGTCTTGCCCTGGGTGAGTTTTCTTTGATAGTAGTCGTAAAATATGCCATTGACTGGCTTGTCCTTGTTCCGCCCCAGGTTGATGTTTCTGGCGGCGAGGTCATGGAATAGCTGGTACAGCTTCCTGTTGCCTTGGGAATTTTTCAGCAATCTTTCCTTATCGCCGGAAGAATAGTCAATGGGAGCGATCCCGCAGTACTTGGCCAGCTTGTCTGACGAGGAGAACCTGCCGATGTCGCCGATTTCGGAGATGAAGCCGGCGCCGGTGACCAGATCGATGCCGATCATGGTCTCCAGCTTGTAACCGAGTTCATCCATCAGGTTCCTGATGGACGTTTCGATCTTCCTGATCTCCTCGTTGTTGTGCTTTACTTCTTTGACGCAGGCGGTGACTAGAAAATCACGGACTGACTGGTATTCGGTTTCGGTGGCACCGTCCTTGGCAACAAGGTCTAAAATCTCTGCTGCCTTGTCGTTCCTGAAGAAGCCGCTGCTGGATTCATGGAGAAAGTCTGCAAGCCCTGCGACGGTAACTTCGTTGAGTTTTGATGGTGAGGGGTAATGCTCCCAGAATTCCAGGGCGGTCCTGCAGTCAAAGACGGTAAAGAATTGCTTGTAGCTCGGGTAGTGGTGCATGATGTTGGCGTGGATCTGGTTCTTCGGGGCGGTGTTGGCCTTGACGACGGCGTTCCTCCTGCCGACCAGCATGCCCAGCGTCCAGTAAATGTCCCTGGGGTCCGCCTCCGGCAGTTCGTCATACTTGCTCAGCAGCACTCTGGCGATGAGACAAGGAAACTTCATGGTTCATGTGTGTCCCAGCCTGGCGGAATCTGGCGCAGCTCTTTTAGTGCAAGCAACACTTTCTGCCCACATGGATACTAGTAGCCAGTGGTTCCGACCGGGATTTATTATGAGGCTTAAAGCCCTCTTGCTTGAAAATAAAAAAGCTCTCCAGCGATCTGAAGAGTTTGCTAACAGTTGTCATTCACTCTGCGGAGCAGTCGCCCGCCGATTCCTTCCACCAGGAGCGGGCCTTCCAGCCTGCCTGATCCCATGCCAGGCGATGGGCCTCGACTGCCCGTGCGTAGCCCTCGTCGTCACGCTCCAGCCATAACAAGAATCGAAGCTCTTCTCGATCCAGCCGGCGATGCAGGATTTTCTCGCCCAGCCCCCGGGCGGAGGCTCCGGAATGTCTACCAGCATCATGGAGCGAATGCCGCGCGACTGGACAGTTACCCTGCCAACCCCAAGAAATGCAAGTGCCCCGAGGATGAAGCAACGGTGATTTACGAGACCGACAGGCGGAAGGTCTTCCGGTGCGAACTGTGCGGCCGGGAGTGGCAACGCCACTTTAATAATCTCGTCTTCCCGAGCACCGTCGGAACGTTCACATCACCCCGGAACTTCCAGAGGAAGTTTTATGACATCCTGGTGAATGCGAAAATCGAACACATCAATCTGCACGGACTCCGGCATACGTTTGCCACCAGGTTAATCGAAGAGGGAGAAGATATCAGGGTCGTCCGGGCGCTCCTTCGCCATGCCGATATCAAGACTACCGCTACGGTTTACGCCCATGTCACAGCGAAAGCAAAGAAGAAAGCTCCCAATCGGATGGACAATGTTCTGCGGAGAGAAATCTCACCTGAACCAGAGTAACATTCCGGTAGCATTCCAAAATCAAAAAAGTGTTTTCAAAACCGGTAGCATTCCGGTAGCATTCCAAAGGACTCAATCTGAGTAACTGGTAAAAAAAGTAACCCCGCAATCGCTTGCGGGGCTTGCTTTCTACTGGAGCCCACATCCGGGCTTGAACCGGAGACCTCCGCCTTACCAAGGCGACGCCTTTCATTTCATGACACTTCTTGCCCTTGATGAACCCCAGATATACCAGGCATCTTAGCCGAATGGTCATGCCTGATTCCATCATCTTCGAGATATTCCGGAAATTTCTCAGCACCTATTTCAGCACCTAAACTCTTTCCCAGTGTCACAATCCTCAGCACCACAGCAGAATGAAAAGCAGCCGAGAGAAAATCCCCTTTGACGTGTAAATCTATGCCGGGGGAATGCCCCCCTCTTAAAACGCAAAATAAAGCCTCTACACGGTATCGCATCGCAATGAAAAAAGCCACGCCCGAAGGCGTGGCTCTCACCTCGTTTTGTCGCCCGACTTAACCGCTTCGCTGCGGCTTGAATGGTATTTCCGGCTGCAACGTTCCTGTCTTGATGGCTGCAGCGTCAAATTCTACCCTATCAAACTCAGGCAGATCCACGTGCTCTACTTGCCCCTGGATCACGCCTCCGCTTGCCAGGCCTCCGGCCAGTTTATTATACTGCAGTGGCAACGGGTTCGACGGCATGCCAACAACAAGCCCGAGCGCTCCCAGGATTGCCAGCACATACAGCGCTGTCTGGTTGAAAAACACGATGTCGATCGAAATTCCGAAGAAACTCAGCGCCTGCGGGATGTAGGCGATCAGCGCCACCAGGAAGGCATAATTCAGCAACGCAGACCACTGGAAATATACCTGCGTGCTGCGATTTCCTGGATAGCGCATGAAGTGGATCGCCATCTGTGCCGCGCTTGCTGCCGGTGAGTTCAGCAACCCCACCAGCACCAGCAGTCCCAGGAATCCGCTGATCAGCGTATTCCACGCCTGCGCCGTGACTGGCAGCCCGGCGCGCTGAATGAACAGCAGCAGCAGGGATGACACCAAGATCCAGAGGTTGTAATTGCGCAGCTTCCCCCAGTCAAAGCCTCCCACGTTATTGACCTCCTTCTTAATTATGAGTGGTAAGTCAAAGACTCCCCCTGGAGCCTGCCGCATCCTTGACCGTCGCTTTTACGACGTATTTGTTCGCCGCCGCAGGCGTCCCGGTGATCTCGCCCGTGGCCGCATTGATCGTAAGGCCGGTCGGCAGGCCGGTCGCCTCAAAAGTATACGGAGGATAGCCACCGGTCACCTGCACCGTGTCGTCATATGGGATGCCGGGCTCGCCTGCCGGGAGCGATGTCGTGACAAATGCCAGCGCTGCCGGAGTGATGACCAGTGTAAATGTAGCCGTGGCCGTGAGCACCGGAGAGCTGCTGTCCGTGACGGTGACCGCTATCGAGTATGTCCCCGGCTGCGTCGGTACGCCCTCGATCAGCCCAGACGCCGGGTCAATCGTAATGCCAGGCGGCAGGCCTGTTGCGCTCCATGCATACGGTGCCAGTCCCCCCGCAGCCTGTACGCCATATGCGTACTCCTCGCCGTCGATGTCCGGGGACGGCAGCGCCTGCGCCGTGATCACCAGCGCCTCGCCTGTGATGTCCAGCTCGAAGGTGCCGCTGATTATGTTGCTCTGCCCATCTGTGACGGTGATCGTCACTTCCGAGCCTACCGGTCCCGGTGTCGGCGGGGTCACGACCGGCGTCATGCCGGTGATCGCCTGTACATCCACACCCAGCGTAGCGTAGTCAAAGCCCTCAGGCGACTTGCCTGCACCGTTCAGCGCCGCCTGGGAGATGACCGCCCATGCCTCGTCGCAGTACGTTTGCAAGAAATCCCAGGTCATCTTTTGGCCGAGCGCCCAAGTGACGCACTCAGGATCTCCGCCGATGATCTGCAAGATCGGCACGCAATGGCCCCCGACGATCGTCGCCCCTGTAATGACGGCCCAGACCTGGCCATTATTAAACTGATCCTCTGCCGAGTCTGGGAAGTTCAGGCCAATCACCACGCCGTCGCAGAGATAGAGCGCCTCTGTGACCTCTGTCCTCAGATTATCCTGGTCAAGCAGCACGTAAGCGCCGCATGTGTGCCTGACGCCGTTGCTGTCGACAATGCCCGGCTGCTGCAAGTATTTCAGACCGCCCCTGATCGATGTCCCGTTGTCGCCTGCGCCTGTCACAGGGTTGTAACCTGTGTCCGCCGAGTAATCGGCGATAGCATCCGCCCCGTTGATCGGTACCGGTGCTCCTGCTACTCCGATCGCCGTCCAGACCATCGTCTGGTGCCCAAACGCCGCCCAGACGCAGTCGCCTGCTCCCTGGAAACCCGGGCTGACTGTGGGGTCCGGTCCGTTACCGAGCATCCCGTACTGGCTAACCGCTCCGATGTGTCCGAAGTCCCCGCTCGGTGGAATTGGCAGCGGTACCCCGCCTTTGCGGTAATTCCTGAAAAGCAGATCCCTGTCGTCCGGGACAAACGGCGGTTTGCCCAAAATCAGGCCGCTGGGCAACCTGACCACTTTATATTCCTGCACTCTGATCCTCCCCTTCTGGCCGTGAGGCCTATAAGTTAATTGTCTTGACCGCTGCAAACAGCGCCAGCGTCATGTTCTGTGCGCTGTAGATACCGATCGCCTGCAGCTTCGCTCCTGCCGCTGCCGCTCCGAAAGCCTGAATGTCCGCAGCATTCGCCACGTAATTGACGACGGGGTTGCTGTACGCCTGCCCAATCGGGATAATTGGCACCCCGTACTCTGTGTACTGCGTCACCGACCTGGTCAGCGCCGTCTCCGGAGTCAGGCCGAAGTCCCCAAAATAAACCTGTGGGAATGCTCCCCACGACGACTTGGCGAAGATCTCAAACGGGAATTGTGGGTGGTAACTGGGCAGCCCAAAACTCGTGAATCCCCAGCCAGCATAGCTGATCTTGCTGGCCTTGAGCGCCGTGATCAGCGCCTCGGCCAGCGCCTGTCCGCCTGCGTTGTCAAATTCGACCTCGACATCCAGAATCAGCGCATCCGCCTTTCCGCTGCTGACCGCCTGTTCCATTGCAGCGACCTCGCCTGGGATGTTCGTCCCGTAGTTATACCCCCAGGCCGTGACCATCAGTCCGCATGCGTGTGCCAGTTCGATGACCTGCTCGCATTGCGGCAGATATGTCGCCCCGTCCCATGCCTTGACAACTAGCCCCGTGACCCCGGTGCTCTTCGCGTAGAGCACCAGCCATCCCGGATCTCCGCACTGGTCCAGCTCATAAATCCAGAGCTGCTTGCTCCCCCCTGGTATGTTCATATGTGCTCCTCTCTCTGCTCGCTCGCCCTAAACTGGGCCAACTTCTTCCGTCGCTGTGACGTCGACATCTCCTGCCTTTACCTTGATGTGAATCTCGCTGCAGAGCGTGTTCATTGCCTGGTGCGCCGCCTGCAGCTCGGCCATCATGTCTCCCAGTCGGTCAAACTCAGCCAGGATCTTTTCATGGCTCTCCTTCTCCCAGTCGTGCGTCTCCTGCGCCCTGCGTTCCTGTGTAGCTGCCGTCATCAGCACGGCCCGGAGCGTGATCTGGCTCGTGCTGAAGCTCCCCATGTTCATCCAGCTGTTCAGCAGCAAAATTAAGATCACATCTGCCTGAAACGCAACCATGGGGACAAAAAGCATCATGGTCAAAATGATGTTGAGCGGCTGCGCCCAGAAAGCTGTCACCTTCGGAAAAATGCTGAGGTCAAGCCAGCTATAGACGCTGTTGAAATTGGGCAGTCGCTTGTAGTAGCGCTCCGCTACGTCGAACATCGGCCCTTCACCATCCCATCGCCTTTATGATCATCGGCATATGCTGGCTCATCTGCAGCAGCGCTGCGCCAAGAAGCATCGCTAAGATCGGATAGAGGATGTATGCCCTTTCTGGCCTGACAAAGCGCTTGCCTTCTGCCAGCAGGCGGGCCGTCTCGATGTCCTGTACGACCTTTGCCTGGCAGCGCGCCTCACACTCTTCGAGCGTGACATACTTTTTCTTGACTATGCAGTCCAGCCGCTCGTGCACTCTGTCCAGCGCTCTGTTTACCAGTGTGCGGTCCTCTCGCTGGTCGACCCTCAGCGCTTCGACCCCTGCGGCGATCCCCTCGACGAGGCCGGTCAGATAATCATTCTTCCTCTGGACCGCCTTGCCCTTCCCTGGTTCGGTCGCACTCAAGTGCATCCCCTCCTGCCGATGATTTACGTCTACAAACCAAAAACCGCACGGAGGCGGTCTTTGTCGCTAAAGCGGTGCTGGGTTCGGGTATGGTAAGCATTTCCACGTGCTGTCCGAGTGCACGATCGGCGCTCCTGCGCCGTGCCGTACCGATACGAGCAGCCCTGCCGGGTCCGGCGCTGTTGCTGTAACGGCCGTACCCTTAATCGCTACGATGTGATCGCCTGCTGGCATCGGCAGCCCTACCGTGAAGATGTTGGATCTCATGTTAGTTGCCTGTCCCGTGATCAAGAAGTCGCCGCTGATTGGAGGGTTGGAGACATAGACGACCGGCAAGAGCCATAAACTGGTCGGAAACATCCAGCTTTGACCAAACGGTTCCCATGTGCCGCCGCTTAATATTGACCAGCCTCCGCCCTCATCGCTTCGTATAAATATCGTACCGCCTATACCTACCGCAGGGTACCATACTCGCCAGCCGTTTGGCCCCCAAGTGTTCAAGATACCCCACGATTCTGCCGGCCCATCTACCGTGTAAGCATATATTTCGCCAGCAGTGCTGGGAAGCGGTAAGTAGTACGGGCCTGGTAAGCTCAACTCTGAATACGTATTGTTTGTGTTTGCTGACGCCGTCCAATTGTCATTGAAAAAGTTGAACGCCCCGGTTAAAACCGGCGAGCCATCGACCCACATGGCAAATTCTGCATCGCAGACAACATTGATATAGACGATGTCCGCTGTTGCCAGCGTGAATTTATGCCTGAAGTAGTTATCTCCCCCGGGTGTTAAGTTCAGCAATGGCATCACGCCCCAGATCCACCACGCTGCTCCATCGACCCAGCCGGGAGGCGTCTCCCAGATATCTGGGCTGTACCGTGTGGGTGCTGCTGCCGTGCAAAGCCCCAGTGCTGTCTGCCACCAGCTGTCATCATAATTCAGCTCATACCAGTGCACCAGACTGACTGGCTTGCCGAAGCTGATCAGTGTGATCGCTGCTCCTGCTGTCGCCCCCGCCGCTGTCGTCGGGACGCTCGTTCCTTCCGGGTACACCCAGACGCCCATGATCGCTGACTGGCCCTGGTATATGCCTCTGATCGGCGTGCAGATTAGCTGGAATGAACTAGCTGCAAAAGCCGACGCATCTGTCGCTGCGATATTCGGCGAACAGAAGATCTGTGCTACCGGTGTTGCCAGCGTGAATTGCACGCCTGCCGCCGAGTACGGTGCGCTGAAAAGCTGCGGCACCAGTTCCACTTCATTCGGCTCGCTCTCTGGTCCATCGACGTAAACCCCCGGCCACTCGCCCGTCCAGTCCGGCCCGATCTGCACGGCGTCGATGTAGGCGTTCGTGTCGCCTATGTTGTCGATGCGAATCGCGATCGGCCCTCCGGTTGCGCTCGCCGCCACGTTGCAGGTTCGCATCGCTGTCGTCAGCGTGCCGCTGGCGTCCATGCTTGCCCAGTCCGGCGAGCAGTTGACCTCCCAGCCGTATGGTGCTGGCACCTGCATCATCGTGCCGCCGATCATGTAGCTGAGCGGCACCGGGCTGCCTCCCTGCAGCACCGTGATCCTGATCTGCCCCTGTCCCTTGGCCTGCAGCGCGATCCGTGTCCCTCGCTGGCACCATGACCACCAGCCCGGGTCAGCCAGCAGCGTGCCTGTCTGGACCACGTACTCGCCCGGGGCCAGCTTCAGACTGTAATCTCCCACAAATGCGGCATCGTCCGAGACGCAGCCGCTCGTCTCCCAATATGCGGGCAGCAGCGTCTCCGGGTCAAAGTTTTCAAAGCTGCTATTTGCGCACTTGTTCGGGTAGCACGTCACAAAGTTGGGGTTCAACCCGAATTGATCCGAAATAACCGCCGTGTTCGCCGCCAGCTGTGTCAGCCCCGCCGCTGCTGTTATTGTCGTCCCTGCATAATCCTGGCCGAGCATGACCGCTCCGCTGGTCTGTTTGACCAGGCAGATGTTAGCAAATTCCCCGGCGTCGCCTGATGTGACGACCGTCACAGTCATATTGCTGACCGACTTTGTGTCGTCCGCCGTGATCGTGCTGTCGATGTTATACCATAGGCCGGTCATGATGTAGCCCTGTGCTGGCACCGTGAACGTGTCGACCGTGCTGTCCGAGTAGCCTATCGTGACCATGATGTATGCGTCCATCTGCACCGATGCGGGCGTGTACGCTGTGGCCGGTAGCCAGTCCGCTGTCAACTGGAATACGGTCGGCGTCGCCTGCGACCCGATGCTCTGGGACATGCTGGCTGTCGCTTCAAAACTGAAGCAGAAGTTACTGCCGTCGCTGACCACGGTGACGCCCGTTGCCGTCCATCCCGTCAGATCCCCCGTCTGCGCCGAGCCGTTCGTCAGCAGGTTTCCGCTGTATGTCACTGGCGGTATTGGCGTCGCTCCCTGCGTGATTGTCGGCGCTCCCATTGCTCCCGGTGCTGAAAGGCCAGCCGGTACCGGGAGCGCCAGCCCAAGATTCGGTGCTCCGATTGCTCCCGGTGTGGGAATCCCTGCCGGTACAATGAACCCAGAGACGATCGATGGGCTACCGATTCCCCCCGGTGTCGGCAAACCTGCCGGCGCCGGATACGTCGTGCTGATCCGTGGCGCTCCAACGCCCCCCGGTGACGGCAAACCTGCCGGTGTGACCTGAAGTCGTAGTCCAAGTTGGCCGCTTGAGTTATCGCCGAACGACGTAAACGTGTCGTCAGCGTTCAGGATAAACGTGAAGTCTGCGCCTGCAAATGCAGCTATCGCCCCCACGTTACATCACCTGCTCCGGCGTGCTGACATCTGCTGTCAGGCCGTCGCCTAACTGCCCGGTGCTGTCATACCCCCAGGCCCAGACGTGCCCGTCGCTGTCTATGGCGATGCTGTGGTATTCGCCTGCTGCAATCGAGACAATACCCGAGAGCGCCGTCACCTGCGTCCATGTGTTGAGGTTGTCGGTGTCCCCGAGGCCGAGTTGGCCGTGATCGTTTAAGCCGGTCGCCCAGACGTTGCCGCTGCTGTCAAGCGCCAGCGAATGATAGCCGCCTGCTGCCACGGTTCTTATACTGGACAGAGTGGTAATCTGCGTGAATGCTGTAATATTGTGATTCGCTACACAGGAGTAGACACTTAATGTGCCTCCACCCCAGGTGTTCACATTACTTACTGGCGTTCCCTCTTCTACTTCAGTCCAAGCCGATCCACCCCACGAATAGAGGCTAGTGCCATCCCAATATGCGTAAACGGCATTGTCTAACAGTAAACTTGAACCAGCACTAAAGAGTTGTACTTTTTGCGCCGTTCCGCCATACGTAAAGTGATAATACGTGCCGGGTGATAATGAGATAGGGATAAGATCTGCGCCACAGCTATATGTATCGTCTAGCGTATAATCAACAGTGGTTGGATCTGGGGAAAGAGCTGCACCGTTACCCAACTGCCCATAGGTGTTGTTGCCTGCCGCAAAGACCACGCCATCCCCCCGCAGCAGCAGCGAGTGCGCTACACCCGCTGAGCCGCTGGCGAACCCAGCCGTGTACGGCGCTGTCGGGGGCGTGAAGTTGGCGGTCCAGCGGGCGATGCCCTTGCTCACCCTGAATTCCTGGATGTAGCCCTCAAAGTTGGCCATGCCGCTTATTGCCCATGTACCTATTGACTTATCTTCTGTCTGCCTGGGGACGATGGTACCGCCCGCCGTGGCATTGATGTCCATGACGCCGTTAACGAATGACATAAATTGGTTTCCGTATCTGACGTACGCGAAATGATTCCATGCGTTTAACGTCAACGATATATGACCGCATGGCCCTGAGTCAGCTTGTATGATGTTCCAACCCGCTCCGGCTCCGGCCCAGATGTTGACGTTCCGTGTCCCGTGATAGTTGTAGTCAATACCAACCCACTGGTCGGTGTTGCCTGAAAAAATCGCCCGTCTTGTCGTTGCATCTGTTGGGTATAGCCAGCAGTCTATGGTAAAGTTGCCATCGCCAAACTCGAAATCCTCACTGGCAGATATGTTTATGCGTCCACCGGCTGGCTCAAAATACGCCGATGATGTCTGACCTAGCGTCGCCTCGCTAGTAGATGTCTCCACGGTACCAACCGCTGTGGCCGTCTTTGGATTCACAAATGATGAATCTGGGAAGCTCGTACCGTCGTCCGCTCCCTGCATGTGCAGGTCGAGCACCGTGTACTTGTCTATTCCTGTCATCGCCAAACACCCCCCAGCTTATACCCTCAGAATCTTGTTGGCCCCTGTGTCCCATGTGACCGTCAGGTCCGTCCCGTTCGGCGTGATCGATATCGGGTTGCCGTTTATGTCGTGATCGTAATAGCCGATCAGCGGGCTGGTCGCTGCCGTCCCTGTGTCCTTGTAAATTGCCATCGCTCCGACCGTATTTCCGGTGAGTGCCGAAAACGTGACGCCGTTCCCACTGAACACGCCCGTGTCGTCCAGCGCCGGGGTCGTGATCTGCTGCGCCGTCCCGATCCTTGGGTCGTTATCACCGACCAGGTCGCTCAGGAACTGGTGCGCTGCGCTGTAAGTGTACTTCGTCAAGTCCAGCAGCACGACCTTGATCGTGTCCGTGAGCAGGTCGATTCCTTCCGTGCCGAAAAGATACTCGCTGTATGGGTACCTTGCGTTTGCCATGCCTGCGCCCTCCTCGCTTGTTATGCCGGTTCTACCGGCTTGCGTGCGTCAATGTGCCCTGTCAGACCGCCGTCGTAGTCTAGCTGTACCCTGATCGGCACCACGTCGACCGTGCCGATCTTGTCGATCGTGTCCTGGAGCTGTATCACGTCGCCGACCTCAACGGCCGGGTCGCCTTTAGTGTCGACCGAGAATTGCACTGTTGGGTCTTTGCAAAAGCTCAGCAGCGTCGCCGCGTACTCCGTCGCTGTTGCCTGGTCCTGAATTAGCGGGCAGCTAACTGTCAGCGTCTTGACGCCGATCAGCGCCACGGTCGGCGCATCCGTTGCCGTCGCTGTTGCCGTGATCAGCCCTACCGCTTCGCCGATCGCCACCACGTCGACCGTCTCCGTTGCGCCTGAATTCTCTACTGTTAGGGTGAGCGTCCAAGCTCCCCATGCGATCCCCGTGATCCGAGATGTGACCGCTCCGCTCAGCGTGACCGAGTCCACGTTGATCACCGGACCGTCTGTAAAGCAGAGGTTGGCCAGCGTTGTCGTCCCGCTCGGAATGACCTGGTTCTGCAACTCCAGCACCGTCTCCGAGTCCTGGATGTATGGCATGTTGTAATTGACCACGACCTGGCTGTAAATGTTCAGATACTTCTGTGGGTTGTCTGCTCCGTCGATCATGCTGCCCTGGTCCCATGTTGTGACCGGCGTGTCCGGCGTGAAGATAGACTGTACTTTGATCTTGCCATAGCGGTTGCACGTGACCCAGCAGCACCCTGCGACCGCCAGCGCCTGCAGCGCGTCCAGGACCGGCGTCGTCGTCGTCGCCCCCGTGACTGAGTTGGTGGTCTCCGATGTCGTCGTCGTGTTGGCCACCGTCGAATAGCTGTCGTCTGGTATCCAGCCGATGGTCACCGGCTGGTCTAGTCCTGCGTCGATCTCGTACTGATCTTCTGTTAAGCCGAGCGCCGTAAAGAGCAGCGCGAACAATCCGCCGATCGTCGTGTTCTGCAGCACGTGCAGCATTGGCACATTTAGCTGCCCTAGTTGGTAAAGCAGATCCTCGCAGACGACCGTTGCCTCAAGCGTGGCGCTGGGCGTCGACCAGTCCGTCGTCCTGAAAACGCCGAGCGGTATCTCCTCGAATAGCGGCCCCATGCATTGCCATACCGCGCTGCCGTCTCCTACCGTCTCTCCGACCGTCGTAGGCCATACTGGTTCTAATCGTCCCGTCGTTGCGTCCGCTGCCGTGTTCTTGTAGTAGCATCCGCTCTGCATTGTCGGTGCAATCAGCGAGTCCAGCGCTGCGCCCGTGTATGCCGCCCATGTCGTCATGACCACCTGTACACCCATATATGCCTTGACCAGAATGTTCGGCGTCAGCAGCCCATAGTACGGCGAGTCCACGTTTGTCGGCGTGAGCGGTCGCCCCTGGTTGTTAAGGCCTGCCGTCAATTCGTTCGCGCTTACCAGCCCCAGCGGGTTGCTTGTGTCTGCCCCTACCTCGTCCAGAAGATGCAGTTGGGTGCAGCCTGCTCTGTCGAACTCGACCGGTGTTGCATCGTCCCCGTCGAAGTAAACGAGCACCTTCGGTATGATGTTGCGGTTCGGTGCCATGATCGCTGCCTTGTACGCGTCCGATACTGCTATCACGCTGTGCTCGCCTCCTGTTTGCGCCCGGGTAAGTCCCTACCAAAAAGTATTTTGCTCTTCACCTGGGGCCAATCTAACGCTGTTAGCGTTTAAATTATGTGTCGCCATCTGCCCCAATCTCACTGCTGTATGAGGTCGATCTCGACGTCCTTGTACATCCACGTCCCTGCCTGGCTGACGAGGTTACCCAGCGCCAGCTTCGCCCTGTAGCATGTGATCGATGTGCTGCCTCCCTGGTCTGGTATCGTGACCGTCATGAAAAGGTTGGCCAGCAGCGCTGCCATAATCGGGTGCAAGTCGCCCCCTGCGATCGCTGCGTACTTGAACGTCAATTTGATCTTGTTGGCCAGGAAATCGAGCTGCATTGTGCCGTCCGTCGTTCTGCCGCCCTTTGTCAGCGGGTAATACTCCGGGTTGAACGTCGACGGCGGCTTGATCGTTACGCCTGCTATCGTGATGCCTACCACGCTCACGAGGTTGCGCCTCCCCTCCGCAGCGTCTCAGCCTGGTTGACCGGCTGCATCTGCCTGTTAAGGTTGAGCAGCCCGGCCCGCGTCGGCGCGAATATTGCCTCGATCTTTGCCGAGCCAAGCGCCGCCGCTACTGCTGTCCCCATCGCTGCATAGTCTATCTGCGCCCCGCTGCCGCCCCCTCCGGCCGCCGCTGCGCCGAGCATCCCCGAAAGCTGCGACTTCGGAATGATGTACTCGGGAACCTCGCCGACCAGCGCCAGCTGTGGGCTAGAAACCTCGCCGCCTGTGCCGTAGCTCGGTATGATCCCTTCCTGCGCCCACATCGATCCCAGCGATGTGCTGCCCTGCGGCATGGCCGGTACAGCGCCGCTGGCTCCTTGCATGGGTGTATTGCTGCCGCCGCCAAAAGCGCTGCCAATGGCGCTGCCCATGCTGCCGACCACGCCCCGTATGCTGCTCACGACGTTGTTGGCGTCGCTAACGATGCTATTGAAAATGCTGGATACATCTGCCACAATGCTCTGAAACTCTCCGATGACCGATTGAACTATGCCCTGCGCGATCCCCGGCAGCTGTCCGACCCAGCTTGAGAATGCCTGAACAATCGCCTGGAATTCCTGAGAGCAACCTGCCCCGATGCCAGCGAAGAAGCCCTTTATGCTGTCGACCACGCTGCTCGTTTCAGTTGGCAGCTGTCCTATCAGGCTCGTGTATGACGTAGCGATATCCTGCCATACCTGTTGCGCCTTCGCTGGGATCTCCTGAAAGAAGCCAATTATCTGATCCTTGAAATGTGCCGCCAGCACTCCGAGCGCGGCCAGGCCACCCCCGATCGCCAGCCCCATGACTGACGCCGCTCCTTCTGCCCCCACTGCAATCGCTCCGAAGCCTGAGACAAAAGCAGCGCCCAGCGCTGCGAGAGCTGCGCCTACAATATCCAGGCCGCCTGACAAAACTGTGACCAGAATTACCCCGAGGCCGACGAAGATTGCGATGATCAGCGTGCTGTGCTTCTTCCATGCATTGAGCATCCACGCCAGCGCTGCCGTCAGCCCTGCTTCCAGAATCGGGAACGGGTTGATGTCCTTGAGCGCGCTCCCGATCGCTGATGCTGCGTTCTTGACATCCAGCTTGATCTTTGCCCATGCCGCTACCGCCATCGCTTCCAGCGCCGGAAACGGGTTGATCCCCTTGAGATCGTTCTCGATGTCTCTACCTGCTTGTTGGGCGTCAGCCCTAACTTTCGCCCATGCTGCTGCTCCGAGCGCCTCAAGCGTCGGGAAAGGGTTCAGCCCCCTGAGTGCGTTCTCGATGTCCTGCCTCGCCTTCAGCGCGTCTGCTACGACCTTCGCCCAAACCGCTGCCAGCGCAGCACCCAGATCCGGGACAGGAATTGGCGGCCATGCCTGACCCAACTTCTTTTTGACCTCGTCCCAGTTCTTCTTGATCTTCTCCCAGAATGAGTCCCATGCGCCCTCCGGTGGCGGCGGTACCACGATCGGGACGCCGCCTCCAGGTCCGCCCCCGCTCGGTGGTTTCTGCGGTTTCCACGGAGCATTCGGCATCACTGTCGGTACTGTTTTTGGCGATGGCCCTCCGCCGCCTGTCGGTGTTGTCGTCGTTCCGCCACCCTGACCGGGCAAATCAGCCAGATTGGGGAGATCCATATCCGTTCCGACCTGGTACAGCTCGTCAAAGCTGGCCCCCAGCTTCTGGACGTTGTTCAGTGCGTCCTGCATTTGCTTGTTGAGCGTCGTCATGTTCTGTCCCATGCCCTGCTGAAAGGCGGTATTGGTATCCTGTGCGATCTTCGTGAGCCATTTGTCGACGCCCATCGCTGCCAAGCCAAGCAAGATAAGCGCTGCCACTATTCCTAAGATCAGCCCGATCGGGTTCTCCTCAAATGCGACGTTTAATGCCAGGATCGCGTTTCGGAGAATTGTGACCGCTGCCGCCACCGTCTCCGACTTCATCATCATGGATAATCCGTCCACAAACCATATGATCCACGTCCGTGCCAGTACCAGCACCGAGAGCGTGCCCAGCACCGCAGCCAGCCCCAAAATGTAGGGCATCACACTTCTTAAAGCCACAGCCAGCATGCCGATGATTTTTACAAGCGGTGGTATGATTGTCGTCGCTATCGGCATCAGCGATGCTGACGCCACATATCCAAGCTGTTCCATCGATATCTTCAGTGAATCCATGTCAACCTGTGTTTGCTTGGCCTGCGTGGTGCTCATGCCGCTGTCCGTCACCTGCGAAGCTGCTGCATTATATGCCTGGTAATTTTGCAGCAGGCTGGCCATGTCCGTGCCTCGTGCTGCGAAGACGTTAGTCATGAATTCCTGACCATATCCCCCAGCATTCGCTATCTGATACCCTTTCGCCAGCGCCGCCAGCTGATCGTTCCAGCTCTTCAACGGTCCCGTTGCGCCGTTCTTAAGGCTGACGCCCAGCGCATCCAGTGTATTCTTCGCCAGGTTTCCGGCCGTGCTGCTTGATTCATAGCTCCGGTCGAGACGTTCCATCGCCGTTGAGAACGAGTCGCTGCTCGTACCTGCCAGCTGGAGCATGTTAGCGAATTGTGCCGCCTGCGAAGATGTCATATTCATTCTCGTCTGAAGATCATAAAGCGTGCTGCCGTAGCTCGTGGCGTTCTGCAATAGTTTGTCTATGCCAAAGCCGCTCCCAATTGCTGCCCCGATACCTATCAGCGAGCTTGCCATCTGGCTGAGGCCGTTCTTGACACCCGACACGAAGCTGGTCATTTTGTTGCCCGCTGTATCCAGCCCCTGGCCATACTGCGTCGTGTCGATCCCCATGCTGAATAATATCTGCTGCGCTGCTCCACCTGCTCCGGGCATCAGTTAACCCCCTTGCCATGTGCTGCTATGCTATGGTAACGTTACGGGAACGTTATCGTGAAAGGAGGAAATTCCAAATGAATAACTGGACACCATGCCCCCGCTGCAATTCGCCCCGCGTGCGCGCTTCTGCTGGCTGGGTAGACGGTCTCTTCTTTGTGATCATCGTTTTGATCTGCCTGGCGATCCCTAGCCTGATCGCCAAAGTGATCGCCATCCCGTTTGCGCTGCTCGCTCTCGTCGCCTTCTTCAAGGTGCCGACAAAGAACAGTTACCATTGCCGGGATTGCGGTTATTCCTGGCGAGATAGCCAGCTCACCACGGACCACTGAGTCCTTTCGCTCTTGCGTCTTCAATAAGCGCCTGCTCCGCCGCTGGGTCGTCAGGCGCTGTTTCTTTGGCATTCTGTTTGTTTTTCCAAGGCGGCTCTCCGATGTAGTCCTCCGGTTTCGCTGCCGCATCTTTCTTCCCCTTGAACATGTTATAAACAGAGGCTGCCAAAAATGCGGCCGGGTAGATTTCCCTGTATGACCTGGCCTTCCGCATCTCCGGCAGCCGCTTCAGGACTGCTTCTAGATCACTGGCGTAGAAGTCTCCGATGTCGCTGGGTCGCCAGCCAAACTCTGCGCCGACGACGAGAGAAAGCGCTGCGTACCCATCTGTGCTAAAGGCAGTAGCGACTTCATTACCTTTTGCACGCCAGTAAAATTTACGCGCAGCCATGCCTCCACAACCCTCTCGATCTCGGACGGATATCCGTCCTCGATGTCGCTGAGCGTCAGCTCTGGTATGAAGTCAATCAGCTTGTCCTCGAACATGCCGACCAGATCCTTCGTGCTCAGCTTATCCAGGCCGTTGAACAACCCCTCGATTTTCGGAATGATCTCCTCCCGGATCTCGCTGATCTTCTTCTCTCTGATCTCGATCTGCCGGGTGCCCACTGTTGCCCTTTCGATTCGCATCCTCTGATCCTCTCCTAGTTTTGTCTGTAGAACAGCGCCCCGCTGCCCTGAAGGTCGATCGATTCTTTGACTACCCCTGTCACCGGCACATCGTAGCTGAGCTTCTTGATCAGCCCGTATGTCTGCAGTCTATCCTTCGTGCTGCCTGTCTGTAAATAGAAGACCAGGCACATCGGCGCTTCTGCTGCCAGCGCTTCCCAGAACATGCTGTCTCCCCAGTACCGCTGCGCCTTGCCGCTCCAGCTAACCAAGACGTTCAGGAATTCCTTCCAACCGGCGCTCTCGAATGTTGTTACGTCGACGTTATCAATGTCCATGTCGATTGACCATTCAAAGAAGCCTCCGGCCTGTGTCATCGGCTGCGCAAAGCCCGAAACCGTCACCACGTCGCCCGACGTAAGCGCCACCGGGAAGTAAATGTTGCCGCCTGCGCCTTCGACGACGAACCCTGTCGTCTGGATAGTGCCGTTCACCTTGACTGTCGTTACCGACCCCGGCACCAAGCATGAATAGGCGTCGTTGACGATCTTGTAATTGTTATATGTCGAGTCCGGTATCGTCGCCTGGTTGCTGAAAGTCACCGGTTCTCCACTCGGCACGTAAACTGCCCCGGTCTTCCCCGATATCGCCATCGGTCTTCACCCCCTGCGCTTCCGGCGTCGTCCGTGCCCACTTGTCCCTGCCGTCCGGTGCCTTCTCCTTGAGGCGCTGCTCTGCCTCGCTGTCCGTGAATGCGACCAGGTTCCCCTGGTGCGCCATGAAGCGCGGGTCAACGTACAGCCCTGGTCCCAGATACTTCAGGGTTGTCATTTTAGTCACCCGCCCTTATGACCATGCCGGGGTCAGCGTTCCTGTGCCCTGGTAGTCCACGCTGAATTTGACCTTGTCTGCCACCGGCACATCGTAGCTGACCTTCTTGACGAGTATCGTGCCTGTAAATGTAGGCACCGTTGTCGTCATCTTGAAGACCGCCGCCAGCGTCGCTGCGCCGGACGCCCCATTGGTTGCTGCCATGAATATCGCCTGCTGGCCGGTCGTGTCGCCCGGGACCGCGTTACCTTCCAGCTTGCCTGACCATGCGACCAGCGTGTTCAGGAATTCTTTCCAACCTGCGCTGTCAAAGCTCGTCACATCGACGTTGTCGACGTCGAAGTCCATCGTCCAGTCGCTGATCTCGGCGACCTTGTTCGTTCCGAGCATGACCGCTCCATTCTTGCCTGAGATAGAACTGCTCATTATGTTTCGCTCCTCTCCCTGATCGTCCTGTTCCTACATGCTATCCGGCGCTCCCAGTGCGCTCGGCGAAGCGATACCGCCTAGTTGCAAACTGCAGGTTCTTTCCTTGATCGTCCTGAAGTTGCAGAAAAACTCAGCCCGTAGGAGCTGATCCCGTCCTATCGGTTGCGGCTGGTGCAGCGCCGCAATCAGCAGGTACCATGTCTGCCCCGGCCCCAGCTTGACGTTTGCCTGCCCGTGCAGCAGCTCATAGATCTGCTCCGACACCGATCTACCTGTTGCATAACTCTTGCTGCGCACCCTGATCTGAATCTCTGGGTACTCGCATGGCGAGTAAAGGTCCGGAGGCTTGCCCGGCATCTCGTAAATTGTGATCACGTCATCTGGCTCGCCCGGGTAGAAGCCCTCGCATATCGTGCTGCCGCTGAAGCCATTGGCTGTCAGCAGCGCAGCGATGTCCTCTGTCAGCATGTCCAGCGCCCCCTATTCCGTGGTTGCCTCGCCGGTCTCGCCGCCGCTCTCCAGCGTCTGCTCCGTCCCTGAGGAATTGCTCTGCTGTTTAAAGAGAATCTTCTGCAACCGAGCCAGCAGCTTCGCTGGCAGCCCCGGCAGCGCTGCATTAATTGGCATCGACAGATACTTCTTGCCCTTGTAGCCCGGGTTGTGAACCGTTTTACCGAACAGGACGAAATTCCCATCCTTGCTCAGCATCGGAAACTGGCCTGATCCATAAGCGCTCGGCGGCGTCTTCCCCTTATACGTCGCGACCGGCGCAGCCAGTATCTTCTTGTTTTTGACCGTGATCGTGTGTGCTGGATATCCCTCGTGCACCGCCAGAGCGTAGGGCGCAGCCGGTCCCCCGTAGCTTAGCTCGCATGTGACCGACTTGCCCTCCACTGCTGGCTCCCCGACCCGTCCTGTGGTACGTAGCGCTCCCGTCAGCACCGGGCAGTACTTATCCTTGCTGTCTGTCATGATGATCTCGCATTCCGGGTATAGGCATTGCCCCGCCAGTTGCGGTGCCTGTTTCCCTGATTGCTGCAGCAGTTTGTAAAATTCATCCAGCCCCTTGACCTTGATGATAATCTTGTCGCTCATGTATCGATCTCCCAGGCGTAAAGATTTCCCTGCTCGTCGTAAGATGGGAGGATGCCCAAAATGAGCGGCTGCTTCCCGTTCGGCAGCGTGATCTGATCCCGTTCTCCGATCGTCACCGGCTGCGTGTTGCCGTCGCCGTCGATGTACGTGTTGTTCAGATAGACCTGCGCCGTGCTCGTGACCAGCAGGCCTTCCTTGTTGTAGATCATCCTGATCGTGCTGTCGACGTAGCACGGCAAAACAATTGGAGCCGATCCGTAGACTGGCTCCTCATATTCGTTGACATCCGTGCACGGGTTGATCGTGACCTGCAAATTCAGGAGGTCGATCAGGTCCCTGTCCATGTCCGGTCGCCTCCTAGTCCGGCAGAATCGGTTCGTTCGTCTCATCCTGGTTGATGCTCATCATGGCCCTGGTGAAAAGCGGCTGAGTGATGCTGGTGTTCTGGAAGTATGCGTCCTTGTCCGAGAGGTCCATGCCGCCTGCAAAAGGCTGCACCGTGACACCCGACCGGCTCCTGAGCGCCAGCGCCTGGTCCCGGTAGCTCTTGGCGATGTCGGAAAGGTCGATCCTCAGCTTGCCAATCGCCTTGTTTGCCTTGCGGCTGTACCTTGCCGCCAGTGCGTGGCAGCAGGCGATCGCTGCATAGATTGCCGCATTCCCCCGGTTGCCGTAGATGTTGATATAGTGGTTAATCTCCGTATCCCGGAGCTGCGGATCTGTTGGGTCGACGTCGCCGATCTCGATCCGAACCTCGTCCAGCGGGATTGTGTCCGGCTGGGCGTTATAGGTCCAGTCTCCGCTCATTGCCGTCAGCGGAAATGTCTCTGGCATGCTGGCCGCCCCCTTAGACGTTCGGCGTCAGGTAGACCTGCATCGCTGCGCCCTCTGCTGCCGGTGCCGACAGCGCCCTGCCAACCTTCAGGCCTGCTGCGTCGGCTACGGTGGTCAGCACCCCTGTCGCTGCGTTCGTGAATTCCCCTGTGCAGATGCGGAGCACCTGCTTCCAGAATGCGGTTGTCGTGCAAGCGGCCAGCGCTGCCACGCCGCCCCCAGCCAGGACGTCCCGCTCTGCCGTGAGCACGTTGCTGGCATTGTAGCCGTAGAATGTCAGGTGCGTCACGTCTACTGCATCGGCGCTGTTCGTGTGCGTGACCTGCTCGCAGAATGCCTCGATCGACGTCGGTATCTGTGCACCCTTCTGGCTCGTGCCACCTGTCAGCGTGGCAATCGTCGCCGTCCCTGCTGCCGCCGTCTTCAGCGTCACGTTGCTTGCGCCCAGGTTGCGGCCGTCCGCCATGAACATTCCGGATATCGTTGAATACGTCAGTGCGCTCGACACCACGGTCGTGGTTGGGTTGCCCAGCACGATCGTCTCGAACTGGGCCGCTCCTGCTGCGCTCGCCCCCACGATCACAATGCCCCTGCCACGGTCGCCCGGCGTGTCTACCGCCTGCTGGATAGTTACTTTTCCTGCCCCCGATTGCGTGAATGCTGTAGCTGTCCCGGTCTCCACAGCGTTTAGGGTGAGCGCCGAAGTGTTAAGCGCCGTTGCTCGCCCATTGCTGCCGACCTTGACCGCTGCCAGCGCTGCGATCGCCGATGAATCGGCCAGCACGGTGATGATCCCCTCTGTATCGAGGAATCCGCTACCGCCGACCACCACGTTATCCTTCGCTGCGCCGATGACGTTCTGGCTGTTGGCTGCCGCCTGCTGCAGCGAGCCGTCCGAGAAGATCTCGATGAATGTCTCAGCTTCCCATCCAGCCACCCCTGCCACCACGTGCGCCGGTTTATCGAACCGGTTTTGCACGATTAGTCGCTGGGCTTTTGTCGTTCCCGGTAGTGATCTCATTGCTGTCTTGCCCCCCTTTCGTATGCGCCTCCAGCGTATGGCCTTCGAGCAGCTCCGGCGTGCTGAATTTCCGATCGCACCCGGAGCTGGAGCACTCGAAAGCCTTCCCCGTGTAGGGAGCGAGGTAGCGCTGGCCCTGCATCTTCTTGAGCCGGACGTCCGTAAGACCCACCGGCTCGACTACCTCGCCGCTCTGACGGTAGACGCCGCCAGATGTAAAGCGCCTGTGCACGACTTGCTGTTCCATTCGGTTCGCCCCCTGCCGCTACCGCTTGTTAGGCGGCTGCGTTCTCGAAGAAATAGCCCAGGTCTGACCCTGTCTGCTTGCAGCAGTAAGCCATCTCTCCCTCGACCCGGTCGACCTTGAGCCGCCTGATCGGGAACTTGTCGATCGCCAGCGCGTAGCCGGCCGATTGCCGGTCGACCATATTGCCGGTCAGACCGCGCCATGCGAAGACATACCCCGCGCTCGGCTGCAAGATGCCTGCGCTCTTCGGTGCGTAGGACAACAGCGCATGGTTGGAGCTGATAAACTGATACTGTGCCGTCTGGCCTTCCTCGTTGCTTGCGTAGACCGCGCCCGCCACCACCAGCTGGTCGACCCGGAAGAGCTTCGCCAGCATCTCCTCGGTAATCACGCTGTTCGTGGTGTACTTGTAGCGGTCGACGATATCCGGGTGGTTGCTCAAGACTTCGAACACGTATTCCGACATCGTCAGCACATTCGGCAGGAAGCCGGTCTGCTGCTTGACCATCATGCGGCCGACCCTGATGTCTGTGATCGGGTCGCTGTTCATGTAGTCGCTCCACTGAATGAAGCTGGCCCCGGGGACGTTCCCCGATGCGACGCCCTGAACGGTCGTTCCCCAGACGCCCGGCTGGAAGTACGCCTTGACCCACTGACGTTCCCTGCTGATCAGCATGCGCTGGGTAATAAAGATGCTGGCGTCCCTGTCCATGTCCAGCACGGCATCGGCGTTCGCCCTAAGATACCAGGCAACGTCCTTATGGAACGCCCAGATGGTGCAGTAGTATGACGGCGTGTTGTCCAGGTTGTACCCACCGCCTGCAGATTCAGTTCCGGGTGCCCGCTCCTGCGCCTCATCCCTCATGAAGTCGTTCTTGTTGTAGGTGTAGTAGCGGTCGCTCTGCTTGTCCACCGGGACGAGCGGGAAGACCTTGTCTGCGATGAAGCCCTCCGCGGCCTGAATGTACGCGATTGACATAAATGTCAACGGTACATTTACGTGGATCTGTGAATAAGTCGGTTGCGGCATCGTTTACACTCCTTCCTGTTTTGGGTTCAAATCAAAAAGCGCCCCTTGGCGCTCTTTGGTCTTGCGTCTTAACCTTTTCTGTTACGCCCCCCGGTGCGGAACCATGCAGTTGATCGCCACGGAAGCGACCGCCCCGGCGACGCCGGTGCTAATCACCTGGCCGCAGATGTACTTGGTCGTGTCTGCGCCCTCCGTGTACGGCACCCCGTTGCCGCTTGCGTCCGTGCCGATCGAATTCCCAAAGTCCAGGTCGCTAGATCCGGCCTGCAGCTTGCTGACACCGAGTGATAAGACCTCAGCTGTCTGCCCTGCTGCCGGTGCGTTCTGGACGACCCCGATCGGCTTGTCTGTTACGGCGCTGCAAGCGTCGACCAGCATGTCGCCGACCATCTTGACGAAGATGTACCCCTTGGCGCTCAGGTCGCTGTTGGCAACCAGGCCCGCGGGTGCGAAAAGCGGCTGCTCGAAAGCCATTTGTCTTCCCCCTTTTTAGTCGTTATTCCAAAGTTAGGCGATGCCTGCGCTGTGCGTCAGGCTGTTACTCGTTCACGCCGTCGTCCCGATCGTCCATCCCGCCAGCCTTCTGCTCGGCGTCGTACTCGGCGTACAGCTCGGGGTCGTTCTTGAAGATCTCGGCCATTGCCGCTGCGTGGTTCAGTTTGCCGCCTGACTTGCTGACCGTCTCCTTGGCCAGCGCCTCAGCCTTCTCGACCGCTCCGCCGCCCTTGGTTGCGGCATCGGAGCCGATTACCTTGAACACCCCGGCGTTCTTGGCGGCCTCGTTCGCTGCCTTGAATGTCGCCTCCAGCTTGGCGTAGTCCTCGGCGCTCATCGATTGCTGCGCCTTGTAGAGCATCTCGCCCAGCTCAGCGGTCGGCGTCGCCAGGTACTTGAATCCTGCGGCCTTGGCAACGCATTCGTTCTTGATCCGAAGATCCTTCTCAGACTTGTTGAGTTCTGCCTGAGCAGTCAGCTGCGCCATGATCGTCGCGTTCGCCTTCGCCATGTCCTCATTCGACTTTTTGAGGGCGGCGATCTCGCCCTTGAAAATATCCTCCTGGTTCTTCTCCACGTTCACACCTTCCTTTCCTGCTGTAGTCGGTCTCTTGCCCCGCTTGTCCGTGCTGACCTGCCCTCCGAGGTCCAGGTCATTGTTTGCGCTCTCGGCATCGCCGGAAGCGCCCGGCCCCTCGCCGTCACCAGCCTCGCTACCATTAGCGGTACCATTGTCGCCGTCCGCCCCTGCACCGTCTTGGTCCCCGGTGTCGTCGTTCCCTGACTGGTCGTTATCCTGTGCCTCCGCCCAGTTGATCAGGTGCCCGATCGATTGGTGGACGTCCTTCAAGTTGCCAAGCTTCTCTGCGTTCATGCGCCGGCCGATCTTGAAGATGCCGTTACTGTCCAGGTGGTCACGGAATTCCGTCAGCGCCTTCTCTGCAGCGCCCTTCTTGTCCTTGACGTCATCGTCGTCCAGGATGGAATCAAGCGCTTCCTGGAGCGAGGATAATGCCTGCCACACTACCTGGTCCTTCTCCTTGTCTCCGGCAACATCCGAAAACGATCGGGCATGCCCGGTGTCGTCGTTGTCCGCTGCTGCCCCCAAAAACTTCTTGAGGAATTCCAGGAGCGATTGCCTCGCCTTGAAAATCTCGGGGACGTCTTCCTGTTTCGCGTCCGGGTTGACCCGCTTCCACGCCGCTTTGACCTTTGCCTTGACGCCGGGCAGATCCGCAGCAGGAATCTCTGCTTTCTTGCCTCTGAAGCCTTTACCCAGCGCTGCCACCGCATCGCCGATCTGCGCTGCTGTCTCCTTCTTGGTCTTATCCCAGAGCCTGATCTTCCAGCCACTCGGCTCGTCCGGATCTGGCACGTAGGCGTATGCTGCAGCCGGATACTCTACGCCGTCCTCTGTCTTGGTCTTGTCTGCCACTTGTTCACCCCCTTCTGCGTCTGCCCTCTTGACTACCAGAAACTGGCGCTTATTTGCTGCTCTGTCCACGCCAGCTACGGCCACGATGTCCAGGTCGTACAGCGCATGCTTCGGATCTTCCTGCTGTTCAGCCAACCGGTACTCGCCTCCCTTTACCCTCCATGCTGTAGCCGGTGCGCTCCCTGCGCAGGATCTTCTGGAAGTATTGCTCCGGCCATACCACACCCAGCATCCACGTTCCCCTTTTGACCAGCCGCGAGCCGTCATGCGCCTGCAGCGTAAAGTCCGAAGGCGACAGATAGCTCTCGACGATTTCCGGTTGCTCGCCAGCCAGGTCCCGCTCGTGCATGTCGTTGATCGCTGCTGCGCCCTTTTCGACGTCCGACCAGAATTCTGTTATGTCCACCGTGATCCCTGATCCGGCCTGCGCCGCCTTCACAAGATGCTGGAGCATCGACCTGGCTGTCTTCGTCACCGGGTCCAACCCCTGCAGCCGCCGCATGTAGTTCCAGGCCGCCTTCTCGATCTCTTCCGCCGTCGCCATGTCTCCCTGCGTGTCGAATTCGTTCGGCACGTAGACCTCGCCCAGTGTGTAGCGCTTCTTTAAATCCGACTTTAAGATATCGACCGTGACCTGCGTAATGCATCACCCCCTAAATAAAAAAACCAGCAAAGTGTTGCTATTGCTGGTTTTTTACCTCTTTCATATTTGCCCCAGGGCTGTCGATATTCACCGGCCTGGTATGTTTATACCTGACGCCCTTTTCTAAAACGCCTGAGAGCCTTGTAGCGCCTCGTTTTTTCCGGCTTATCCATGATAACCCGCATTCTTGTATGCTCTGCGGTAGAATTCCCACAGTTCGGCGGTGCTGCTGAATTTGTCCGGCAGCCAGCCAATGATCCGGGGCCGGCATTCCTTCTCGAACGTCGGAAGGTCCACGATCACGAAACGGATCATGCCCATGTCATGCGGCTCCAGTTCTGGCTCGATCCGGTGCCAGATAAAACCGTCCGGTGTTTCCTTCTCCATGTGACCGGCAAAGGCATGGCCGCGGTTCGTGTCATGAAAGCCGACCTCCTTATCCAACACCCGGAGGCAGACTCCCATGACCAGCGGCGGCTCCTGCCCATTGGCGACCGCCCAATCCTCAATTTCCGGTATATGCACCCGGTAGAGTGCCAGCTCGTTGATCACCCTGACTCACCCTCAATGTGTCATCAATGTGTCATTTTAGTTACAACCAGCTTATCAACGGGTATGCCGTTCACTTCCTGGATGCCTTTTCGCTTCAGTTCCGCAATCAGGGCATCCCGCTCATAATCTGAATCAGCATTGACCTCGAAAAGGTTCTGCAGCGACACCCCGCGCCTGAACATGAATTCATTGCTACTGGACCAACTCCTGACGATACTGCTGATAATATCTGTCGACGATTTGCGGTTGTCGAACGCGCTGCCCCTGGCTGTCCCGAACTGGTCCCCATTATAGGCATACCAGTCGGTGCGTTCCAGTTCCTTGAGATCGTAACATATACGGTAGCCACTGCCACCCAGTGCATCGCTATACTTCTCGCTGCCGACAGTATTCTTCGTGGCAAGCCTGACCAGCGCGTTGTCAGCGCCCCCTGTTTCGATATCCGATCCTTCGCTGATGCCCTTTCCAATCATGCCGTTCTGGTATCGTCTCAGCGTGGAGAGCATCCCGTTCGTGTCGCTGACCCCCAGCATGTTCGCCACGTTCTGAACGTCGCTGCCTACGCCAGCCCAGAGGTACTTCGCTCCCAGCTTTCTATATTCCTTGCTGATCCCAGGCTCGACGTATGTCTTGTATCCTGGATAGACTTCCTGCGGAATCATCTTGTCGGCTCTTGCCGGATCGATGCCTGCCGTCTTCAGCACGCCCTCAAGCGCAAAAGTGTCCCTGTGCAGCGGATCTCCCGCCAACTGCGCCAGTTCCTGCGGGCACTGCTGCCAAGCAAGCCGTGACAGCTTAAGCAGCCGTTCATCCTCTACTGATGGTTCAGCCAGCACGTCCTCAATGCCCAGGTCTTTAGTCAGTCCCCTGAATGCTTGCGCTGCCTTGACACCATCCGGCTCCCAGATCCGCGCCTCCAATTGCCCCAGCATTGCATAGCTCCCCTGGCGGCCATTGAAGAAGACCGTCGCATTCGGCAGATCTGCCCGCAATGCCTCGCCAACCCTGTTAGCTGACGATTCCTTGAACACGTACTGACCGGTACTCTTGTCGAATGTGGCGCCCTTGTAGAACTCGAAGGCGCTGCTCTTGCCGCCCATCTGTCGCAGCTTTTCACCCAGTTCCTTGTGCAGCGGTTGCTGCACCTTCATTGTCACCTGATAACCTTCCCGATCTCCCTGGCCTGTGATCATCTTTATGCGCCGTATATTGTACTGCTGGCCTTCGACTTTCGCCCCATCCCGCCTGACTACAGCCCCAAACGGAGTTTTGAGCGCTCGGTCAAAGTCTTCCAGTACGTCAGCACTCTCGGGCTTCAGCGGCTTGTGCGGTTCAACCTCATGCGGCCTCGGCGCTCCGGCCAATCCCTTCGCATCAGCGATCCGCTGCTTGACCTTCAGTTCCAGGCTGCCAACGTGCTCGGGGTGTGACAGTGCGTCGACCAGTTCGTCCTTGCTGAAGCTCTTGTAATACTTGATCCCTTTGTTCTTTGCCATCTGCATAAGCCCGGGAGTCTTCATCTGGCTGAGCGCCTTCTCGTCCAGCGCCGTCGTCGCCTGTGTCTCCTGCTGGCCGAAGCCCGGCTCGTCCATGAACTTGAACTTTTGGACTGAGCCTGTGCCTGTGCGTTCCTGGAGCAAGTCCTGGTAAAAGCTCCTGTATGTCTCCCGCAGCTTGTTCTTGCGGGCCACGATCTGATCGAGCATCTTCTCAGCATCCGGACCTTTACCCTTCAGGCTCTCAGCATACGGACGCCAGATAGCCCGGTAATCGTCGTCGCTGATCGCCTCGGCCCGCTGAATGAATGGCAGAGGAGCCTGCAGGTCCAGGTCGAGCTTGCCCTGGGCGAACTGCCGGAACATCGTATTATAGACCGACTCATTCTCGCCGTAGGCAGCATTCGGGTGATAATCGTAGCCCATGACCGCCGACTTCGGATCGCCTAGATAGCGGAAGGCCTGCTCCTTGTCAACGCCCATGAGCTGCATATCTCCGTTGGCATCTTTGGCATATATGAAATTGTTCTTATGGGCGTCGAAGTTGCCAATCAGCCAGTCGGTGACGTGCTCCCTCTGCAGCCCCTGCTGCGTCATCGCGGTCGCTAGATTGCTGTCCGTGATGCCGTCCTGCACGACCTTGTAAACTGGTTGCAGCGTGCCGAAGGCTGGCTGACCATTGACCGGCAGCTCTATCGTCCTGATCGGCACGGCGCTGTCGGGATCGATCAGTTGCCCGAGCTTGCTGGCCGCTTCCTGCGCATAGCCCCGGAACTTCTCAGACTTACTGGTACCCTTCGTCCAGGACGGTTTGAAGAGATAGTCCTTGACGTCCGACCCGGTGAACAGATACTTCTTGCCAGCGCCGCCCATGTGCGCCGGCCCTTTATAGTCGAATGACGAGGCTGGTCCGTTGAGGACGTCCTCGATCTTCTGCTGCTCCGGAGTGAACTGCGGCGGCTCTGCTGCAATAACCTGCTTGTCGAGCACGTCGCCGATGCCTGTCTGTAGCTCTTCCATTGTCGGCACTGCCACAGCCGCTGCAGACGGCGCTTCAAGCGGCGCCACGGCCACCGGCTCAGTTGACCCCATCGGAATAGCTTCCTCTGGCTGATCCATAGTAGGAGTCTGCTGCTGGAATGCCTGAGCACCTGGCACCGCAGCCATTCCTGGAACCTGCTGCTGTAATTTTACAGTTTTGAGAGAAACTGCACAGCGGCATTGCGGGTGCAAAGGGGGGCCGTCAATGCCGCCCCGCGTCTGAAATTGCCCGTTGATCGGCGCTCGCTCGTTCTCCATCTCAGCGCAGACATCGCACAGCCGATCGTCCTTGGTGACGATCCAGGCCTTCTCAAATTCGTCGGTGTCCAGTAAGCCCTTTTTTACGGCGGTCGTCCAAGCCATCTGCTGGCCGGCTGTCGCCGCTGCTACCGTCTCCGTCCTGGCAATGTTCAGCGAGCGATAGATCTTCTTCTTCGTGATCAGCGCCTGTGTCATATCAAGCTGCTGCTGCGGCGTGTATTTGCCGGACTTCATCCACTTGACCTGCTGATTAAATACCGACTGCGACTGCATCGCCGTTAATGGGATGAAGTCCCGGATCTGCGCCGCTGTCTCATACGGATGTCCACCCTGATCGAAGGCTGTGTCGATGATCTGCTTGATCTTGTTCTTCGTATCGTCGCCCACCTGGACGACCATATTGGCCGTGTGTTTGGAAATCCATGCCTGGGCGTACGGGTCTTTGGCATCGAAGCTCATGCTGACGCCCACTTTGCCGAGGTTCTTCGCGGCCGTGGCCGCCGATTGAGTCATGGCTGCTTCGACCGGCTTGCTGACAGTGCTGCCGAAAAGGATCGACTGCATTATGTCAGGCGGCAGGCCGCTATTGTACACCGCCGTCAGCTTCTCCGTTGCCTTCATTCCCTGCATTTTGTTCAGCCAGTAGTTGATAACGCATTCGGGCGGCAGTGTCCCGGCTTTCAATGCCTGGTTAACTTCCGATGCATCCATGCCCGGGAGCGCCTTTGCCCAGTCCTCGTAAGACTTGCTCGTGCTAAGCGGACTAATCTTTATCTTTGCGTGCGCCGCTATGATCTTGTCCTGCAGCACGCCAGGCACCGTCACACTGCCCTTGAGTTTCTCCTTCAAAGTTGCCGCGCTTTTATCTTTAAACTTGTCTACCCATGCATCGACCACGATCTGCGGGTCCAGCTCACCGCTTTTGAGCGCCGCCTTTACCTGGCCGCTGGGCGTATTCCAGTATTTCTCTGTAGTCCACTGCTCTGGCGCTGGTGCACCGCCTATTGCCTGGCCGAGCAGCGGTGGTGTAGGTTCCTTCGCCGCTCCGCCGATCTGGACGTTCTTGTCTAAGATCTTGACATCCTGCGGGCCTATTGCAACATAGACATTAATGTCGTTGCCATCTACCGTCGACGGGTGCATGAAGTTTAAGTATTTATAGCCCTCTTTCTTAGCCTCAGCTGCCTCTGCTTCTATTACCTCATCAACGTCCCCATCGTTCATCAGCGCGTCCATGACGGAATCATCAATGTTCTTAATCTTGCCTGCCGGTAGGTGGACGCCCATTACCTTGCCTTCCCCCGCTCCGTGGCTCCCGCTGATGATCGCGTTCTCGGCATATCCTTTCGCCTCTGCCGGGTCTTGTAAGAAGTACCCCAGCTTTCCGTTAAACTTATCAAAATCGCCTGCGGCGGTAGTGCCGTGATATGCGTTTATAGTGTTGCTATCGGACTTCGGCACTTCCGTTATCCACTGTCCCTGCTGCTCCGCTTGCTGTGCCGGTTGCTTCGATGCCCCCGGAAGCATGGTCAGGATAGCATCCTGGTGCTCCTGTGGCAGACTATTGAAAGCCGGGTATTTTGTAAGCGGTGTGCCCTGTCCCCATTCCTTGTACTCTTTTTTCCACCAGTTGACCACGATCTTCTGATCGAGGTCGCCGTTCTTCAGTGCCGCTTCTACCCAGTCCGGGTGCGTGGTCGCATTGTCGACGTAGTCCTGCAGTGTCCACTTGCTTTGCTTTGCTGCCTTCAGAAGCCGTGTGATGTCGTCGGCTACCTTCTGGACACTCGCCCAAATTACCCGCTTCTTCAGTTTGTTCTTGCGCCGCTCGGCAAACTCGGCCTGTACGTAGCGGACAAGCAGCGGAATACTCAGCACCTGCCGGGCCAGCTGACACGCCCGCAAGAAAGCCTGCTGCATCTGCCCACGGTGAGCGTCGGCGATCTCCAGCATCTGCTCGTGCTCAGGCTGCACCAGAGAGCCAACCTTCTCGATCATATGCTCCAGCACACCATCCAGATCGTCCAGACACTCCCGGCTCACTGCCATTTATGCCACCCTCATCCTCTTGAGCACTTCCCGCAACTCGCCCATGAGTCCCATGAGTTCGACCGCTGTGTCCTGCGTGACCGGCAAGATCCGCCGCTTCTGCACAGGCGGTGTTGCTGCCTCGTCCTGGTCTTCCGGAGTCTGCCCGTCGCCCGGCTGCTTTGCAGCGCCAGTGTTGCCACCTGCCTGATCCGACCTACCCTGATCCTCTTGCATGCCCTGCGCTGCAGTCTCATCGGAGTCCTTCTGTTTCTCGACGAGGTTTGCCGCTCGACGAAGCTGATTCTCCAGCTCGTCGTCCGGGAAGAGCTGCATGCCTGCGCCTGACAGCGCCGTGATGTAAGCCGCCATGTCGGGCAGGTCGTATTCCTTGACCTGGCCGTGCTCCACTTCCGGCAGTTTGGTAATACCCGGAAACGTGTTAAGCGCAAAGAGCCGCGGCACGCCGTGGCGGTTGATAACCTCGGCGATCGCATCCAGCCATGCTGCCAGCGCCTGAGCGAACAGTTCCGTCTTGTCGCTGTGCAGCGCAAACGATCCGACCTTATTCTGTCCCAGCAGAATGAAGTCGGCCATGACCGTGCAGGCGATCTGCTGGTTATAGCGCATGATAATAGCGTTCGTGTCGAACTGCCGCCTACCTGATCCGCCAGCAGACAGCAGCGTCAGCTTGTACCCTGACGGCGTCCCGGCCGATGTCTGCTCTGCCGGAAAGACCACGCCTTCTAGCTCGTCCCGTCTTAGGCTCATGACCAAATTCTTGACGTAGGTCAGCACGGCCTTCTCTGCGTCGCTTGCGTTCACGTCCAGAATCTCTGGCGGCACCAACGCCACCGGCAGACCGGCCAGGTCACGCTCGACGCCGATCGCCTCGATCTCCTCGATGTGCTTTTTGAAATACCACGCCCGGTATGACGTCCGCAGACAACTACGGCCCTCTGGATTATTTTTGTAAGATTTGGTTCTAAATAGTAGCGCCTTCTCGATCGGCAGCCGCCTCGGAATGAAGTCAGGGGGGGGCAACTGATTCATGACCTTGATGCCGCCCTCATTGTCAAACGTCCAGCGCCAGAGCGTCTCCTGTGCCCTGATCGGCAGCTTGCGCCAGCCGATCCTGCCGTCGTCGTACTTGCTGCGCAGCAGCGGATCGCTGTAGTCCTGGCCGCCTCCCCGCTTCTTGTAGCAGATTTCGTGCCAGCTCCAGCCGAAGACGAACATCGAGAGCGCCTCTGTGATGAAGTCATGCCAGGACGTGCTCATGTCGTGCATGCAGCTATTCAGGAAGTCCGCCGCTTCCTGGTCAGCCGGGCTGTCGCCCCCGGCCTTGACCGACCAGCTCACCTGTCGGCAGAGCATCTCAATCGTAAACAGGATCGCCCCGATGATCGGGTCGTTGTCCCGCATCTCCCGGTATATGTTGCGGCCTCGAATGCCTACCAGGTCCTGCAGCCATTCCTCGTAAACGAACCCGCCAAAACGCGGCAGACCAGTGAGGCCAAACTCCTGCATCGGGTTGAACTTGCGCGGCATCTGCTCGCCTGGCTGCATGCTCAGGTCGCCAGAGCCTGGTATTGCGCCGCGCTCGCCGTTCGGAGGCGGTCCGTACTGCAGCGTGCCTCCGGTGACGGCATTGTATTCGTTACCGGTTCCCTTGCTGATGTCATCTGCCATGTGTCACCGCCCCTTGAATTTGCTAGTACCCTCAAGCGAGATGCCCGACACTGTCGGGAATTTCAGCGGCTGAGCGAAGGACAACACCACGGCGTCCGCCCTGTCCGGTGATGACAGCCCCCGCTTCTTGAGGTCGTCCTTGCTCTCGATCCGGACCTTGCCGGTGCTCGTGTACGTATAGCGCCGGCTCGTCAGCTGCCCCAGCAGATCCTCGTCAGGCGGCAGGCCGATCGGTGTCGGGTTGCTTGCCGGATTCGGGTCGAGCAGATCCCGCAGGTTCCACCACAGCTCGCTCGTCAGGTCAAAAAAGCGCTCCTGGTTCTTCGGCGCTTTGCTGACGTCGACCCCGTCTATCGCAAACCTGCAGCCACCGCCCTTCTGCTGCTCTTTTAAGCGATCGACCACACCAGCGCCGTAGCCGATCACGTCGATCTTGACCTGCTTGACCTGCAGCGCCGTCGCCTCGGCCTTGACCCAGCCGGCCGTCTCCATCAGGTCGTGCTTGTGCCAGCCCTGTATCGACAAGACCTTGCGGCCTGCCCGTGGAGCCAGTGCGCTCTCGTCCATGCCGAAGCGAGCGACGTCGACGCCCATTTCCCGCGGCTCGCCCTCCGCCATGTCGTGCCAGCGCGCCATTGCCGCCTCAACCCACGACAGCGGAATGAGCACGTTCTCGCCGGCCTCGGGAAACTGGCCCCTGACCCTGGCGATATAGTCCGGCGAGTCCGGCCCCCACTTCACGTATTTGTCGTATGCCCATGCCGGTATGATCAGCTCTGGATACGGCAGCAGCCCTGTGATCTTCTCTTCCCAGGTGTTGGTTTCAAAATCCGCTTCTGTTATGTCGAACGCCGTAAAATTCGGCGTGTCGAATGCGCTTATGTGAACCTTCCCGACCTTCGGATCGCTGAATTGCTTGGCAAAGTTGGAATCAGGGTCCGTGGGGTTCCCGATCAGCAGCATTCGGGCATTCTCGCTCGTCAGCAGCGACTCGATCGCTGCAAAGATCTTCGGCTCGATGCCGGCCGCCTCATCCACGATCACCAGGATGCGCTTGCCGTGCAACCCCTGGAAGTTGTCGGGGATGTCGGTTGCAAATCCGAACGCATACCAGCCGTCAGCGATCTTGTGCTCGACCGTCAACAGGCGTCCGCCCAGCGGCTTCTTTGCCTTGTTGACCGCCTTCGCCCATTCCTGCCAGAGGATCATGCGCACCTGGCGGCCTGTCGGCGCTGTCGTGATCACGATGGACGGCCACGCCATGAGGTAGGTGATGCCTACCCGCGCGGCCGTCCATGACTTCCCTGCACCGTGGCAGCTCCGGGCTGCCGTGATGTTGTTTAACCAGACAGATTCGAGTATCTCTAGCTGCTTGCTCCACGGCTCGCCCGTGAAGACCTGCCCCCAGAACCAGGCAGGGTCCTTGCGCATGTGCTTGACCATGCGAACCTTCTCGTCATGCTTCAGCGCCCTCATCAGGCACATCTCCTGCGATGTCGGCCCAGCTCTCCTCGACCTTCAGCCGGTCCGGTTCTTTGTGGACACCGCCCAGCGTCTGCATCACCTTGATGTATTCGCGCTCTTCCTCGGCGATATTATTCAGCAGCTGCGCCCTGAGCCGGTCGTCGGCCTTATGCACGAGTTTAGGGCTAGCCGGATCTTTCCTGTCCCAGATGTCAACCTCGTTGTGATATGCCTGCCAGCGCAGCGACTGGCGCTCGTTGTACGCCGCTTGCAACTCGAAGATCGTGTTTTCCAGGGGTGCCTGCATGGCCTGATCGCCGATTTTTTGGCCGTACACCCTAATTGCCCGCAGGTCGTGCTCGATCGTTCCCTCCGGAATGCCCAGCACCTCAGAGATCTGTCTGGCCGACCAGCGGTGGACGTAGTACGCCCGCAGGATCTTCTCCCGCCGCTTGATAACGTCTATGCTAGGTCCCAGCCGGATCTTCTTCTGCCTCGCCATCGTCCTCAGCCCTCTCGATGTTCGGTCCCGCCAGGAAGTCGGCGGCCAT
>QGNH01001365.1_pt1 | contig 33821 bp, 58 predicted proteins | sample 1735481 | NCBI WGS metagenome assembly QGNH01 (sample SAMN09239004, study PRJNA386568) | Viral metagenome, whole genome shotgun sequencing project. | reverse complement strand
ATGGGTAATAAGAGAGGGTGATATGAAATATTGGATATCTTGGCATCACAAAAAAGAATATGGAGCTTTTGAAATTCATTCTGCATGGTGGTTTAGTGGGGAAGATACAATATGCGCCGCAATTGACACTGATATGATACCGGACAGATTCATTTATTTATCATACGATACTGTACCGAAGCATATTCAATTTAGATTTATTGAAGAAAAAGATAAATCTTTTTCGCCTTTTAGCGATCGATTTCCTAAAGCTGATTGGATGAGGTGGGATGTATGAGTAAGCTAGAGAAACTGCGAGACTACTTTCAGCTACACAAACGTTTTATTAATGTGACTAAGAGTAAGCATGTTGATGAAGTTAAGTATTGGCAAGGTTATGAGGATGCTATGAAAGCGTTTGAGGAGCAGGTCGAGTTTTTGCTGAGGAGTCAAGAATGAGCGATTTTATGGAGCGTTTAAAATGAAAATATATGAACTGATAAATACGATCGACGAAGACGCCCACGAAAGATATTTTTTTCTTCATTTAAAGATGGCACAAACTTTTCAGAAAGCTAATCCGGAATTTAGCATTTTTACACGGGAAACATTAGATGAAATGTTTACTGAAGACGAAGATTGCCATTATCGGGAAGGCTTCGATGCTTGCCTACAATTAGTACTTATGGTATTAGGCGAAAAGCAGGAATATGATTTAAAAGAATTGATATTAGAAGAAGCGGAGCTATATAGAAAAGATGACTAAAAAACTAACTTATAAAGAAAGTGAACTCATAACACTATTTGCTACTGAAAAACTAGTGGAGCTATATTTTTCAGGTGTAAATAGGAAAAAAGTGAGTCCATTAGAAATGTTATATGAGTGTCCAAAATTCATTAATGAGATATGGGAAATAACTGTAAAAAAGATATTAAAAAAGGAAGATTGAATGAATTTTCAGGAGAATTTAATTTTCATTGGGANNACTAAGACCAGAACTATATTAATGAGTACGCCTAACATTATTTATGCTAAACAATTTTTAAGAAGTTGCCGTTTAATAGATGGCATTTTGATTGAGGAAAATTAAAAGGAATATGATCACATTAAAATCATGCCCATTTTGCGGTGGGCATCCCTACGTAAAAATAGTAATAGAAGATTTATATTTTCATGATCATTTTAGAATTGCGTGCTCGAAATGTAAATCTTCTGGCGCTATTTATGAGAATCAGTTACAAGCGATAGAAGGATGGAATACTAGAGAATGAGTATAACAGATAGATTCGAGCCAAGGCATGGTCGTCATGGTGATGCGATGATAGACGATATGTTAATGCACCAAGAGTTAATGCGATTAGCATTACTGAAAGTAATAGAATTTCTCAAAGACACAGATTTTATAGAATATGATAATGAAACGCTTTTGGATATTTCCAGGCGCCCAGATGATAGCTATGCAAGAATGCAGGCGGAATATGTTTTAAGTGTAAAAAATTTATTAGATGAACTAGGAGAAAGCTATTAATGTCTGGCGAATATGTAGAATTAACGGATAAAAATATAGAAGAATTATTTGCTACAGGCGAAACTATAATGAGGGGAATAAAAATAACATGGGATGACATTTTAATTCATAGAGATGAATTAGAAAAACTTAAGAAGGAGGAATAATAATGATTAAAGTGAAAGAAAGAGCTTATACGCCACCGAATACGCCCGCTATGAGTATTATTAGGCCGCCTAGAATAAGGCACTACACGCCTCTTATATGGGAACCTACAGGTCATATCGTTGAAGACAAGCCAGAGCCTATAGCCGAAGAAGTCAAAAGAGGAAGGTGCGTTATTTTATGAAACTAGAAGATCAAGTTTGTTCGCTTGAATTAGCTAAGAGATTAAAAGAACTTGGAGTTAAACAGAATAGTTTATTTTATTGGCGGGATTCTTTATATAATCAAGGAGTTTTTATCCCTGAAAAGATACTCTATAACCCTAATACATTTCATGAAAATGCAGTAACTATTTATGAATATTATTCAGCCTTCACAGTATCCGAATTAATGATGATGCTACCTGTTATGACCGATATAACAAAAAGATCTAACGATTATCATTGTAGATATTTTTATGAAAATAGTACTAAAATAGACCATTCTTTTGATATCAAATCCGCAGATTGTTTAGCAAAAATGCTCATACATCTTTTAGAAAACAAATTAATGGAATTACCATCATGATAGAAGAATGGGAAAACATCTTCGACGATGAGAATAATGCAATGATTACGATGTATTACTACTATAAGAGCAGGAAATGAAAATTTACTTAACTAAATTAGAAATCCCTCAGTTAATTAAAACTGCGGGCGGCTATATGGTGTTCCACCTATATGAAGGGATATTAAGTCTATTTGAATTTGAATTATTGGATGAAGCTGAAAAGACATATCAAAACGCTTTGATGATGCACCAATTTCAAAGAGAGAAGCAGTTAAAGTCAGAAATAAAAAAGGCGTATGATGAATTACCACCAGAATGCAAGGAAATACCTAATGAATAGCCAAGAATACGACGACGAAGACTACCACAAAGATATTTCGGAAGATGAAGATGCTGAAGAATTGGATGATGCTAGGCGTCATCGAGAGTATAAATCGGATTGTGAGAGACCATACTAATGACCTGGATATTAATTTTAACGTTTTACGCGAGCACGTTGTCGAAAGGCGATAGCTCATCAATGATAGCTCAAGAGTTTAATACTAGAGCGGCCTGTGAGTCTGCGGGTAATCAAGCTGACAATAAATTTGATACACTAATGAAATCTGTTAAATACATTTGCGTGGAGAAATAAATGGAACATACTTGTGAACATAGTGGAATAGCTTTTCAAACAAATATAGTTGATAGGACTAAATACAATATAATGTTAGATTTTTTGAAAAGATATTCACTTAAAGATTACACTGAAGATTCTTTGAAAGGACAATACGAATCAGGAAGCGGACTTGCGGGAACCGCCCTTGAAGTTAGGAAGTTATTAAAAGAAATCGGGGAATTCTGATTTGACTATAGAATATATTGCGGGAGAGAAATAAATGAAATTAAAATGTTTTTTCTTCGGGCACAACTATTTTGAAGTAGGAAAAAGCGAAGATAGTATTGAAAATGCCATTGCTGACGATACGGTTAAAAATTTAGTTTGCTACCGTAGAGTTTTATTTTATTTTCATTGCATTGAGTGTGAGAATGATAGAACACTAACCTATAATTTTTATGCGAAAGGAGTGGAAAATGAATCATGTATTAGATGCTAAAAAATATATGTGTGAACATAGCGGAATAACTTTGCTCACGAAAGAAATTAGCAAAGAAAATTATGATAAGTTGGTGGAGTTTGTTAAACGAACATCAATCGATATTGTGCATTCAGAATTTATGGCTGATAAAATTAGACAACGGGCTTTAAAATTATTAACAGAAATAGGAGAAATAGAATGACATCCGAAGTAGTAAGTGAAGTATTAGCAACCGCTGAAGCCGTAGCCCCTGAATCTGTCGCTGTACAAGCTGTTGAGGCTGCTGTAGCTACTGTAGCAGATCCTTCAGCCATTACAGTAATGAATGACGTTGAACTTGCTGTTCAGCTTATAGCTGAGTTTAAAGCGAAAATAGCAGGGCTTCACCCTTCTGTTTCAACAATTATAAAAGGATTGTTTGCGTGAGAAGAAAATTAGATTTTGTATGGGAAGAACTTCACTCAACTGAAAATAGCCAAACTTTACGAGTTAAAGTAATAGGTGGCTGGATTGTACAAACTACCGTTAGCGATAGTAAAAGGGTCGCTACAAGTTCTGCTTTTATTCCAGATAAAGATCACGAATGGGTGCCATTATTCCCTGTGAAAGTGGAAGTAAAAGAATAAAAAAAATGCCCGCTTACGCACACACAGAGAGGGATGTGTTTAGCGGGCTAAACTTTCTTACAGGAGTTGGTACTCTTTAACGTCGATAGGTGCCGTCTGGCTCTGGCGTTCCCATCTTCATAGCCTTTGTGTCCTGCTCTTTAGCCCACATTTCGTTCTCATTTCCACGGTTAGCAGGTTGTGTGGATGTAGCGTTGTGATTGTAGCCGCTCATATCGTGATCAGCTATTTTTCGATCCATAACAATCTGAACTTCGCGTCTTCGGGGGTCTTCGCCACCAGCGCGTCTGATTGAATTATCACTATCGTGTGTGCCGGAACCAGCTTGGTCGGCTCTGTTATCCATCATTTTCATGTTAAAACCCTCAATTAATAGCGGTCATCATTTGGGCTAGCATTCTTGCCGCCGATGTCTTTGTCTTCTTTCGCTGTAGCCGCATTGACTTCGCGACCCGCTTTAGCAATAGCTGCGCTATTACCTGTATTTCCGCTTTTCATGCTGCCGTCAGCTTGCGCATAACGGGCATGGCGCTGGGCTTCTTCCATCGCTTCGGACTTCTTTCGCATTTGCTCTGGGGACATATTAGGAAACTCCATCTTTCTGTGAAATCGGCATTGTGCCCTTACGTTCCATTTCTGGCATAGGGTTATCGTAAGAATAACGGTCACCACGGCACTTTTGGCCTGTAGCGTCGATCCCAGTGCTCTTTACCTCTGATTCGCGCCTAGCGGCCACGATTTGCGCTTTCTGGTTTGCATTCATAATGCTTTGATTCTCACAATGATTTGGCCTTGAGGTATTATGCACTTTTTCTCGACAAGCAGTCTATGAATTTGTGTATCGTCGTCATAAAGTCCTGCACGTTGCAGGGAGTCTAGGGTTATTTTTATACGATTGTCAATATCCATACGCCGATTTGATGAAGGATGGATATCAAGCTCAACGCTCAAGAGAGCCTCACCAAAGCTTTGTAATCCCAATTGCTTAATGCGCATGAACACTTGCCAGTAAAACGCCGTAGTGACCGCGCTATTGACTCGTGGTTGATATATCTTGTCCGACTTAGTCATGGTTACCCGTCCAACCTTCTTGTAATGGTTGATTGAGGGTGCTAGAGGAAGTGTGATTTCAATCATGGCATATACCGTTCATAATGCGTTTCAGGCTCAAAAATAAAAGAATTAATAGCTCTTTTAAGCTCTTCCTCTGAAATATCTGCAAAATAACAGCAATCTTTGTATGTCCAAAATAAGCATGAACTTTCAGAAATTTCACTAATAACGTTTATTGTGGATAACTTAATGAAAAATGAATTTTCTGTAACTCTTTTTCTTTTGACGGTTACTGCTTTAATAAAAGCGCCCGTGATGCAATCTTCAGTTGGATATTCCATTTCTAGCTCCTTTCTTTTTAAGATTTAATTTAATTTCACTTAGTGTATTAGACGCGATAGTTGAGGTTTTTTTAACGAATGTATTTGGTGTGTAGGTGGTAGATTGTGAATCAACACTAGCCACTGGAGCTTTTTGCTTTTTAAAGTTCGTAGAACGTGAGTTTGTATTAGTAAAGTTAGAAGAGTTAGATGTAGGGAGTTTCTCCCCACATCTACCTGATAGGGAGTTTCTCCCTACATCTACCGCATAGGGAGTTTCTCCCCATGTAAGTAATGCTTTTCCTAATGTATAAGTGTGTTTTTCTTCATCATATTTGATTAATTTCTTTTTAATAAGAATCTTCATATTGAGACGTACTGTTTTTAAATCACAGCAGCAATATTGTGATATTTGGCTTTGATAAAGTTTTGTTGAAAGAGATTTTCTTGATTTAGAACTCATATCCATCGAATCGCATAAATAGCGTAATAAACCTATACGGGCTAAATTTAATTGATATATTTTTTTAAGATGACGTTTTGATAAGATAAAAGTCGATGCTATGTGGTTTGCAGTATGATTTTTCTTTTTTTTCGACATTTCTGCTGATCCTTAAGCATTAAATAGTGGAGTTTTGTGAGAGATCCGCTATAATACTTTCAGCGACGAAAGTAAGCGGAACCTCAATCTAAACGCGGTCTTAGTACACCGCGTTTAAGACCATATAATACGCTCAAAACCCATTGAATACACCTACCCTATTAATAAATAACAAATTAAAGTTATCCACAAATTCTGTGGATAAGTCTGTGTGCAAGTAGGTTTGATTGATATAAACCCCTCGGATAATCAGGGTTACCCCATTATGGTTTTGGATAGAACACCTATTCGATCTTTTCTTTAATCTGCGTGAGGCGATGATTCATTATTGACATCATATCCGCATGTTCACGTTTCCATATATGCAATAGTTTTAATATGATTACGAGTAAACAAATGATAATGAGTTGATAAAGATAGACGAGTTCGAAGTTTTCCATAAGTGACCCTCTTTTCTTGCATTATAACTCAGAATAGGTTATTAAAAGATCGACTATTAAAACTTTTAGGAATAACTTTTATGATGAAGAAAGATAAAAAGAAAGACGAAGACAAGAAAAAGAAGCGTTAGTTTCTACGAAAGACGGCTAGCATCCGAATGCAGTGCTAGCCTGAAGCGTTCACGATTTCACGGGAAATCAGCCAATCATCTATTTCGCTTTTTAACCAACCAACACAGTTTTGAGAAAGTTGTCGTTTTTTGGGAAATAGACCTTTTTTTTCAAGCCTCCATCTAGTTGACTTGGATAATTTTGTTAATTCTAAAACTTGCGGTTCACGCAGATAGGAAATTTTAGACATTAGCTTCTTCCTTAGCTAAATACATCTTGTACAAAATAGCGTGTTGTTCGCATTCTTGGTTCCAATATCGTAATATCTTTAATGAATTCGTCTTATCTGCTACAAATAAAGTTTTTCCTAGATTAACTGCAAAAGAACCTCCAAACTTAATTAATCCTTTAACAACATGATTCTTATGCTCCTCATAATGCGCCATGTTCATAAAGCCAAAGCGCTGTAAGTTCTTCGTTTCTTCTAGCTGGTTTTCTATTTCTTCGTCTGTCATTGGGTTCTCTCTTTCAAAGGTGGAAGTAAGCCACCTATAGGGTCTTATAACGCATAAACTTACTTCCATAAACTGGTGGCCGATATCTACCTTTCAGGATCACTTCTACAAATCCATATTCAGTTGATATCAGCCATAAACTTAACTACTTAACGTATAGCGCTAAGTTGATTATTCTATGACCATAAACTGGCGACACACAGGGAGCTTGCAAAAGCCACATGGATAGCCTTTGCATTACTATATGTGTCATAAAACTGGCGCCCGATTTCCTATGCTATTTTGACGACCCGCTAAGGACGCCGCTTTACCAATGGCTGCGGTAGGCTTATAAGTATCGTCGGGCATAAACTAAGCACCTCTTTCGATGCAGTCACTCTTTTTTCGTGTAAGTATCACGCTCGTTGAACGTCGATCTATTTTTTTTTACGTGGTTTTGCTCCACAATGTTCGCATTTTTTTAACGCTCGGCTAAATGCCCAGCACGCCATGCAGCGAAAATAACCATACAGGTTTTTCATATTTACCTCTCGTTCTATGTGGAACATGCAAGTTTATCAACTGCCTCATCTAATAATTTTACCGCTTTCTCTAAATCGAAACTGTCTGAAATTTCATGTTCATCTAAGAATTTTAAATGTCCTTTGATCAAGTCATTTGCATTCGCTATCAACTTCAAAGCATCATTCGTTTCCTGCATCATCAATTCCTTTTTTAGTTTTACGTTTTCTATAAATATGCTTAATCGCAGACTCGGTAAAAACCCAATTCTGGCCTATCTTTTGAGCCTTAATCTTTCCATTCCAGCACAGCAAGCGGATGTAGTCTCTACTTAGCCCTAGCATCTTGCTCGCTATTTCGCATGTAATGAGTTTATTACCCATCCATTTCTCCGTTTGCTAACATTTTCTTTTCATGCAACAGGTTATTAATCTTTTCAGCCGCGCTTAATTTGCTCGTATCATCTTTCTGATAGTCGAAGCATTCTTCAATCTTTATATGGCCTTCTTTGATAGCAGTCCCTACGCCGATTAAGGATTTAAAATCTTCAGTCGTAATCTCAGATAAAGAAGCTCGACCGTAATATGTCAAAATCTTCTCTTTATCAATTCCCATTTTAATCAGTTTATCAAAAACGTCAGCTACTTTCGAGTTAACGGTTTTCTGGTCGCCTACAGCAAAGGACATCGCTTTTTCCAATACTCGGTCAACAAGGGCTTTGGGTACCACCTTGAAGATAGCATTTCGCAAAGCTTTAGCACTGGCGGCATTACTAAGAACCGTCTGCATATCAGCGTTGGCCGTGTAGCCTCCAGAACCATTCTTCTCTCCAAATCTTATCGACACTTTGTTTTGCATACTACTTTTAACATTAGTCTGTAAATCCCAAGCGACACCTTCAGCAGTAATGTGTCTACCGTCGTTTTCAATGATACGGGTGGCGGCATGTAAGTTTCCCCAACTACACATAATAATTTCAGCAAGACGAATAGAAGCACCTCTAATTTCTTTTTTTGTGCCGTCTTTTTCTTTACGCGGTAAGCAATAAAAGCATGATTGTGCGGTTGCTTCGTCCATGGTGGCAAGTTCTGTTGCAGACTCAAATATTTGATTCAGAGAACCTCTAGGATAAGCTTTAGCTGTACTAATCTGCGTATCTAGCTCAGCACGCGCAATCACGCCCGTGTCTTTTACTATTAGTTCGTTGCTCATTATATAATTTCCTTGCTAAATTCAGGTCTACTTAATAATTCTTTATCCATCCGTGTCACAGTTTCATTATCATTAAGCTTTAATGATTCATTTCGTATAGTTTTCAACTCATCAATAGAACAAGATTGGTAAAAAAAATCCATGGGTAAATCTGATGTGGTAATAAATTCCACCATTTTTATCATAATTTCATCGGTGTTCATTAATGCGTTTCCTTCTTTTCAACTTCTCTGGTTTCTTTTGCGTGTTCAACCCAATGTTTAAGTCCATCAATAAACCTTTCGACGTTATTATCAAAAGCCTCCGGTTTATCATGATTAGTTAAACGTTGGATAAAGTTACCACATGTGTTTATCAGCATGTTTTCGATGAAAAAGTTAACGTAAGATGATTCAACATTTCTTTTTTTTCCATCAAAAAACCTAGCCAAAACTACAGTGTCAACAATAGACATTATATTGTCCATCAGCGCCTGCATTATTACAAAATCATTCTCTTTCATAAGTACCTTAAAATAAAAATATTATAAACGAAATCACGAATAAGATCAACAATGTTTAATACCATTTCGGCAAATCTACAGTCTCGACTTCATAACTTGGCCATTCGTTTTTATCAAAACATTCAGCCATGCGCATTAATGAATCTTTGAAAACTCTATGACCCTCTGCTAATGCTTCCTCACTAATAATCTTAATACCAATCTGATACGGATAAGTTTTCTCAACACAAACATTAATAACATTTGGAATGTCTCGACCTTCTACAATGCGCACACCCTCGCGGCACATTGCACCCTGGATGTGATAGCCAGAATCTAACATAACGCGCTGGTAAGCCCTGGATGAAGCACTGGCGCACGTCTTTAAATCGACAATCATATTATCGTGCAGGATATCAGGACGAGATTTAACGTATAATCCACTTTCTTTATCTTGCCAGAAATAGGATTGCTCGTACTTTGCTTTTTCAATTAAAGACGAGGCTTCTGTATGAGAAGTAATAGCTGTTCTCATCGATTGCAAAATATGATAATCATTTAAAGATAAAACTATTTTTCCCTTTTCGGCAACTCTTTCCTCATGCTCTTGTTTTCTAACTTCATTGATATAATCAATTTTAGATTTTTCTAATTTATAAGCTTCATAAAGTGGTCGACCAACATTTTTTAATAAAACTTTTGTGGGCAATTGCTCATATGCAGGCTCTAAACAGTAAGTATCATGAAATAAATCCGGCTCTAAAACAAAAGTATGAAAAGCACTACCAAATTCCATCACTTTTGTTGACTCTTTATGCGGTCTATTGGGATTAAGATAGTGCGCCCAAAACTTATAAGGCGACTTATTAAACATCATGATTCCAGACCGGCTAATAGCAGGATTTGCGTGGTAATCTTCGTTAGTGCAATCGGGGTAAATACCTACTTTCATTAATTAACATCCTTCTTCATGTGCGCCCTTTCTTCTCGCCATTTGTCTAAAATCATATGAGAAGCTTCTTCTAAATCCTTGGCGTAGAACGGCTCAAAAATACCTATGGTGGTGGCACTATCTTCAGCATTGCGTATAGCTCTATCTTTCGTATAACGTTTAATGTGAATCTTTTCATGCAAATCAATATAGCCCCAGAAAAGCTTGTCTCCAGGGCGTATAAGCACTCTTTTCTCAACAATTTTTGTCATCAAGAATTCCTTTTAATTCCGCTAGACTATTCTTTATCTTTATAATTCTCAGTTGATAATCATTAAAGTTTTTAATGTAATAATCTGACATTTCTAAATAATGTGTTAATTGACCTTCTAATATGCCAATTGCTGTTTCTATACCTTCACCCATCTTTCATCCTCTCAAAAAATATGACTTTATTTGGCTTTCAATAACAATGAGTCGTGCATTCTTGGCCTGTTCCTATCATATAACAACTGGTATGACAAGTTTCTGCAAAAGCATTAGCGCCAAAGGTTAATAATAATATTGCGATTAAGTATTTCATTGGCTTATTTCCTCTTTTTTAATGTAAGTACGTTTCTTTGGTGTTGCTAAATCAATTCTTTTATTAATAATATAATTTGTTAAGTATTCTAATTCCCCCTGTGTGTTAATAGAGTTTAAACATAGTTCTATCATCTTTACTGCATCTTCAGTTTTCATAAAATCACACACCTTTTTTAGCCTTGAATTAAAGGAACTACCTTATGCTCATGCGCATCACAATTGCATTCACCGCGAATTCGTATAATGGCATCTAATCCAACGCCACGGTCATGCGGCTTAAGTTTGTCAAAATTAGTATTAACCTGAAGGGTTAAATCTTTCTGCAAACCTTCTCCGTTCTTAATTGTATAATGATCACATGCAGTCGATGAAAAATGCACCGTATGGTCGTAGAATTGAGCGTGACCCTCCCTGCATACTTCATATGTTTGCTCTACTCCACTTGCATTATTAATAGCTATTTTATACTTCGTGTCGTAATGCCAATTGCCGAAATTAACGGCTCCCGTGGCATTTGTCGCTGTTGCTGCGCAGTTAGCATTTGCATTAGCTGACAATGCGATGCAGCTTATTGCTATTAGATTCTTAATCATAATCTTCATCTCCAATTCTCATTAACAAAACATCCAATCATAATAACAGTTAACCAAAACGTTATCGGATCGCTCATATCACCCTCTCTTATTACCCATTAACTTCAACTACATAATTCTCAACCTGTGCCGCAGTAAAGTAATAACACTCCCTTGTCTCCTCTCCTCTATACCGCGCTAATTCAACTCCATCACTATTCCTTACCAACTTCTCATACTCTAAATATTCATCTGTATAACTGCTCATGTATTTTGTCATCTCTTAGTCCTCTCTCTTATCAACTAACCCAAAACCGTATTCCGTAACAACCAATTACTAACAATCTGGTTCCTCCGATTATACTCCGCTCGATCTATAACCTTTCCTACAAACTTCTCCCAGTTAATCTTCAACTGTCTACTCGCTCGAGCTATCTCTAACTTATTCATACTACCCTCTCTTATCAACGACAGCACGAATAGTAACACACGTTACCACGAATAACAACAACTATTTTCAATCTCTCAATACTCAACACAATCCTGTCTACTATCGCGCATCACGCGCACTCCATTATCGCGCCCGCGCCCGAACTATTATGCAAAGCGCCTTTTTTCCCCGATTTTCGCCCAAATTTCGCCCGATTTTCGAACCCTTTCAACGGGGGGCGGGGGTTCGTTTTGTTATCCGGAGTCCCACAACTCTCTCGATTACGCCACCAGCGATTGGGTCATGTGGCACCGCGTATAAGCCTTAAAAGCGGTCTAGCAAAGCATTCGGGGAGTTCTGCGTGCAATCGGGAAGTCAACGCAATTGGATAGGTTATTAAGTTTAGATAAAAGTTGTACGAGGTGTACGTGGAGTGTAGCTTTACGGTTTAGAGGCTTGAGCCGTAGGATTGAGGAGCTTGGTGGGTGTCGTAGAGTCGTTTATAGTTTACGGCGAGGTATCTAAACGCGTCAGCTATGTTATATTACCGAATTGGTTTTAATTGGTAGGAAATTATTAGATGCAATCCCCAGCCCTAACTCAAAAAGAATATGAATTTAAACTTAAAATGATTCGTTTATGCGGCGCCAATATGGGTCCACATGACTATATACCGACAGAATGGAATAAAACGAGCACTTCTGAGCGCGTAACCCATTTGCTTTGTAGAGTATGTTTTACGCGCGTGAATGTTCAAAGTCTTTATGATCATTTTCCAGAAGCTAAGATTTAGCGTTTATAAATTGTAGGTATTTTTCTACTGCTTGCTGATAATTAGCTGCGCCTGCTGCGGTGTTATAATACTTTTTATAGTAATTATAGATCGCAGTAGTGTCATTGGATTTAGGAATTGGTTCATCTATTCTTAGGTAAAAGATTCTGGACATAGCAGTAGCAAAAGCCAGATCGTAAACCAATCTGTCTTCAGGTGGCATAGTAGCGGCATTAAAATGGTGAATCAGTTTAAGTTTGAGATCCATTCTTTTATAGATGAAATTCTGCCATATGTCGTTATATGTAGCTGGCTCCATTTGATAGATACCAAGAGCCGGACCATCGACTTGCTTAAGATAAGATCCACCATCGCTTTCATTGGCGCATGTAAAGATCAATAATTCAATTGCATCTTCGGAATACAAAGACAAATCTAGTAAAACTGGTTTAATAATTAAAACTCGCAATTGAGCGGAATTAAGCATCACTTTTTATTCCCTTATGAATAGGTTATAATTAATCCAATTATAACAGGAAGCATCATGTGATTAAAGTCGACGGCAATGCATTATATCAAAAATATAAAGTTCATCGTGGTCCTAAATTTGAAGAAGAAGTTCACTGCCCCCTTATTATAAATATAATGGCGAATCCCAATAAAGGCAGTTATAGCGCTTTTTGTGTAGAAGTGGGAATAAGTGATTATTACTTTTTTAAATGGTTATCTGAAAATGAAATGTTCCAGATTTGTTATGGCATAGCAAAAATGATTGCTAAAGAAAACTGGGAAGAAGAAGGGCGTAGAATTGCTGAAGAAGTTAATATGCCAGGTATGAGTAATCATAAGTTTGAACATTGGCGCATGATAGGCTGGTCTAGGTATGGCGTAGCTAAGAATGCACGCATACGTCTAAACTTAAATCCTAAGGACAATCCTAACCAACATTATACTCAGTTACTACAGCAAGCGTCTGAAGGCGACTTTACTGCTGGTGAGATTAAACAGCTTATGGAAGCCGTAAACGTTGGCCTATCGGCTCACCAAGTATTCATGTTACAAACCGAAATAGATCAGTTAAAATCTGATTTAGCAACAATGGGTAAAAACTCCGATGTCCACAATTCAGTCGCAGCTAAGAGAATTACGGAAAAAGATTAAGATTCCGTGGCGAATAGTTTATGTTGACCGTGTAATTGAACCGGAAGAATTTGCTGAAAAGACAATCTATGTACATATCTGGATATAGGAGAATTAAGATGTCATTTTTTAAAAGTCTAGGACATGCCCTCACGGGTGGTTTAGCATATGCCCATAAAAAAGTAAGAGATCCAATTGAAGGATTAGCCAATAAGTTGACCGGCAATAAAAGTGCTGCGGAAAAACGCGGCGAAGCAAGCCTGATAAACGAACAAATCAAATCTTACAAAGATCAAACTGCAATGGCACAGAAAGAAATTGATGCTGCACGCGCTGAAAAAGATGTACAGAAAAGAAAGGTTAATGAAAAACAAATCCGATCTTTGCGGAATAGTTACAGACCTGCTGGTGGTTTACTCAATAACCAAGCTGGTAGAGCGCTAGGGGCTGATCAAAACAATTCAGCGGGTCTACCCAATAAACTAGGTGCTTAATAATGGATACATCCGAAGGGTTAGGAACGTTAGGAACACCGAATTCTTTACTTGAAACATTACGTAAACGCTATAATGCGGCGAAGTATGTGGCTGATCTATGGATTCCCATAATGCAAGCCTGTTTCTTTTACGCTATTCCTTTCCGAAATCGGTATTATTTGCCTGGTAAAGAGTTTCAAGGAACCGCTCAGAATACACGTGTTTATGATACTACTGCGGTAGAAGGTGTTAAAACCTTTGTCTCTAAACTCCATGACACGATGACCCCACCGCAAATGCAGTGGGGGTTTCTTGAAGTTGACGACAGTATGGTTGATGATGAATCTTCCGAAGAAAGTGTAAAAGTTCTAGAAGAAGCTCAACTCATACTAAATAGATACATGCGTAAGTTGTTTACTTATATTCATGCATCTAATTTTGATACTGTAATTAACGAATGCTATTATGATTTATGTATTGGAACGTCAGCCCTGGTTATCAATCAATACACAGACAAGAAACCATTCCTCTGCACTTCCATTCCCATGGACAAGCTAGCAATAGAAGAAGCCGTGAACTCTAAAATAGAATCATGGTTTCGGACATGGCAGAATTTAAAGATAGCTGAATTAAATACTCGCTGGCCTAAAGTCATTTTAACGGCTGATCTCGTAAGTGATCTTATGGGTGATCCAGATGCTAAAGTTAGGATGATTTACGAAGGCGTAGCCTATTTCCCTAATAATGGCGATAAACCATACCTATACGCTGTTTGGTGCGACACTGGCATTCTTTATAGCGAATATTTAAGATCAAGTCCTGGCATTATATGGCGCTTTCAAAAGACCAATAATGAAACGTGGGGACGCGGCCCTGTGATGGAAGCATTGCCTTCTATCATAAGTTTAAATGAAATAGCTCGCATCGAATTAGCTTCTGCGAACTTAAATACTTTTAGACCGTATATGGGATTCTCTGATGCGGTATTTAATCCTCACACTTTTAGACTTGAGCCTTTCACTATTATTCCAATCGCGCCCATTGGCACAGGTGGACAAGTTCCACTTATCCCATTGCCCGATAGCTCAGGACCAAACTTAGCTCAATTCTCTATCGCCGATCTTCGTATGCAAATTAAAGCATTGCTATATGCAGAACAACCACAGGATGCCGTAGGAATTCAGCCACAAACAGCGTACGAATTATCTTTAAAGCAACAGAATTTAGCTCAAAAGATTGGCCCTTTATTTTCACGTATGCAGCATGAATTTTTAGAGCCAGTAGTAGAAAGATTTGCTCACATTCTTCATAGCATGGGTAAACTTCCTTATCCTAGACTTGGCAATATACCCATTATTTTTAAATATAAATCGCCGTTAGCATTGGTGAAAGGTCAGCAAGATACAGCGCGGCTTATCCAGTTCGTACAAACGATGCAGGGTATAATGGGACCAGAAGCAACCCAGGTTTATATTAACCCAGCCACAACACCCTATTTGCTCGCTGAATCTTTGCAAATTGATGCTCGTTATCTTAATACCCCAGATAAAGTGGCTGAAGTTATGCAAAATATTCAGAATCAACATAATCAGCAAATGCTAGCCCAGTCTAATGCAATGACACCAGATCAACCCCAAAACCCAAGTGAACAACCTATCTCTCCCGTAGAATAAGGAAAAATATGGAATTGAAAGACAATCCGCTTTTACAGCCAGAAAATTATATGGCTGGTTATCAAGAAAGTATTGATGAATTAAAGAATCGTCCTGAGTTAGTTTCAATGGATAAACTTTGCTATGAATTATTTGCTATGACCGATTTAGGCAAAAAATTCATGGAAGTCGTGCAAGAAACTTTTATTGATCCACCGCTAGCTGATCGTAATGCGCCAGACTTTACGATTAAAGTTATCTGGGCTGAGGGCGTTAAAGATGCTTTTAGAACAATTAAAATGCATATGAAATCGCATGAACAAAGAATAAAAGCGGGAGAGTCTAAATGACAGATGAAACGAAGACCGCGCCTGAAACAGTTGCGCCTTCCTGGTTTATAGATGAAGGAAGACCAGGTGAAGGTGAAAGACCTTCTTGGTTAAATGAGAAATTTAAAAGTGCTGCTGATTTAGCTAAAAGCTATTCTGAACTTGAAAAAAAGGTGGGAACTGCTCCCGATGAATACGATTTGTCTGGGTCACGCTTTTTAGACCAAGACTATCAGCCTATTCAAGATCTTTTGACATTAGCCAAAGAAAAGCGTGTTCCTAAAGACGTCATAGACAAGATGGTCGATTCTATTGATAAGTACATGGATCAATTTTCCGTTGATTATGAAGAAGAAGCTAAAAAGTTAGGTGACAATGCAAGTGAGCGTTTAACTGTTTTAGATAATTGGGCTAAAGCAAATCTGTCAGAAGGCTCATATGAAGCCTTAACAAGTAATTTAAAAAGCGCTGATGCTATCAAAGCATTAGAAGAACTAAGGGGAAGAATGATGAGCAACAACACGATGGTGCCAAATGGTAATGAATCGGCTGCTACGAATGTGGCGACCTTAGATGAAATCAGAGCCGAACTATCAGCTAATCTTGCAAAATACAAAAGTGATCCCAAATATCAAAAAGATATTCAAGGTAGATTAGAGATAGCTGCTAAAAATAATTCAGCCTACGTTGACAAGATGGGTTACTAATCTGTTATAATTATATCCAATCCTTTTTGATCCCGACGAATCCCAAAGGAAGGATAACTTAGCCTAGCGACCTCGAAAGAGACAATCGCAACTGTGATAAGCCCTTAGCAATTTTAGTCATTATTTTCTATTGATTAATTTATTAGGGGCATAAACATGTCAACCTCATTGACCGCAGTGCAACAAATTGAATTCGATGCACTTGTAAAAGCTGAATATCAATCCTTAGGTTTTTTATTACGTGACACCATCCGCGTTAGACGCGATGTTATCGGTGCTACGGTTTCCTTCCGTAAAGTAAACCAAATTCAAGCCGTACCGACGGGTTACTTACAACCGGTCGTTATTCAAGATCCTGGTTATTCTCAAACTTCAGCTATCCTGCAAAAGTACACGGCACCAACCGCAGTTGATACTGTACAAGAATTAACCGTAAACTTTGATGCTAAGATGGAAAACGCAATGTTAGTTGCGAATGCCCTTGGTCGTCGATCAGATCAAATCGTTATCAACTCTTTAGCAGTTAATCCAGGTCAAACCATCGTTGATGGTGGAACAAATATGACCTATTTCAAATATACGCAAATTATTCAGTTCTTTGATAATAATGCTGTACCTTTACCTGAGCGTTTTGTCGCAATGTCTGCTAGTAACTTCCAATCGTTATTACAGGCTGATCAATTCGTTTCTACCTTCTATACACAGAACCGTGTAATAGATAAAGGGTTTGTACGTGATTACCTAGGTATTAACTTAATAATCATTCCTGAAATGGTGGAAGGTGGATTGCCATTTGCTAGCGCTAATATTCGCGAAACATTTGCGTGGCATAAACAATCAACTGGTATGGGTATAGGTCATGACTTCCGCACAGAAATTAACTATTTACCCCGCGAAACATCTTGGTTGGTAAACGGTATTTTCTCCGCTGGCGCAATCACAATTGACAATTTGGGTATTATCCAAATCAATTGCGACGAATTAGTAGGTTAATTTTTTAATTATTGGAGTCAATTATCATGGCTTTTACACTTGCAAACTGGTCCTGCGTTTCAGCTTCTTTAGCGCAAGGTCAAGAAACGGTAAATGTTTATGGCGTGGGTAATACAGTTTTAAACTCACCTAATCTTTTCACATACGGCAGCCCAAATGACACCGTAGCAACAATTGAAGCTGCAAATTATTTCTTACCACAATATGCTAGTTTAGATGTTGGTGATTTAATTCTAGGCTTTGGAACAGATGCTAGTTTTGCATTACAAGTTACAGCATCATCTTCAACTTCTGTAACCGTCGAAAGCATGGGTTTAACGACCTCTATTGGAACAGCTAATTTAGTTAATAATGCTGTAACCTATGCAAAGATTCAGCAAACTTCTGCTGGCGATGTACTTATCGGTAATCCAACTGGAAGTGCAGCGAATGTCGAAGAAATCACTTTAGGTAATGGTTTATCTTTCTCTGGAACAACTTTACAGATTAATCCAGGCTTGGCTAGCCAAGTCAAAGTTGCTATGACATTGGCTCAATTCAATGGCATGTATGCCGCACCATTTCTATTATTGGCTGCTCCAGGTGCAGGTCTTATGAATCTTGTTGATAGTGTTTATATCAACATGACTTATGGCTCGGCTGCATTAACTGCGGGTGGCGCTGTCGGTGCTCAATATGGTAATACGGTTCACGGCGCTGGCCCTGCGGCTTCCTCTACTGAAGCGGCCACTGATTTCACAAGCGCTACAGCTAATACCATGTTTAGATTTGGCGGTGGATTATCAACTGGGGCTGTTACGTCAACTGCTATAAATACAGCAATTTACCTGAGTAATGCTACACAAGCGTTTGCTACAGGAACAGGCGGTTCATTCCAAGTTTATGTGAATTATCGTACGGTTGCTGCAAACTAATAGTAAGGCGAACTAGGGGCGACATTATCGTGATGTCGCCTTGTTATTTGGAGTCTTATAGTGGCATATACAAAAACCAGTATCGTGAGTCTTGCTGTGATGTTGCTGGGGCATAAACCTGTAACAACACTTGATAACGCTGATGACCTTGTAACAAGTGCAGAGCAAGCATTTGATATTTTGCTACCTGCTACTTTAGCTGCTGGTAATTGGCGTTTTGCGACGACTATTACTCAATTAAGTTTATCCACGCAAATACCACCCATAAATACTCTATGGCAAAATATCTATTATTTGCCTTCGGGTTATTTAAAGAATATTCGCATTATTCCTAATAACTATGTTTATGAGATTTATTCAAATTCTGAGATATGGTGTAATTGGGGAACTGAAACTCAAGTCTTTATGGAATACATTTATTTGCCTCCCATAGCTCAATTAACAGCAAATTTTGTAATGTATTTTATATATGAGATTGCGACTTTCTTAGCATTATCAAGCGCTCAAAAACCGGATTACCATGCGAAATTAGAAGCTAAAAGAATCTTGATGCAAGCAATGGCATCCGCCGTTGATGCGCAAAATAGACCTCAATATAGTCAAGTCGATATTCCAGTTTTAAACAAACGCAATATTACTGGTATAATTGGACCTCAATGTGGCTAGGAATAATTTAAAATGCCCTATCAATTATGGTCGCAAGACAATTTCTCAAAAGGTGAGTTATCTCCTTTTATGTATGCACGCGCTCAAGTTGAGCAATACTATAATGGCCTTAAGATCGCGCAGAACGTTTTAAATTATCCTACTGGCGCTGCTGGGAAGCGATTTGGAACTTTATATCAAGCTACACTCAATAGTTTAATTACCGCATCAAATCAGATTTTCTTTCAGACATTTCAATACCTGGATGAAGCAATTTATCAATTAGTTTTTTATCCTTTGAATATTGATATTTATTTGGAAGGTGTATTTCAAGCAAATGTTACAACAACATTTGATGCAAACTCAGTAGAGAATTTGAACTATACCGTTATTGGTTCTACATTTAGAGTGGCTGGGGAAGGCTTCGCGCCGTTTGATTTAGTAAGAAATCCTAACGCACCTTTTACAATAGCTAGTGTATCTGGAAATCAATTTGTTATCGCAAGTCCTGGATTAGCAACTAATGTTATCGTGCCTGTTAGATTTACAACAACAGGAGCATTACCCACTACTAATCCACAAATAAAAGTAGGCATTACTTATTTTATTTATACATATTCAAGCACTAATTTTTCAGTTTATGAAAGTGCATTCGATGCAAAATTTAATATTAATCCTTTTACTTTAACTAATGTGGGAAGTGGAACAAATAATGTGGTAGTGCAAAATGCATGGACTATTGCTAACACAGTTTTTAAGAATTTACCTATTTATGATTTTAATGGCATTACTACTTCTTATGATGCCTTGACGTTTACACCTAGCGCTGTTGTGGGCGCTGCGGTAACAATAACTATTAATGGGGGTAGTTATGCGCCATTAAATTCTAGTTATGTGGGTGGTGCTTTTATTGGTGCTGGTGGCACATCAAGAATTACAGCCGTAGCTTCTACTACTTCTTTCACCGTATCAGTGCAAAATCCTTTTGACTCAACTGCGGCGATTCAAGGTAGCCTTGCACTTTTAGCAGAGCCAGCATGGAGTACGGCGCGGGGATTCCCTCAAAAATGTTCAAGCTATCAAAATAGGGCTTTATTTGCTAATACTGCAAGTTTACCTAATGGGTTTTATGCGAGTGTAATTAACGATTATACAAATTTCGGTGATTTAACGAATGACGATGATGATGCAATTAGCTGGTATCCTACTTCTAATGACGTTAACGTTATACGTTTTATTGTACCCTTTAGAAGCATTACGGTTCATACAAATTCAGGTATCTATTCTAGTCCTTTATCTGAAATTTCAGCTATCACGCCTTCCACATTTACCTTGCAACTTCAGGATTCAACACCCGCCGACGTTTTACAACCGCAAGCGATAGATAATCAGATTATTGTATTATCAGGTAATGACGTACATACGATGCTTTGGGATGGTATTAATAATGCATATACATCCAATATAGTTTCTATTGTAAATGAACAGACAATCCGTGATCCCGTCGATGAATGCACATTTGCTGATTTAAGGCGCGCAGGTAGTCGTTATGTATTTATTATTAACTCTTGCGGCTCAATGGCGGTTTACCAAACATTACAAGCTGAACAAGTCGCAGGCATAACCCCACAGATGATGGAACAATCCTATGGTGATGCTGCTTTTTTACAAGCCGCCAGTTCATTTGACGGCCGCTGCTGGTTTGTTTGCCAAAGACAACAAGCTACCGCTGGTTCTCCGATAGCTATTTCATTTGCATCAACACCTACTCCAACAAATCCATTAACAAGTGTTATAGCTACAGCCAGTAGTTTTAGCACAACTGATGCAACGGCTATAACATTCACCACGACTGGATCATTACCAAATAGTACTCCCCAAATTGCAGTAGCCACTTATTATTGGGCTATTGGTATCACAGCTAATACATTCTCTGTTTATGCTAGCCAATCGGATGCTTTAGCAAATGTTAATGCTTTTATCTTTACAAGTGCTGGCGCATCATCAAACGTCATTGGATGGCCATTAAGCACAATATTCACATTGGAAGAACTTACGCAAGATGTAAGGCTCGATTGTGCTGTAGAATATCCCCCAAGATTAGGAACGCCGACACCGACCGATACTGTGACAACGGGCGCCTTATTTAATGCTCAGACTGTGAAAATGGTTGGCGATGATTTTGGCTTTGATGCAATAGGTGTAGGGAACCAGGTGACTTTTGAATCTCATGGTTCCACAGTACAAGTCAGCCAAGCCTATATTGGTTTTCCTATTAATACGATAATGCAACCAATGCCACTTGCGCCCCCCAAAGGTGACGCTAATACATTAACTAAGCCTAAACATGTTCGCTCTATTCGATTTATGTTCAATAATACGATTGGTGGTACAATTAATGGTGTTCCTATAGCACTTGAACCTTTTGACATGGCAAATATCGGCGAGCCTCCATCGCCAGCGCGTGGCTTTGTAGAAATAATGCCTATGGGTGGATGGGATGACTTTAATCAACCTTCATTTACAATTGAACACAATGAACCATTTGATATTCAATTGTTAGGCGTCTTCTATGATGTGGACACATAAACTAAGGATTTTAAAATATGATACCAATAGCTTTTATGTTAGCACTTCAAGCGGGTGGAATGGTTGTAGATTATCTTGGCAAAAGTGAACAAATCCGTCTCGGCAAAATGGGGGCGAAGCTTGAACAAGAGGGCATAGAATCCAATATTCAAACGTCACGTTTAGAAGCAGAACAATCAAGCTTAGAAGCGATGAAACAGCTTAGACAGAACTTAGGTAGTCAAGCCGCTATGATGGCGGCTAGAGGCATTAGAAGCGGTTCTGGGAATGCAGTTTTATTTGCTAATGAATCCGTCGGTAATTTCAATGCAAATGAAAGAATCAGAAATATTAATCAAAAAGGTCGAGAAGCCGGATTAAAGGCAGGTAAGTTATTATCGACTCTCCATCAAAAAACATTTGAAAATAATACTTGGAATGAATTTAGAAAAAGTATTGTTGATAAAGTAGGAACTTCCACGTTTGATGCTTTTGGGGGAGGCGGCGCTTCTTCATTCTCAGGGTCTAAAGCAACTTCAAGTGGAAGTTATGGACTAACTAAGGTGAGAAGTTAATATGTCTACTGCATCTAATGGGATTCCAGATTTAAAAAAAAATGTCTCTGATGTTCGCAGCAACGCGCCTGTTAAAACTGTAGAACGTGAAGTAAAAGCAGAGCAACATAATACTCCTGAGTTTCAATCAACATTTCAAGATTTGGCGAAGTCTCAAAATAACCTCAGCGCTATCGGCGCTGGAGTAGCTCAGAGTGCTAGTAATCAAATGGCAGCACAATTAGGCTATGAATCAGGCAAGAATCCTCACGGCGATCTATTGCCGCCTTTAACTGAATTCGATAAGAATTTTGCTGCTAGTTATCATAATCAGGCTGCGGCAACATTATCACTTCAAGGTGAAAAACTTCTTACTGATGCTCATATTGAAATGAGCAAACCTAATCGGTTAAATCCTCAGTTAATTGAAAATACGACTCGTCAATTACAAGTTGGCTTAAATAAGATCGCTGAAAATGCACCCACTGCGATTAAAGGCAAGCTTCAAGAAAGTTTCGACTCTCAAGTTTTAAATAATACTGCTAAATATAAAGAGAAGATGTTTTCTGAACAGCGACAAGATGAAAAGAATAATCTTGTTAATGCAATCGGCTTAAACACAAAAAATGCACTAGAACTACATACTAGTGGAGACAAGAAGGGTGGTAATTCGGCTGTAGAATCGGCAATTGAGATGGTTAATAATGCGGTTGCTAATCATTATATTACGCCAGAAGAAGGACGCATCGCCAGAGAAACAGCTATTCAAGCTGGCCTTGATGGAACTTTTATAAATAAAGCTCAAAAATCATTAAAAGAAAATAAATATCCTGAGTTCATAAAAAAATATTCTGAAACTGACCCAAAAGAATTAGGTATGACTCATGAACAGTATATGAATACTGGGCATGCTATAGATAAGCAAATCAGCTTTTTACAGAGTTTAAGAACACAACAAGATAAATTAGATATTGCAACATTTAATTCTAAAGTCGCATTAAATCCTAATGCTATTACTCCTAATGAAGTTTTAGCGTTAAAAGAAAAATTAACACCTTTAGAATTTGAAGGCGTACATTACGATTATTTAAAAGCTATGAAGACTTTCAGCAAAGAAAGTCGTGCTCAAACTGATCTAATGGCTGGATTTAATAATCCGCGCGTTTTTGCTGAACACGATGGAAAAACTATAAATAAAGTTTTTAGAACCCAAGTTGGAGAAGCCGTTAAACAAGGCTATGATCTTCAAGATGCTGAAGTTATTATTGCTGCAAAAGCTGGTGGAGTGATCCCAGAATTCCAACGTTCAATTACTAATCGTTTACAGAGCAAAGACCCTAATCAAATTGAATCAGCAGCACAACAAATACATGCATTAAATGAAATGCAAGCTGGAAATGCTTTAACCGGATTGCCATTAAAAGATTTGGCTATGTATAACGGATTCAGTGCTATTAGAGATTCTCAAGACCCAAATAAGGCTGCGCAAGAACTTCACGAAAGAATCTATAACTCAGATTCTCAGGTTGTCGAATCCGCATGGAACACACAATTGAAAAATACGAAACCTACAGGAACAAGCACTCATGAATTCGGTCTCATAACAGCAGGGTTATCAAAAGCAACTTTTGCTAATGATGGTGATAAAATACTCTATGGGAATGATTTGCTAGAAGAATATCACCAATATTTTGTTGCTTCCGGTGGAGACAATAAAATTGCTCGGCAAATGCTTAAAGATTCCGTTTCGGCTAATTATGGTTACACGCATATCAATGGTATGAAGCAAATGACTAAGCATCCCATCGAAAAAGTTTTAAATCTTCCTGATGATGCTTTAGGTGTGATTCAAGATGATCTATATAATAACTTAGAAGTCGATTTTTCATATAATAAAGCGATGTACGATCGTGGTGAAGTTAATGAGTATTGGGAGTTGACACCAAGACGTAGTGTTTCTCCATCAAATCGAGATTATACAGTTCAAAAAGGTTTATATTTAGAAACTAAAGAAGCTAGTAAAGCTGATTTAGAAAGATATAAAAATATGACTGCTGATGAAATACGTTTAGAAAAAGTGAATCAACCATTAACTTTTTCTAACATTAGACAAAGAGAGGGTCATGAACCATTAGAAGTAATTAAACATACTCGTAAAGGCCAAAGTGAAAAATATACTATTAATATTAAATCAAATCCATTCGCGTCTACCACCGAAGATAAAGACCATCCTATAAATGGTGGGTGGGATATAGCCGTACATTCTAAAACAAGTGGCTTATCTTCTCTTAGACGCGAAGCGCCTTATCTTGGCACTGTAACTTATAGTCCTGATATAGATTATATAAAATCAACATACACTAAACGTAATCCACTCAAGTAAGGGGCTGCTATGAAAGATGCTTTTACAGGCGAAGAAATAGCAACCTCTAATCCTGTTTCTTCTGTTCCGTTAGAAATAAATTTTGAAACTGATGAAACTACCACTTTTCCAGGTGATATTAAATCTATTCATCCGGAAGAAAGACAAGGAAAAAGAGAACCTTTTGAGCCTGGATTAGAAAAAGAACAATATCACGCTGGAGTAATGGAAACCGCTGCGGCTCAATTTAGAAATACTTCTTCGGTTGCAAACGTTTTAGATTACGCGGAACGCGATCAGCAATTAAATAATCTGAATCCATTAAACGATATTGTAGACCCTAACTGGAATGCTGCATTTAATAGTGACTTACTAAATGTTCCAGAAAAATACAAGTCTTATATGTACGCAGCAACTAGCGATAAAGACCAAAAACGACGTTATAGTCAGGTTTTAGATTTAATGCAGCAAGATAAACTCATTGCTAATGGCAGCACTCTAGGGTCTTTACTAGGTGGTTTAGCAGGATGGTCACCACTAGGTAGCCCAGAAATGCTAATCCCTGTAGCTGGGTTAGTTAGGAATGCAAAGTATGCGAAATCATTCTTAAATACGATAGGTAAGAATTTACCTGGAATATCTTTATCTTCAGTGGCACATGAAGCTGTAGTAAATACGGCAAAAGTTTCCGGTAATCTTGAAGATTTTGTGGTCGATTCATTCGTTGATATCGCTTTTGGTGCTGCTTTTATGGGCGGGATTGCCCTAGGCGCAAGAGCAATAGATAGTGCTGCATTATGGGATTTAAGAAAAACTGTACTCCCTCAATATGAAGGAATTGACTTTAAACTTAAGCTCGATGAAAAACAGAATATAATTGGCATAGATGCAATTGATGCTAAGGGTGCACTTAACGCAAAAGAAGTTTCATACGCTCAAGATATCGCAAATTCCAGTTTTGCAAAAATGGGGCTTTTTAAATTACCTTATATTGGCGAAGGATTAATTTATACATTCGGCGTATTTAGTCCTTTAATGCGAATGATGAATTCACCTTATAAAATAGTTCGAGCTATTACTGACCGAGCAGCTAATCATTCATTTTATACTGAAGGCACAAATGCTGGTGTTGCGGCTCCTCAGAAGTTTGAAAATCTAATGGATCAAGTTAAGGGTGAAATGACCGTTTTCTCAAGTCAAATTACTGGGCTGCATCTTGTAAGGAATGGTCAGGATATCAGCGGATGGTCAAGAGCTAGAAAACAGAGTACGAGAGCAGTAAAAGAAGCAGGTAATAAATTAGGTGCTGAGAATTGGACTTCTCAAGAAGATTTCCATTTTGAGATTGACACAGCTGTAAGAAGTGGTGAATCAAGTCCTCATGCTGCTGTAAACGAAGCCGCTGGAATGATTAGAAAGATATTAGATGACACATATTCTGCATGGCGCAAGGCGCATAACTTGCCTGATACATGGTTGCCACCTAAGACGGCTGAAAACTATCTCATGCGCGTCTATAATACTCCCTACATGAATTTAAAAAGGACTGAGTGGAACAATGTAGTTTCAGGGTTTCTACGAGAAGCTGATGAAACAATTATTGAACGCACACGGCCTATTACCGAGTTACAACAAACAATTAAAGATTTTGAGGCCCAGCATAAAGCTGCCATTAATGAATTAGGGCAGAAAAGTACTAATACTAACCTAGAAACTGGAACAGAACTTATTCCTTCTGGTAGAGGTATGGCGCGTCCTATGCGCCAATCTAAAAGTATGGTCATTCCTAAAAGTGAAGTACCACTCATAGATCGAGATAATAATGTATCGGCACCTCATCCAACGGTGCAATTAAAGCAGATGAAAGAACGCCTTAAATTCATGAAAGAACAGCTTCAAGATGAACTACGTTCTAATCCTGACTATCATTTGCACATTGAAGATTTTGGCGCTTTGTCAGCTAGTGAAGCGCGTGAAATTAAAGATTTAACTAAAAAGTTAGATGAGTATAAAAAAGCAGTTGATGAACAAAAGAAGATAATTTCTGACACTAAGAAAAAAACTTCGCAAAAGTTATCTTCTGCTAAAAATGCAGCAACAGTAGAAAAGGCAAAGCCTAAATCTGAAAAATATGTTGAAAGTAAATCGCAGGTAGAAGTAGAAGAAGAAAAATTATACGAGTTACAAAGAGCGCATGACGAAGAAGAAATTTCTTTGCAGGAAAGAATGCATAACGGTGAAATCAATCCTCAACTTTTTACTAAAGAACAAGATGCTTTCATTTATAAATTCAAAGACCCTAAAAAACGCCTAAAGTTCAGAGATGTTTACGAAGATGATTTTAAGCGTCGAGAAGCGGCTCAAGCTTATTATCAAACTATCATGAACCAAACTCCTGAACAGTTAACAGGCCAAGTTATGGGGCGTTTAACGGGTAGTGATCGTCAAAACCCATTAAAAGCAAGATCGTTATTAATTCCTGATAGTATATTGTCCACTAAAGCTAATCCCTTTATCTCTACGAATGTGGTACACAATGTTACGAATTATAAATACTTTTTAAGCCGAAGGACTTTTCTTAAAAATGTCTTTAATGACGTTTCACCTGATGGCGGCATCGAACCGATGATTAATGCTCTCAGTAAAGAACATGAAGCTAATCATAAAAATCTAAGTTCAAAATTAGCTAAAATAACTGAAGAAAGAAATAAGGTAAATGAAGATAAATCTTTATCTGATATTGCTAAAACTGAAGCGCTAAAGAAATTAGATAAGCAACAGAAAAGAACTGACAAAGCATTAATCAAAGAAGCTAAACGATTACAGACAGCTACCGATCAACTTAATATTCTTTACTCAAAAATGATGGGGACACGTACATTTGGTAAGACTGCCACTAAATATGGAAATATGATTATGGCATATACAGCAGCAGTTAAACTTGGGTTTACTCCATTTGCTCAAATAACCGATCTTTCAGCTAATATTTTGCAACACGGTCTATGGCCTACTATCAGAGATGGCATTATTCCTGCTATAGAAAGTCTTGGCGGACTTTTAAAAACAAAGGATAGCGAAGCATTACGTAGAGCCGCACCCCATGTTGATTTGGCTGCAAATGATGTTTTAATAGGACATGCAGATAAGAACTTTTCGGGACAAGCTCAGCCATACTTTAATATGGGAAGTACTATCGCTAATGGTTTAGAAAATATTGCCCATTTATCATCTAATTTAGCTGGCACAAACTACTTTACTAATGGTGGGCAACATCTAACTGGAGCCATAGCACAATCCACATTTATAGAATATATGTATGCTTTCAAAAATGGCACACTTTCAAAATACGATTATGAGAAAATACTGCACTATGGTTTAGATCCAAAAATATGGGCTGACCGTTTTATTAAAGAATTTGAAAATGCTGGTGCACATAGAACTAAGTTAGGCGGTTATAATAGTAATTTTTGGTTGTGGAAAGATGCAGAAGCATCTAATAAATTCGGTGATGCTGTTTTTAGAGGCATAAAAGACACTGTTATATCCAGAGGAATGTTAGACGCGCCTTTTTTTATGGATCATCCATTAGGGGCGATCATAATGTCATTTCAAGGATGGACATTCGCCTCTTTAAATCGATATGTTATACCTTCAATGCAAAAGCCTAATGCAGAAAAGCTTATTGGGATTGCTTTTATGTTAACTACTGGTGCATTAGTCAGTCCTACAAGACGAATAGCAGCGGGTAAATCACCTTATCCTGATGACGTGACGCCAGAACAAATAATGTGGGCAGCGGTTCAAGATTCAGGATATTTTAGTATATTCGCTAATATTCTTTCTAATATAAATATATTTACTGGTGGCACATTACTAGGCAATTTAAAAAATGACCGGTATCAGGACAGAACCATGGCGGGATTATTAGGAGCTTCAGCAGGGATTGCTAATGATATATATAGTATTCTTGGCGCTGTCTTTAGTGGTGAAATGAATCATTCAGATGCACAAAAAGCTATGAAATTAATACCATATACTCAATTAACCGAATTTAGAGCATTATCAAATTATGCTGTAGACAGTTTAGAAATACCAAAGACACGAGCACAGGCTCGTCGATCTAATGCCGCGGAGGGCTAAAAATGAATTCAAGCTCAGTAATCATAAATGATATTTTGCCATATACGCAGACCGCAGCAACGTCGGGTCAAACTGTTTTTTCGACAACATGGACTGCGAATGCTCCCTCAGATATTAATGTTTATTACACCCCCGTTGGTGATTCAGCAAATGATCAGACTCAGATTTTGCCTTATCCTGCGGGATATTCGGTAGCCTTTATAGGTAGTGATGCGATAGTTCAGGTTACGCTAACTACTCCAGCGGCTAATACGGGTGATATCGTAACAATTACGCGTATGACTCCAGCGGATAGAGAGAATCTTTATACCAATACAAATTTTACGCCTAGCATGTTAAATAGCGACTTCGGTATTTTGACTCTGGTAGACCAGCAAGCCCAACTTGTTAATCAGGCTATTGCTCCTCGATATAACTATTCGGCTCAGATTAATACCAATATGTCATTCCCGACATGCGATACGATTCTGCCACTTTTAATTGCTAACGAAACATGGGTAAAAAACTCGAATAATACGGCATTTATACCTTATACTCTGCCTCAGAGTGGCATAGCTCCTGCTGATGATACCTACGTACTTTTAACTCCTGATAGCAACCTGCCTAATAGTTTGGCTCTGAGTACCCTAAACACTGGTTTTATGGTTAGCAATCTAACCGGAAATACAATCCTTACAACTTCATTCACTGGAACCACGAATCAAATAACAGTTCTTAATGGTTCCGGTACAGGTGGCGCAACCAATGTTTCAATTAGTCCTAATCCTATTCTTCCTGGAACTGCTGGTGTTGGCATTCCTGCTGGTACGACAGCACAGAGGGTAATTCCTACTGGAACTAATATAAATCTTCGATATAACACTACTGAAACTGCTATTGAATATTACAATGGCATTACATGGGTTGAGTTAGCAGAAGACTTTAATGTTAATCCTGGGTTAATAAATCAACTAGCTTATTATGCTGCTACTGGTTCTACAGTCTCAGGATTAGCTACCGCTAATAATGGTGTATTGATTACTTCAGGTGCCGGAATACCTTCAATAAGCTCTACATTACCGTCTGGTTTAACCATTCCAGGATATCAAGCTTCTTTAACTTTTCCATTGGCGATTGCTCTAGGTGGTACAGATGTTACATCCGTAACAATAATACCTACTGTTTCTTCATTCGCTGGATGGGATTCTAACAAAAACTTATCTTCTAATAACTTTCTTCCTGGCTATACAACTACTGTAACCGCTGCCGGAACAACCACTCTTACTGTAACTAGCACTTACGAACAGTTCTTTACAGGCACAACAACTCAAACTATTTTAATGCCTGTTACTTCCACATTAACGTTGGGTTTTCCTTTCTACATAGTTAACAACTCCACTGGGAATGTTACCGTTCAATCTTCCGGTGGGAATAATATTCAAGTTATGGCTGCTGGTACTACCGCATATTTAACTTGTATTTTAACCACGGGAACAACCGCTGCATCATGGAATTGTGAATATGCATTCAACGGAGGTTCAGGTTCAGGCACTGTCAATACTGGCTCTATAAATGATTTAGCTTTCTATGCAGCTACAGGAACTGCTGTATCTGGTCTTGTTACTCCAACCGCAGGTGTGTTAACAAGTGTCGCTGGCGTTCCAACATGGGCAAATCAATTGTCTTTGGCTTTAGGTGGAACGAATGCAGCACTAACAGCTTCAAATGGCGGCATTCTTTATAGCACAGCAACAGCGGGTGCTATTTTATCTGGAACTGCTACGGCTGGATTAGCTTTATTGTCCGGCGCAAATGCGACACCAACTTGGTCAACACTTCCTCCGATTACTAAAATTAACACGCAAACAATCACCGCAACTGGTGCATTTACATATACAAAAACTGCCGGAACTCAGTATGCTATTTTTGAATTGCAAGCGGGCGGTGGTGGTTCGGGGGGATCAGGCGGAGGAGCATCTCAAGGATCGGTGGCATCTGGTGGGGGCGGTGGTGCATACCAAAAAGTATTAGTAACTGGAAGCGCGAATCTCGCGGCTATTACAGGAAGTGTAGGTGTAGGCGGTGCGGCTGGAACCTCTGGAAATAATGCCGGTGGTAATGGTGGTAACACAACTCTCGTCATTAATAGCGGTTCAACCTGGACAGCAGGTGGTGGACCAGGCGGCCCAGGACAAGCGGCTAGTTCTTCTGCGCAAAACTCTTCTCTCCAATCGGGTGGAACAAATACAAGTGGTACGAACGGAACATTGATATTTGGTATGTCAGGTGGTTATTGCGGAACTGGGTTCATTTCTGCTGCTGCAACTCTAAACCCAGGAATGGGAAGCGCAGGCGGAACATCTTTCTTAAGCTGCCCTGTTACAACAAATGCATTAACTGGCTCTGTTGCCGGTAACCTTTATGGTGGTGGCGCGGCTGGTGGAACGAATGGAACTGGCGGTAATTTAGCTGGTGCCGCTGGAGCTCAAGGAATTGTAATTGTCACCGAATTTATTTCTATTTAAGGCTTATCTTTAACCGTGATTATGCAGTCGCCATTGAGCACATAGGTGTAATTGTCTTTGATGGCGATAATGTAACCATCACTAAAGGTAGCATCGTCTACATCTTTATTAAAAGTCTGTACATTACCATTATGACAAGTAATATTTACCGTCTCAGCATTAGCTACGACTGAAATAGAAACAAGTAACAAAGCTAAAAGTGATTGCATAAAACCTCCATTTATTACGCTCATTATCATCTTACCTATTTAAAAAGCAATGGGTTGTGATATTATATTTTCATTAGTTTTAGGAGAAATACAATGTCAAAATTAGATTCTAAACAAAGGAATAACTTGCCTAAATCTGATTTCGGAATGCCTGGTGAACGAAAATATCCTATGCCAGATAAATCTCATGCTGCGAACGCAAAAGCAAGAGCTACCCAAATGCACGATAAAGGTCTTCTCTCTTTGCGAGCAGAAGAATTAATAGATACCAAAGCAAACATGATTTTAAACAATAAAGGATAAATAGATATGCAATCTCAAGTTCCAGCTCCTAGTGAAACAGAATATTTAAAATCTCAATTGAAAGGGTGTTCAGCTCAATTAGAAGCTATTAAACAAATGTGTAATGAATATATTCAATCGAGTATTCAATTACGTTCTAATTTGATTCTTCTACAGCAAGAAAACCAAGAGTTAAGACAGCAAGTTGATACTCACAGAGGCCAGGTTTCCACTCTTAGCGCTAAAGTATTAGAACTTCAGCCTCCTGTAGCTAATGAAGAATTGACTCCAGTTACTCCAGTCCAATAATGAGGATTTTATGCCCTTAGATAAATCAGGTTCAAAAGAAAGTTTTTCAAACAATGTAGCTGCTGAACGTCATGCGGGTAAGCCAGAAGCCCAAAGTTTAGCAATTGCTTATAGTGTAGAAAGAGAATCTGAACATGGGCATAAAGAAAGGCATGAACACGAAAGACAAAAATACGGTAGACGTTAAGGTTATTTTATCTATATCAGGATACCAAACATACTCCCGTACCCGCATCAAGCGCGCATGTTTCGTGCTATGGTGGAAGATAAGAATGTGTGTGCGGTTATTCATAGGCGGGCGGGGAAGGACATATTTTCGCTACAGGCATGGTTGCTACGTGGGCTTCGTCGTGTTGGAACGCACGTGTACTTGTTCCCCCTGCATAAACAAGCCCGTTCAGTTATCTGGCAAGGATTAGATTTTGATGGAAAACCGTTCATGGACGCCATACCGGACGCGCTTGTCTCAAAAAAAAATGAAGCTCGGATGGAGATTGATCTCTTTAATGGATCTAAGCTTGTGCTGGCTGGCTCTAACAATTATGACGGTCTCATGGGTAGTAATCCCGTTACTATTATTTATTCTGAATTTTCCCTTCACAATCCATTAGCGCGACAGTATTTAAATCCTATCCTAGTTCAGAATAAAGGTAAGGAAATATTACAGTACACACCTCGTGGAATGAACCATGGCTACGAAGTCTATCAGCAAGTAAAAGATCTTTCCGATTATCACGTCGAGCATTTAAGCGTAGAACAGACCTTTAAACATGATGGTGTCACTCCTATTATTTCACCTGAAGATATTCAGCGAGCAAAAGATCTTGGAATGTCGGAAGAACTTATAAGGCAGGAATTCTATGTCGATTTCAAAGTTGGTAACCTCGGTGCTTACTATACCCGTGAAATGAACGATTTAGAACGTGAAGGCAGGGTCATGACTTTAAGGGCTGACCCAAGCCTACCCTTACACTCTATATGGGATCTAGGCGGTACAGATGCAACAGCAGGACTTCTTTTTCAAATTATGGGCAAGTATATTCATGTGCTTTTTCTACTTCATGACACTGGCCGCGGTCTTAAGTACTATCTCGACCAAGCCGAACAAATCAGGCAATCTCTTAATCTCACGTGGGGTCACCATTGGATGCCGCACGACGTAAAACAAAAACATATGGGATGGGAACATACCGAATCACGTATCATGCAAGCTAGAAAGCATGGCTGGCAATTACAAGTCGTTCCTAATGTTAACTTCGAAGATGGTATCGAAGCTGTACGCTATATGTTTCCTAGACTACGAATCGACAAGCTAAATGCTGCTATGGCTTTACGCGCTCTAGCTGAATACCAACGTTCATACGATGAGATTAGATGCGTGTACAGCAAAACCCCCCTAGAAAACTGGGCAGTACACATAGCTGACGCGTTTAGATACCTCGCCGTAAACTATAAACGACTCTACGACACCCACCAAGCTCCTCAATCCTACGGCTCAAGCCTCTAAACCGTAAAGCTACACTCCACGTACACCTCGTACAACTTTTATCTAAACTTAATAACCTATCCAATTGCGTTGACTTCCCGATTGCACGCAGAACTCCCCG
>QGNH01000125.1_pt2 | contig 33867 bp, 31 predicted proteins | sample 1735481 | NCBI WGS metagenome assembly QGNH01 (sample SAMN09239004, study PRJNA386568) | Viral metagenome, whole genome shotgun sequencing project. | reverse complement strand
CGCGCCCAGGAAGGCGAAGCGTGAACCCAGAGGGTGATCCACGCCCGCCGCTCCGGGAGCACCGAAGACGGCACGCCGCAGTTTGTTCGTGCCTCCGCCAGTGGCCGCCAGGGTGTAGTTGTAAGAGCTGGTCAGCGTCCAGGCTGCATAGGTCATCAGCTCGTAGGGTGTGAGTGCCGTACCGCCCGCGACATAGCACGGGTAGGTGAAGTTGTCTTCGTCACTCACGGCATAAGCCAGGAGCGATCCAAGCGATTCGGTTAGATCGACAGGCAGGTCATTCGTCGTGTCAGGATCGGCCGCAGCCGGCCAATCAAGCGTTGTAACGCCCGTCGTGGCATTTCCTTGGCAGACGCCGAGCAAATTGTAGGATGCGCCACCGTCCGTTGAAACATAGACTTGGCAGCCGCCGTACCCGGCGCTTGGTGAAGAGACGACGAACCAAATCTGGTTGAGGTTGCTCGACAGGCGGGCGACCGGCTCGAAGATGACCGGCGTGTTGACGTTGCCGGCGCTGGCGTCCGTGGAAGGCGAGTAGGGGTTGGGCGCCGTCACGGTGATCGCCTGCGGCGCGTTGATGCCATAGACGAAAGGCTCGGCCTCGCAATCGATTGCCGTCTGATCGTTCTGCTCGGCCTTCGTCAGCCGTACCGGCAGCAGATTGATGCTCATGAGCGGGTCGCTGATCGTGACCAGGTCCATCGCTTCGAGCAGTTGCCAGCGGGCGTTCAGGGTGAACTTGTAAAGCATGTTCTCAACGTAGCCCTGCCTCCGCACAGCGATGCGCAGCAGCGCGCGCGCCACCGAGACCTCCTGCACGGCGTTGTTCACTATCGGATCGCCCTTGCGCACGCCGTAAAGCGCGATGCCCGCGGCGTCCGGCTCTGCCACCGTCATCTGGGCATAGTCCGAGCTGCGGTTGATGTGCTGCATTTGCAGGACCGTCTTGACGTCGGTGCGTGCCGCTCGCACCACGCTAATGGGGCTCTCACCGCTTGCGGCAACGAAGTCCCCGTTTTCCGTGCTCAGGTTTGCCACGGGGCCGGATGCGGTTGGCGAGTAATAAATTCCTCCATTGGCTGCCGCCGAGACTTCACTGCGGGGAATGAGTTTCAACTTAAATCCCGACCAGACGGGTGCACAGTTCGCGGCCTGGCAAAGCGTGTCAACCCAGTTGCGGGCCTCCTGCTGTGAGTCCATGGTGAGCGATCCCCATAGGCCCCCGGCCCGGCATTGTTGGCGAGTCAGATCAAGCATCGTGCGGTCAATGATGTCCGGCAGGGCCTTCGCGTAGGTCGGCGGAACCGTGGCCTTGAACGCGATCAAGATGAGCATCGAATGTGCATTAACCATCGCGCTTGGCCACTGCATGGCATAGGTTCCTGGCGTCGTTACGGTTCGCTGCTGCACCAGAGGGCAGGGCCACCCTGCGGTATATTGCTGGTCGAAAATGCTCACGATCAAGGGCCAGGTCTCCAGGGCAGCGAGCGAATAGGCGTAGGGGTTCCCCTGAAGAGAGACGGAAAACATGAGCGAGATTTTCCCCGGGTCATTCGTTGTCGTGAGTGAAACGCTGGGCTGCACCCCGGAGGCTGATGCCACGGCATCGAATGTGTCTGCTCCGGCTATCTCCATCAGCGCAGTCCATGAAACGCCCTTCCCCCCACCGATCAAGGGGTCTATGGTCACGCTGTTCGCTCCCGGCAGGCAGTTTTCGCAGTACCATACGGACATCGACCCGAGGTCCGTTCCAGCGGGAGCAACGTTTGCCGCCAGGGTCCACCCCGTGTTGCCAAGCGAGTCCGTGACGCTTGTCACGTCTCCCCCATAGCAGTTGGCCACGAGCAGGAGTAGGTTTCCGGCAGTGTTGGGCTGGTCGAAGGCATAGGTCTTTGAGGCCAGATTACGGCCGTCCAACACCAACTTTTTCTGGATGGCTCCCGGGAAGTTGTAACAGTTGGTGCCGCGCTGCACCGGCGAGACTCCGGTCGCTCCGCCGATGGCCGCCTGACTTTGTCCAGACTTTATGATGTCCGCGATCATGTCCACGAAGTCGCCGTCACCAGAGGGATAGACTGCCCACTTGCCAAGAATCTCTGCCTTGATTGACGGTATGGCGCCAGATGACCCAAGGTCGATGTTCGGGGAACCTGCTCCCGCGTACCAGGGATATTGAATCTGCTCGCTGGAATAGCCCGCGTATTCATCTCCCGAGCCCAGGATGTTTTCAAACGAAAGGCGCAGCTTTGCGGCGGGCAACTGGTAGCTGGTCGCCGCATTCGTGCGGGCGTAATAAATCTTAAGCTGGCCCGTACCGATGGCGGTTCCGTAGAGTGCCGGATCGACGTAGAACGTGTTGCCGTAGCTGGGCTGCCAGCGATAGACGAAAGGCCAGCATCGGTACCCCATGCCATCCATCGGGTCCGGGCCAGCCTGCAACTCGTTCCACATGGGCACCCAGAGATCAGCGTCGGGAGAAACATGGGGACTTCCCCCGTAGTCGTCGAACGCGATGTAACCACTGATCCTGGCGGTCACGGCGATCAACGCTACGAAATTGGCATCCGCAATCGTGTAGGACGCAGGAGCAAAACCACCATAGCCCACCTCGACGAAATCCAACCCGTACTTCGTCGAGTTCGCCCATATCTGAAGCATGTCCATGATCGGGTTATGGCCCAGCAAGAAATCAATCGCTTCGACGTAGTCAGGCGGCCCGCCCTTTTTCGACGCCTTGCCCTTCTTTCCGCTCCCCCCCTGCCGCAGGTTGTTCGCCCAGATGGCCAGGAACGGCGAGCGCGTCATCCCGTAAATCTGCGGGATCGTGAGCCCATAGGTCGATGCCTGAAGCATCGTTCCGAGGGCTGTGGGCCGCGTGCTTGCCTGGTTCTTGCCTCCGAACATCTCAGTCGCTCCAAGGCGTAAAGATTGCCATTTCCGTGTGTGCCAGTGCCGCATGCAGCACCAGGTTGACCTCGGCCACGTTGCGGTCAAAGGCGTGAACTCCGTGTGGCCAAGCCGTCACGATAGCGCCGTGATTGTAAATCCGGCTGCGCGCCACCTTGAACAGAATCAGGTCACCCGGCCGGGCTTCCGGCGTCCCCCGGCAGATCGTCTCGACTACCTGCCGGGCGTGCTTCAGAAGAGCATACTTGTAACGCTCCTCCGTCGCATGATGAAACCAATCGTGGGACCAAATGCCGAGAGGTTCAGGTTGCGCGGCTCCGATTTTAATAAGATAAGTGTACAACAGCGTCGCACAATCCAACCCCACACCTGGAAGCATGCCCGAGAGGACATACGGCGTCCCAATAAAACCTCTGGCGATTTCAACAGCCTCTTCGCGCGTTTTCATTATCATGAAATCCTTCGAGCTTCTTTCCTTTTGGCCCAACTGACTATGATTGCTTGGCGGCGCCTTTCGATGAATTCCTTGCGCGCTTCTGGATCTGAAGATAATTTTACCCAGAACTGCATGACGGCACGCCTTGGATATCCAGGGTCACGTTTTCTAGCTTTCTGACAGTTTCCATTTGCCCGGCGTGAGAGCATTTCATGCTGAGCGAGCAAGGCACGTGAAATCTTCAATCCGATTTTCTTTCGCTCGTCAGCGGAACGGCAGGACCATACTTCAGTTATAGATTCCCGTTGCTTTCTGCGGGTCTCCTTGGAATGCCGCCTGCCAGGAATGCCTTCCCCCCCGTTTGTATGGTTTGTCAATCTGGCTCCGACCATTCTAAAATGTTTTATCCACTTTCGCTCAGCATTTGCCCAATCCAGACCCTCACCGATCTCTAAGATTTCGAGGATGGGCTTTCGACCGAGAATCATCAGCCGCTTGAGCCACCTATCGCGGCGCGTTCCGTGAAGAAAACGCGAGGGCTTGAAGTGGTCAAGAAATCGTTGATGGAGATTGATCGTATAGCCAACATAGCGAACTTCTCCATTCTCCGGTTCTTTGAGCACGTAGATGAACCAGGGTTTGTTTTTCATGTGCCCATTATCCGCCCGAATCCAAGCAGTGCGTGTAAGAGTATTTCACTCAGCCCGAGGCCAACGATCCAAGCGAGGGCCGATTCTGGTGCAGGTACGCTTGGGAATCCGTAGAAGTCCCCGTCCACCTGGTCAATCGGGCTCTGTGCGCTCACATAGAACGTGTCTCCGATCGTCGGAACCCAGGGGAGCGGAGAATAGATTTGGAAGCTGTTGTATTGATGTCCACCGCTCGTGTAGCTTGAGTTCTTGGCGACGACGCTGAAGAGCCCGGCCAGGGTAGAGTCGCCGGCGAAGACGATGTAACCACCGTCAAAAACATCGTCTGTGAAGATGTGTGTCGGCGTGCTCGTGCAGTCGGCGTTGACGACGGTGGCCGTGCTGGCATCGGCGACGATGAACTCCGGGATCGACGAGAAGCCCGCGGGCGGCGTCCCCCCGATGTAGCCGGCCATCGAATTCGTCACCTCGATCACGCCCTGCGGCACTTTCTGATCGAGCACATAGAGATAGCTCTGGACGCTGAACTTGATCTCGCCGCGCGTGGGCTGCGTCGTGCCGATCACGCCGCCGAACAGCTCATAGGCTCCCCAGGTGTTCGCATCCCCAGGTATGGGCATGAGGCAGCGCCACAGGCGGAAGCGCCGGTTGTCATAGAATCCCAGGCGGGCCAGTTCGTAAGGGCTGGTGGTGGGAATCGAGGACGTGAAGGTTTGGTTTGCGGGCGCCCAGGAAACATCAAGTTGTTTCGAATCCAGGCCAACGTCGCTCGCGACCGAGCCGCGCTTGACGACAGCCGGCAGGAACGTTCCCCACAAGGACCAGAGGAGCGGCGATTCCCAGTTCGAGAGCCAGAGCGCTTGTGGATCATCTGCCTCGCCGATGAGGTAGAGATCGGCCTGCCAGAGCTGGTTGCTGGCCTTGAGCGCCGCAAGAACCGTGGCGGTCGTGTCCGTTCCATTGCCAGAGAGAACTTTGCGCATCAGACGGTTGGAGGACGGTCGGAGACGAGCGTGATGGCTCCGGCGCCACCCTTCCCTTCCGACCCGCCCACGGTCCACATGTCGCTCACGAACTTCTCAAAGTCGATGGCGTCAGTCTCGAAGCGCACACGGAAATAGAATTTGAATGAGGCGGTGACGGGCGCGGTCGGCACATAGCTTGCAGTCCATGCGATGTACTGCCCCATGTAGGAGGCTCCCGGGATGGCGAGGCCCGGGACCGTCGATAGCGTTCCGGCATAGTACCCCGTGAGCACGGCGCCGTTGCCGTAAAGTGTGACCGCGCCGTTCAGGTCGGTAACGTCCTCCGCGAAGCCGCCCAGGTTTCTTTGCAGGGGTGAATAGTACAGGCCCGTTGACGTGTCCATGACCAGCGGAAGCTCCGCGAACAGGTTCGGCACCGCCGAGAAGCCCGAGCCCTGGTCGTCCCAGCGCAATTGCGGAGAGCTGGGGCCTTCTGACACATGCCCCCCGGAGGTCGAGAATGCGGGAGCGCTGCTGCCGGAGATTCCGGCTACGGTCGCCTTCTGCCAGTGCGTCGCGACGAGCAGGCTCGCGTCCACCGGATAATAGGTGCTTGCTTTCCAGCCCGCCGTCGTGATGCCAGGCCCAACCGAGTCGTCATCCGGGTCATCAAACAGGAAGGGCGCCTGCTGGCCGTACTTGTCCATGAAAAAGCCCATGAGAGCTTGCAAGTCCGTCCAGGGCGCGTTGCCGTTCGCGATGTTGCCAGGGTCGTTATATAGTACCTCGTAGTTCAGCGTCCACCGCCAGAATGGGTTGCGGGTCTGCGCGATGCGGGTACAGTAGAAGTTCGGCGCGTCCTGCACGATGGTGTTGAATAGCGGCCGCTTGATCACCGTGAAAGCCAAGCCGCGGATCGCGCTTGAGGCCGAACTCCCCGGATAGACTTGTAGACTCATGCGCCCAGCTCCCCGCGCCGCTGCGCCTGCCGGATCATCGGAACCAGTTGCGTTTCGAGGACTTCCTTCGCGTCCGGCCCGTTGTGGTGGAGGTTGAACGTCGTGTGATGGTGAACGGTGCGCCCCCCGCCGACAGGACCGCCCGCCGCCATCGACCGGAAGGCCGAGGAGACTTCCGCAGGCATGGCAATCTCGCCCTGGTGGATCATGGCGAGCCCGGTCTTCTGCGCCAACCCTCCGGTGTCGAAGCTCCCGTATGCCATCGTCTGCGTCATGGCCACAGTGGCCATCGCTGGCGCAAGAGCCATGTTCAACGGAAATGGAACGGATTCCATGACCGAAGCAAAAGCCCCCGCCCCTGCCCTGCCCGCATCGATGCTCACGTTAGCCTCAGCGAAGAACTTCTTTGTGATGAAGCCCAAGAGGTATTGCTCCGCCTCTTTCAAGAAGTAGTTGATCAGGGCGGTCGCCATCTCATCCGCGATGCTGATCACCATCCTGCCGAAAGTCTCATGCCCGGTGATCCAGGACGCAATATTGTGATTCACGATGCCCGTGATCATGCTGTACGTTTTGACGAAGTTTTGCTCAACCTGGGCGTTCACCTTTTGAGACTTCGCGGCGCGGTCCTGGTCGAGCGCTTCCATGCGCGCCACCACGCGCATGTAATCCGTGGTTCCCACCCCATAGATCCGCTCTGCGTCCGCCAATTCCAGTTCCAGCAACCTGTGCTGCTCGGCGTACCACTTGTTGATCGAGGCGGTTTCATCTGCGGCCCACGTCTTCAAGTTCTCCTGATGCGCGCGCAGGCGCTCGCTGTTTGCCCCTTCTTCCACCCGCAGCGTGCGGCTGGCGATCATCTCGGCGAAAGAAACTCGCTCCTCGTCCGCCCGCATGCTCTCTTCGTCGCCGCGCTTCGCATCTGCCGCTGCCATCTCGCGTGCCTTGCCTTGGGCTTCGAACTGCGCACGGAACGCGGCCTCCACCGCATTGCCATCCGCAATCAGGTGCTTGGTTCCTTCCGCGCTGATCGAGTCCAGCTTGGTTTGATGCTTTATGGCCAGCGCTTCGATCTCACCGTTGATCGTCGCCGCTTCCGCTGCCCCGCTCTTGCCATGCAGCGCCGCCTCTTGCGCCGCGATTTCCTTCTTGCGGTTAAGTGCATTGACGGCAACCACATACATCTCATCCTCGGCCGCGCGCTCGGCGGCGATCATCTGCGGCCACTTGCCCTTGTCAATCTCGACGGCTTCCCGGGCCAGGGCAAGCTGCTGCGCGATGATGGCATCGGCCACGCTCTTGTGAGCGTCAACCTCGGCCTTGGCCAGCGCTCCCGCTTCCCCTTCTCCTTTCAGCTCCGCCTTCTTTCCCACCCCTTCCCGCTCGACGCGGTACTTTTCATTGAGCAGAGCAATCTGCCGCTCCGTGAGCTTGCCCTCGCTGCTCAGGGCGTATTCGTCGGCGTTTTGCTTGATCCGCAGCAGCTGGGTTTGAAGCCGCGTTAATTCCGCGCCCTTGGCGCCGATCATCTGAAGTTGGATTTCCGCTTCCTGCTGCTTGTAGGCGCCTTCATGAGCCTTCCGTTGCAGCTCCGCTTGCGTGGTGAGCTGGGCGATCTGCGCCGTGCTCGCCTTCGTGGCCGCATCGGAAGACAGGCCGAAAGCTGCTCTCAGTGCGCTGACCGTCTCCAACACTCCCTTGAGCGGACCCCACCAGTCTGATGTTGCCTCAGCCGAGTCTTTGAATCCCTGGACGAGCCGCTCTGAAAAGGTCTGGCGCGCCAGGATGCCCAGGGTGGCCACGGACTGCGCGAGGGCAAAGGTGGCCTGCTCCAAGGTCTTCGCGTGCTCGAATGCCTCGGCTGACCCTTTGACCGCTTCCGCGAAGGCTTCCTTCTGTGCCTTGCCAAAGCCCATGATCGCGTCGGATGCCTTGCCGATCGCGGCGGGAATTTTGGCAAGCCACTCGACCACTCCAATGATGGCGACGGGGAGGAACGCAGCCGCCATGATCCCGGCCACGGGTCCGACGCTCGTCAGGAAAGAGCGCACGAAGCGCGGCAGCGCCACGCCCATCTCCTGCCCCATCCCCATCATGGCCATGCGCGCCTGCATGGCAGAGGAGCCCGCACGGGCCATAGCTGGAGGGATGGTGTCGACGGCGGGCGGGATCTTAACGATTTCCGGAACGGAAAGCGCGAAGCCCCTGCCAAACGCCAGGGATGCCTGTGCTGGTCCGGCAAACGACATGGTCATCTGCGCGCAGGTGCCTTCCGTCTTCGCAGCAAGAGTGTCCAAGCCGGGCAGGATTTGCGCCAGGTTGATGACTGCCCCGACTTCAAGAACATCTGTTGCCATACAGAGAATCCCCAACTCTCCCTAACTCTCCCTAACTCTCCCATCTAGGTGGCGGCAACAGGATAGCCAGGTTAATTCATGCCCCGCTTGCTCTTCTCTGCCTCTGCCCAGGCGATGGCCTCACGAAGCTGCGGCGGTATTCCTGAGACACCTGGCATCACAACTTGCAGGGCCGAGAACTTCTGCACCGCCTCTTGTTCGTTCACCGGTTCCCAGGCGTTCAGATTCCTTTCCTTTCCCAGCGCCATGCGCAGCGCCGGCGTGCGTCCCAGGAAGTCCATCAACTCGAGCGCGCGACACAGGCTCAGGTCGTCAAGGTATTCGTAGCTCCAGCCGGTGCGGGTGATGATGGTTCCGTAGAAATCGGCCCAGTTGACGACGGCTGAGCCGTTTCCCCGACCGGCCCGGACCCCGGGACCGTGAGCCCCGATAGGCCGGACACGACCAGCAGCAGCCTGCGCATGTTGTTCATGTCGACCAGGTCTTCCGCTTCCTCAAATGTCATGGACGGATAGTTGCGCGAGAGCGCCGCATGGATCACTTCCACGGCATCATGCTGTTTGTCCGGCAGGCTGTCTTCCGTGATGCCTTTGTTCAGCCCCCGGATCTTCTCCCATAGCTGGCGAGTCTGTTTCACCGAGAGCGACGGCAGTACATACTCCCGGCCGCCCAGGCGAACTTTCTCACCGTCAAACTTCAGAGTGATCGTCTCGGTCACATTCCCTTCTTCCCCGCAGGACGGCGGTAGGTGCACCCGCCGCCGTCCCCCGTTCCGTGCGTCGATGGGTGATCTAGTACGAGTCCATCATGAGTAGGCCGAGCGTGTTCGTGGAATCGGCATTGGCGCTGCCGTCGAAATCCGCGATCCAGAAATCTTCCAGCTTCGTTGGGATGTTGATCGAGCCCAGCGTGACATCATTCAACTGCAAGGCCATGTACTTGCTCCGGAAACGGTTGTAGAGCAGCATCTCGATTTCCGGCGCATAGCCCATCAGTTGGTTTGCGATGGTGATCGTGGTGCCCGAGTTGACGGCATAGGTGTAGCTGATCTTCACGGCCCGAGTCGCCGTTCCGTCAGCGCCCGAGAAGCTGTAAACGCCGCTCGTGACGTTGGGATAGTACTCCCCGGCCACCGTCACCGCCGCCGCGTTCGGCATGCAAGTGAACGGCTGTCCCGTTGTGGCGTCGATGACGCCCCAATCCGCGATGGCGCCCGCGTTCGTTACGGTTGCCGAATTCGTGTTGCTCACCGTGTGGGACTCGCCATCCACGATCAGCGAATACCCGGCCGTGCTGGCCTGCGCGAAATAGAGTTGGTTGAGCATGGCCGGATCGAAGACGGCCAGCTTGCCCTTGAGCGTGACGTCCAGCTTGCCGCGCGCCGTGGCGACGGCAAGTTGATATTGGCCGTAGAGTTTCTTCAGATCGGCCTTGAAGTCCACCGTGACCTCTTGCAGCACGCCGAACTTGAACGGGGTGGGGTCTGTCGGCTGATTGCCGGCCACGGGCTTTGCGAATAACACACCGCTTCCGAATTCGATGACCATATTTTACCTCTCTCCTTGTACCGGGGCCGGGTCCGGTCCTTGATCTCAATTCACGGGGCCTGCGAGCATGTAGATGGGCACCGTGATCAAAATCTGTTCACTTGTGACGTTGGGGAAAACCTCTCCCTCGATCCATGCATGATAGACGAGGCCGCCCAGCGTTTGTTTCTGGTACGGTGGTTTCGTCTCGAAAACGTTCTTGATGCCCCATATCAAGTAATTCGCCTGCGTCACCGACAGGGGATCCTGATCGGGCGGGGCCGTTCCTTCGGCACGCACGTAGATCACCGCAACCGCCGTGAACGTCCACTTGGCCACGCTGAAAAGGTCCTTCTGTTCCACGGGAAGCGATCCCTGCACGAGGATCAAGGCGGGCTGATCGGCAGGCGGAACCGAATCTGGAACCATGAAGGCCCTCCGGACGCTCTTCAAGGTCACGCCCGCGGCAAACGTGGCGCCCGCGAGCAGCGTGGCCAGGGCCGCATAGACTTCCTCGAGATAGGTTGGATCTGTGAATGCCGTGCTCATCGCATCACCTGGGCGGCCGTCTCGAAAACTCGCGCGATGATCCGCCCGCGCAACTCTTCCAGCGAACTCTCCATGAACGATCTGCGTTTCAGCGGCGGATGAATCACCTTCCTCACCACGATGCCGCCCGCTGCACCGAAAGCCTTGACTTGCCCAGGGCGCAACGATCCAGCCCGTTTGCCTAACCTGAAACGCAACTTGGTCGTGGCGGTGCGCCCGAAGCTTGCCCCGGCTGATCCGGCCGGGAAGAAAGCCAGGGCTTGCTTGTCGGATTTGCCCGTCAGCGCGCCTGGTAGGATTTCATATTCCTTCTCGCCCCCCCGCTCATGCACCGCAGCCCACCAGAACAGCCCGCCACCTGCCTGCACGCCTCCGTGAAGCATGGCCCCAGATAGCGTGGTCGGCTGCTTGCGAACTGTGCCCAGGAGCCCTCCGCCCCCGGCGTGTGATTGTAGGACTTCTCCCGAGAGCTTCCGCTGAATGCGCGCCTGCAGTTCCAGCATCAGCTCTTCGATCGTCCTTTTCTCGGCCGCGAGGATCTTCGGCCCTCGCGCCCGGAGAGCCAGCATGACGCGCTGATCCGAATTGTCGAACGAAAGCCTGATCACCGGATCGCCTTCCTTTGGTAGTACTCGAAAACCTTCATGTATTCAGGCGGGGCATCCCAATCCCTGTACGTCGTGGTTGCCGAACCGCCTTGGGTGGTCACGGAGCGTGATTTCTGATCTTGCCATCCCTTGCGCTTGTAATTAAGCGCCACAACGCAGCGCACCGCATATTCCAGGTCGAAGGGCGCCTGATTGATCTGGTAACTTGCCGCGACAAGTTGCCCTTCATCGGCCGCGCTGAAAACGTAGAGGCCGTTCAACACGGCATACTCGCCCACCGTGGGCCCGCTCGACACCTTGGCCATCACGTTCAAGGATGGATAGTAAGTCACGCCCGCATCCGCAACCCAGGGCGCAGCCTCCAAGGTGATCGTTCCCGCCGTCACGTTCTCAACATCGTTCTGCACCAAGATCGGAAGGTAGCCCGCGCTGTAAACAACCTCGATGTTGCCCTGCCCGCGCAGGAATACGGGCCCGCGCTCGCGATAGGTCAGAGGGGTTGGGTAAGGGAACGTCGTGTAGCTGCCCACGCCTCCGCGCAGCCCGAGCGACTTCTTGGACTGCTCGATGTAATATCCCCAAACATTCGCGGCCGATGACGCTGGAACGCTTGCCCCGCCCATCGTCACGCTCTGGACGTTCAGCACCGGATAGTTGTTCAGCATGAGCCGAGCGTTGCCGTTGCCGTCGTAAACATCGTCATGGGCCGCGACGGAGTTGAGCGAGCCCTGCCCGGTGAAGTCTAACAGCCATTGGGAAAACGCCGTGATGGCCGACTGGATCTCCGCGTCAGCGGTGCTGGACAGCACCTCGGCCCGGCTCTTGACCGCGTTCAGGGTCGTGAGATCAATCGTGTTGGGGCCCATGATATCTCTGCCTCTCTCGGGGTTACGGGACGACCGTCGTCTCGCCGCCGGCCGCCCCGCCCTCCCTCCTGGATCACCCCCCCCGGTCAAGGGACGTGTCCCGAAGCCTCTACAAATCTCCCGCCAGTGCCGCGACGGCCGGCATGTCGGCGATGAACTTGTTCGTTCCCATGTGCGAGGTCCGCATCCAGGGGATCATCCACACCTTGAAACCGATTCGCTTGCACTGAAGGCAAAAGCGATAATCCTCGCTGTCATATTCATGCGTGTCCGGGTTGACGCCAACCTGAAAGAAATCATGCGTCGGGCCGGGCAAGGAGTTGGGGTCGGAGCGCGACTCGTACCATTGGTCGGGGTAAGCCTCGCGAAACTTCGCGAACACGTTGCGGCGGATCATCATGAGCCCCGTGCCCATGCTCGCCATCTCCTGCAGCTCGTCGAGCTTGATCTCGCGGCGGCCGATAAACGGCTCGTAGTTGAACACGAAGTCCGCGGAGATTCGGGCCATCTCATCCGGCGTGAAGTGCCGGCCGTTCTTACGCAGCGCCCGCTCGATCCGCCCCCAGTTGATCGACTTCTTCGCGCACGGCGCCGCCACGATGTCGCGGTCCATCTCCAGCATCGCCAGAACATCTTCAGCCTGGAATCCAATGTCCGCGTCCACGAACAGCGCATGCGTTTCATCGTGGTTCTTCAGATACTCATCCACCAGCCGGTTACGGCCGCGCGTGATCAGCGACTCGTTGTAAGTGAACGTGTAGTTGAACCTCACCCCGTGGTGCATCATCATCATGATGAGCCGGGTGAAGGACTCGAAGAAGTTCACCGTGCCCATGCCGCCGTACATGGGCACGAGGATGTTCAAGGATTTGTCTTTCAGGCTCATTCCCCGGCCCCTTTCTGAAAGTAATGCTCGATCAGCGCCCGCTCCTGGCCGAGCGTATAGACGGACTCCACGGCCCCGTTGACCAGAATGCACCAGGCCGGATTTGGGGGTTTCGGCACTTCATTGTTCCGGTTAAGGAACCTCGCCAGAACAAACTCGGGCCGCTCCACCACCGGTGCCGCCTTCTCAGCTTTAATGCGAACCTTTATAGCCATGACGACCTCCCTAGAAATTTGCGCCGCATTGATTGCAATGCAGGCGGCCATTCGATGGAACAAGCATTCCCCGACTCCCGCAGCTCAGGCACGCTTCTCCCGTGCCGACAAGAACCCCGGAAGTCGCATAACCCTGGCCCTCTTGAGAAGCCACCAAGACCTGCGCTGCGCTCTTCTGGTGATAAGGTGCGCTGGCCTTTGCCCCGTCCTTCTTCGAGCTCCGGTAGTAAAGGAAATGAATCGCGGCGTCGATGTGATGCTCGGTCTTGATGATGCCGAGATCCCGCATCTGATTCGTCCAGCGCGTGTCTTCACCCCAGCCCCCTGACATCGGAACCGCCAGCGCCAGGGCGGTTTTGACCGGGCAAAAGTGAACGATGTCGCGCCAGAGCCCCGTGGAGTCCTGATGCCATGGCCCATGATGCAGCGAGACGTGGGTGGGTGGCCGGGGCATCCCGTCCGAATACTCTTGAAACTCATAGCTGACATAATCCACGCCGTCCAGCAGAGGGAGAACCCGCCCCACGTAGTCGCTGGCAACCAGATCGTCATCGTCCACGAAGTTGCTGTACAGTCCCCGGGCCCCTTCCCTCATGATCTGCCGGTTATCGCCCAGGCCAAGCTCCGGGTCTGACGTTCGCACCATGACTTCCACGTCGCTGCGGCCGGCGGCTTGCGGCGTCAGCACGCCAAGCAGCCGCTTCAGATATTCCGAGCGCGACGGCTGAGTGGCTATCAGGATGCTCCAACGAGGGTCGGCAGATGGGCTCATCAGGCAGGCGCTCCTTGATAAAGGCATTGGTTGCAAATCAACTGCGCGTTGGAAGGCACCACGCATGAGCTGCCGCAGCGCGGGCAGCAGTGGGATGCTCTGATAGGTACCCCCGGCTGCCGCATCGCTGGCTCAGGCCGGCGTTGCTTGTAGGGCACCCAGGGGGGAGCCCCGATGGTCCCCGGAGAATCTGTTTTGCCCGTGCGCAGATAGTAGAAGTACATCACCTCGTCGATGACGTGCTCGGTCTTGACGATCCCCATATCTCTGAGGTGAGCCGCCCAGCGAGCATCTTCGCCAGGCCCACCCTCACGCGGCACCGCAAGCGAGAGTTCCCGGCGCAGAGGGCAGACCTGCATGATGTCGCGGAACTCCGCGGTGTCCGTGTTATACCATCTTCCGTGGCACAGCGAAATGTACGTCGGGATGTGCCGCGCCCCGTTCGTGAACTGCTGCAGGCGGAAGCTGATTTGATCGACGCCATCCAGGAGCGGAAGGATGCGCGCAACATAATCGGGCGCAACCAGGTCATCATCATCGACGATACATTGATATTCCCCCTCGACCGCTTCCGCCATCCGTTGCCGGTTGTCGCCAAGAGACAGAGCGTTATCGAAGTACCGGATGAAAAGCTCGACCTCTGGATGCGCCTCGATCTGTGGCTTCAGACAGGCCATGAGCCGCTGCAAGAACTCCGCCCGGGACGGTTGCGTCAACACGAGGATCGACCATCGCGGCTGGACCATCAAGGCGCGCAGGACTGCGGCTTCCCGGTCTCGTTCGGCCGCCAGTTTCTTGAACGTCTGGCCGGGATTGTCGCGACTGCGGCGCGCGATGTTCTCGCTCATGGTCCGGTCCACGGCCGCCTTCTGAAATGCCCAATGCATGTGTTCGGTCACGTAGGGCAGGAAGCGAAGCCGGCCGATGCTCTTTGCGACCTCATACAGCCAGGTGTCCGCATAATCCGAGGAGAAGTAGGGCGCCGTGAAGCGTCCAACAGCTTCAACCCAGCGGCGATGAATGATCGGGAAGGTCGGGAACCATTTGCCGTCTTTCGCCAGATCATCTCCGTGAACGAGCAGGAGCTTGTCGGCAGACGCCGCGAAGGCATCCTCAACAGCTTGAGTCCAGCCGGGCGTGCGCATGACCACGTCGTCGCTCGCCAGCATGAGGATGTCTCCGGAAGCCGCCCGCATGCAGACGTTCCACATATCGGACATCACGATGCGCGGTCCCACCAAGAGCTTGTCGATCGTCCCTGAAACGTGCATGGCGTGATAGGCTCCGGCCTGCGGATCATCATCATCAATGCGGCAAACAATCTCAATCGGACTGCGCGCGGTGGCGCGGGAAGACTCGATCATCCGAAAGAGTCCCAAGGGGCGGTCGCGGCTTGGTGCCAAAATCGAGATCACGAACTATGCTCCCTTCATCACTTCACGACAGGATTCTCGAACAGTACGCTCGGGCCGGCTGAGCTGTGCGCTTCCGAAACCTGCTTCCAACCTCCGCTTGCGGCGAACTCGTAAATGCGAAACCCTGCGAGCAGGGCGTTGATGACCGCCACCGAACTGCCCAACAGCTCGAGACGCCGGGCGCGGTCGATGCATTCGATGAGGAAATAGTCCACATCGGTGAAGCTGGCGCCCAGGCCGCGGATCACCAAAGCCTCCGCGCCTTCCACGTCGATCTTGACCAGGCGGATGCGCCCGAGCGGAAGAAAGCCGTCCAAGCGCCGCGTCTGCACCCGGATGGAATGACTGCGGTCGTCTCGGTCGGCCGCTCCCAGACTACCAAAGCCGTCATCGTAGCCAGATGGCAAATAGAAATCAGCTTCCCCGTCAACGTCTGAAAGCGCAAGTTGGTGAGCGGCCACGCTTGGCCAGTGCCACTCCTGACAGTTCTGGACCAGCAGGGTATGCAGTTTCGGGTTGGGCTCGAACGCCAGCACGCGCGCGCCGCACTTCGCCATGAGACAGGAGTAATAACCGACGTGCGCCCCGGCATCGACGGTGAGATCTCCTGGGCGGATGAGCTGGCGCACGCGCTCAGTCTCCGCTTGCTCCCAAACGCCATACTGCTTGATCTGCGCGCCGATGTAACTTCCGTCACCCACGCGCAGGCTGAACCCGTATTTGGTCTCGACGATCATACCGTCACCATCTGCCGCGCCACCGGCGTTAGGAGCTGGTCGAGCATGCGTTCCAGGCTCAACTCTTCGCGCACCTTTCGGCACCCGGCCTGCGCGATGGACTCGCGCTCTTCATCATGTTCGAGCCAGCGCTTGATCTGCTTGACGTTCTCCCGGATGTACCCATGCTCGTAATAGATGATGTGCGTGCCATCTTCGAACACTGAAAGGTTCTCCGCAGCCTCGCCCGGCAGGCGCGGATACATGACGAACGTTCCGCAGGCCATCACCTCGCAGACCTTGCCGACGACCAGCCGAGAGAGCGGCGGCAGGCAGAAGAACACCTTGATCTGCCGGTAGGTCTTGGCGAGCAGATGCGTCGATTGCGGCTCGCGCATCCCGTCCAGCTCCTGCACGCCGACCTGCCCACATTGGAGTGTGATTTGGTCCGGCTGTTGTGCCATCCGCTGCGCGTACTCGAGACGTGGGCCATAAAGCTGCCCGACGAAGGCGGCGCCGTACTTCTTCTGTTCAGTTAGCCCGACAGAGCCCAGCGGTTTAAACATCGTCGTGTCGGCCCCGAAGGGCTGCCATTGCCCGCCATACTTCTTGGCGTCCTGCGCGGCGGGGAATGACCAGTGCTTCACCCAGGCAAGTAGCTCCGGGAGTCGGCCGGGAAGATTCAGATCGGCTCGGTCCATCGACTCATCAAATCGGGCTATCGTCTTCTCGACCAGCGGCGCCCAGGCTTCCAACCCGTAAAGTGCCGCGAGCCAGGGCTGGGTATATTCGTGATAAAAGCTAATCACGGCATCGCAGGCGGCTAGCTGCGCGATGGTGGGCAGCTTGGCGCGCATCGGAACGATGTCGTGGGGTTGGTTGCCGGACAGGACACATTCGGTGACGTCATGCCCCATGCGGCGAAGTGTTTGGGTGTAGCCTCCGAGTGAGGCCCAGCCTGCAAAGGTGTTGCGAGGAAAGAAGATAGCGAGTTTCATGTGCAATGACCGGCTTGCCCTTTCTCCTTGCGTCTAGTCTATCTCCACGCTGATGCTGCTCAGCACCGCCACCGACCCGCTGGCTTGATAAATCTGCAAGTCGAACGTGTCCAGCGCGTTGAAGCTCACGGAGTCGATCAGGTTGCTCGCAATCTGCGTTGCGGCTGTGGTACCAGCCGGGATGGTTATGGACAACCCCGTGGCCACGCCGTTCTTCATGATGGTCAATATCATGGGGTCTGTTCTGGGGTCGTTGGTGAAGAGACAATACATGTTCTTCATCGTGCAGGCACGGGGCATAGGCGTGCGGACGTTCGCTTCCGTGGCATCCACGGTTGAGCAGAAAGGCGTGGCATACTGATATCCATTGCTGAGACTCACGCCGTCATACAACGGGAAGATGATCATCCCCGTCGCGCTGCCGGAAGGTACCAGCTCCATGGCGACGGAGAGTAGTTTTGCCGAGACAGAAGAAGAGCCATTCTCGAACTGCCAGTTGATCCAATCCCCTGCCGTGAGCGCAACCGTGTCCACGCTATTGCCGTATATGCCCTGCGGAGCACTCGCGGGAAGCGTGAACGTGAGCGCCGTGCTGTTTGTAACCCCGCCGCTGGTCTTGCGGACCGTCACGATCAAGGTGCCGTCGCCCGGCTGAGCACTCTGTGTCAAGAGATACATGTTCCGCAGAGTCGAGTCATACGGGATGACCACTCCCTCGGTGGGCTCATCTCCGACATAAGTGTTAAGACCCCCGGGCCCCATCCACCGCGTTCTGGGCCCGGCGTCGATGGTGTCCGTGGCAAACAAATGCACAAGGGGCTGGGAGGCGGACCCGACAATGTCCCAGCTATAGCCGCCGATGTCCCCCGGCCACGCAGAGCTGATGCTGGTGACCTGCCCGCCTGCCGAAAACAGCGCAGGGACATCAAAGGGCTCCACGTCTGGAATTGACCCGAACGCCCCCGCGGCCGCGCCAGTTGGAATGACCGTGAACACCGGGCTGGTAGGATAAGGAAGGCTGCTGCCATCAGAAAGCGCAAAGGAACCAAAATATGCGGTCCCCACCACCTGGGCAGTTATCATCTCGATTGACAGATTCCTGAAAGCCGCAGAGAACGGCATGATGGCCAGGTTGGTAGGATAATTGAAACTACCACCATTCCAGCCAGTGGCCCAGGGAACTAATGCTAAACCCGTCTGATGATGGCCGCTGTACCCGCCCATGATTCCGCCCACCACCAGCACAGCCCCGCCAGTCGCCCCGGTGGCGCCGGTGGCCCCCGTCGCGCCCGTTGCCCCCGTCGCACCCGCTCCTGTTGCCCCAGTCGCTCCGGTAGGGCCGGTATCCCCTTGAGGTCCACCTGAAGGGCCGGTTGCGCCGGTTCCCCCCGTTGGTCCCGTTGGGCCGGTTGCGCCGGTCGGTCCGGTAGCGCCGGGAGAGGCATAATCCACGAAGGCGCTCTCCGCGATGGAGACGACCATCAAGTTGATCTCAGCCACGGCGATGTAGTTGCCCAAAGCCTCCGCGTTATTCAGGAAGCGCAGCATCGCGTAACGGTGCGTGTAGGGCTGCGACAAGATCCAGGTGATGAGCGCCGTGTTGGTCGAATGGAAAGTGGTCGTCTCGACGGCCGATCCCCAATCGCTCCCATCGTCGCTGACGTAAAGCTCGACCGTGCCGGCGTTCTGGCCCATTCCGTCTTGGCGAGGAAGCAGGGTGATCGCCGCGAAATCCTGCACGCTGCCCATATCGACAGACCACCAGTGAGGAAAGGCTGCGATGCTGGAATTCCAGAACGTGGCCGGATTGCCGTCGATGGCCTTCGCTGCGGCATAAGTGGAAGAGAATTCATCCGACGCCGTGGCTGTCCATCCCGCACGGCTGAGCGGTTCCAGAATGATGCTGCCGCCCGTGTCCCCGGTCGCTCCGGTTGCTCCGGTTGCGCCCGTGGGGCCATCCGGGCCGGGGTCGCCCTGGCCTCCGGTATCGCCTTGAGGGCCAGTATCACCGAGAGGCCCGCTTGGCCCGAGGTCTCCGCTTGGCCCGCTCGGACCGGTCGGACCGGTCGGGCCGGTCGGCCCCGGAACTCCGTACTCGACGAAAGCTGATTCCGCGATGCCCACCAGCATGAGGTTTATTTCGGCGCTGGCAACCTGATTGCCCGAGCCCTCCGCATTGTTGTATACCTTGACCATCACGTATCGGCTCGCGTAGGTCGTGGAGAGAACCCAAGTGATCAAGGCGGCGCTGGTTGAAAGGAAGGTTGTTGACTCAACAGCCGAACCCCAGTCATTCCCGTCCGCGCTGAGAAAGAGCTCAACGTATCCCGGATTCTGTCCTCCCGTCAGGTCTTGGCGCGGTAGCATGGTGATGGCAGCGAAGTTTTGAATGCTGCCCATGTCCACGGCCCACCAGTGGGGGAAAGAAGTGTTGGCCGAATCCCAGAACGTACTGTCGTCGGAATCAATCGCCAGTTCAGGCCCGTGATTGGCCGCAGAATCCGAAGCGCTTACCAGCCATGTGGCGCGATTCAGCGGCTCAAGAATGATGCTTCCGCCTGTGGCGCCCGTGTCACCAGTTGGGCCTGCGTCACCGGTTGCTCCCGATCCGCCTGATGGGCCTGTGGCGCCCGTGTCGCCCTGTGGCCCCGGATCGCCTGTCGGGCCTGAATCGCCTGTGGCACCCGTTGCGCCCGTGTCTCCCTGCGGGCCACCCGAAGGTCCGGTTGCTCCCGTGTCCCCGGTCAATCCTTGCGCCCCCGTGTCGCCTGTCGGTCCCGGAGGGCCGCCGGATGGTCCCGTTGCGCCCGTGTCGCCCGTCTGTCCTTGTGGCCCGAGATCTCCCGTGGCTCCGCTGGGGCCGGTGGGGCCGGATGGCCCGGTGGGGCCAAGGCCCCCCGTGCTGCCGGTTGCACCCGTGCCTCCGGTTGCGCCGGTATGCCCGGTGGCGCCCGTCGCTCCCGTGTCTCCGACCGGCCCCCCGGATGAGCCCGTGGGGCCAGTAGGCCCCGTGGGCCCCGTGGGGCCAGTGGTGGGATAGCTCTCATCAACGTACGTCGCGCCCGGGCCAACGATCCACACTCGAAGATCCACGCTCACGTTGTAGCCGCCAGTCCATTGCGGCAGCAGGATGAAGGTGTCGTAAAGGGCGCCCAGCGCGACCGTGCGGGTTGTGTCCGTGACCCCGCTGTAATCATCCAAAATCACGCCGCCGCCTGCCTCACCTGCGGTCAGCGCCAAATCCATCGTGGTCGGCTTGCCGTGGATCGTGTAGGTGATCTCCAGCGAAGTTGACCCAAACACCAGGTTGGGAATCCTGACGGGTTCTCCAGAGCGGGTTGCTTTGAGATTGAGCAGTGATTCCATCTTACTCCTCCTGCCAGGATATCAAGGACTTGGAAGGGCGCTCTCCGTGAGCGCCCCTCCGTCAAACCAAACGCCGCTTCGAAGCCCGGTCAATTAGGGCTTCACAAACGGGCCGATGCCGGTGCGCAGAGCCGAGATCCACGGCATGTAATGCGCCAGCACCTCATGGATGTAGGTGCCGAAGGTCCATTGCCGCGTGACGATCGGCCATTCGATGGCGTAGTAGTCGCGCTGCAGCAGGAATTGACGAACGGACGGAACCCGCGAATGCGGATACGGGTTCGTGTTGATGTCGTACAGCATCGTTCCCGGAGGAAACATCGGGTGAATCCTGATCGGGATGGCTGCCCCGCCCTCGGGATTGATGGAGTACTTCGACTTGTAGCTGGTCACGAGGAAGCCGCCCATCAAGGAGCCCTGGGCGTCCTTGGTGTACTGGAAGATATAGCTGTTCGTCCCAGTCGAGCTGTAGATGACAGCCGATTCCAGCGCGGCGCGCACGTCAGCCGAGCACCAGATGGCGTCGGGTTGCGCCTGGTAGAGTTCCCAGAGAGTGCGCAGATCGTCTTCCACCTCTTGCACCTGGCCGTTTCCGGCCGGAGTGAACGTCCCACCGCCCATGTCGGTGCAGAGCCCGTTGTTGAACGTGTAGGTACCCAGGCCGTCCAGGTCGGTCGCCTGGTAGCTGTTGTCAACCGTGAAGCCGGTCGCGTTGCCGGTCTGAATGCCCGTGGCCTTGGCGGTGATCGTGTAGTTCGGCCACGCGGTGATGGCGCCCAGCGTCAGGACGTCCACCGTGGTGTTCGCGTTGACGCCCCAATACCACGCATAGGCGACGGCGCCTTTCTGCGCGGGCAAGGAAGCAAGGACGCTGCCACTGCTGTTCGTGGTGCCCATGGCGACGTTCGAAATCGCCGAGATTCCGCCGGCAACGTTGATCTTCGTTCCGTCAGCGTTGGTCCGCTCGGTGTAGGCGGTAAGGCCGCGCGCCACGGTCGGCGGGATGTTGTAGCCAGCCTGCCCGCCCGGGTTGACGCCCATGGCAGTCAAAGCGACCACGGCCACGGAGACGTTGCTCCCCGTCGCGAGGCCACCAGCGGCTGAGCCCGTGTCCACGGTCGGAGTGGTGGGCTGCCCGAGCGCGAAGCCCAGGTTGCCGGTGGTTTGTCCGAGGATAGTGGACGGTCCGGCGTTGCCCCACAGCGTGATCATCTCTTCCTGTAAGCGCAGGCGAGCCAGGTTGCGGAAATGCTCATCCGCTAGGTTGTCGGTGTAACCCTCGCCGGCCCATTGCGCCGTGAAGGTTTCCCCGCCTTCTTCGCCAAGCTCTTTGTAGGTGGCGAAGTAGTCGGCTTCATCGGGAGTCGCCGTGGCGTTGCGCTGCCCTTCCTTGACGCCCGCATAGACGAACGTCGAGTTGGGGTTGAGTGTTGCCTTCCAGTGGGCGACCGTGCCGACTCCGGCGTTGACCTTCCCGGTCTTCGGGATCATCTGGATGAACGGGGTGTTCAAGGGGAAGATGAGGTAGGCCGGGCCCCGCAGGTCATAGAAATTGAATCCCAGGCTGGTGGTCACGCCAGCCTTCATGAGGGCCTTGATGTACTCGCGTCCTGCGCGCTTCACCAGGTCGTTTTCGAGCGACCACTCTCTGGGCGGCAGGGCTTGGGCTTCAAGGCACAACTTGGCGAGCGTCGCGTCCGTACCGAGCGCTTTCGCCATCCGCTCGCGGCTCGCATAAGCCGCGGCAGCGTATAGCTCTTGTTGCAGTTTCATGTGCGCCTCTCTCCGATCTGAATTTGACGAGCAACCGGGTGTTTATGTTCCGAGCCGCTGACCGGAGACGACTCGCGCAATCTCGATTCCAGGGCTGCTACACCTGGACGAACTTCTGCAGCTTGGGGTCGACTCCCGTGGTAGGGATCTCAGCCCCGCCCGGGCGCGGAATAAGTTGCAAGCCGGGCGGCGTCGGCAGGATGCCGCGCACCGCGTCGGGCACGATCTTGTCGCCCAGCGCCGAGCGCACGCCAGACAGGACCATCTTGCGAATCTCGTCCTGAACGGCCGGGTCGGTCTTGAGCATTTCGAGCGCCGAGTGAACGAGCCCCGTGGTCGTCGATTTCACCATGTCCTCGACGCTGCCGGGAGCGCCAGCAACGGGGTCCGCCGCCTTCACAACCGGATCAGTTGCCGCCGCCTTCGCGGCCGCGACCTTCTCCTCGCCCACGCTGTCTCCGAGCGTGTCGAGATGCTCCGCGTGCGCCTTGTGCATGTCCGCCACTCCGGCATGATGAGCCGCTTTGCCCTTGTGAAGCTCTGCGACCTTGCCGAAGTAGGCTTTGTTGACGTCGCCGTCATCCATGGCCTCATGCTTCGCTTTCGCGAACTCATGGTGTGCCTTGTGAAGCTCCGCCAGACTACTGTGCGCCACCGAGAGTCCTCTGTGGTGCGCGGCTGCCTTCTTGAAGTGAGAGGCGAGGCCACTGAACGCCTTCGCCAGTTCATCGATCGTTTTAAACATTGTGCTATGCCTCCTGCCGCGTTCGGCGGCCAGTGAAATGAGCGACCGGGAAAGCTCTTGGTTAGGACACGCGAGCACTGAGATCGGCCCGCACCTCTTCGGACTCTTCCTCGACCATCCTCAAGAGCGTGTCGAGGATCGCGTCCACATTGTCGGCGAGCAGGCCGGGCAGCGGCGAGTCGTCGCCCTCCATCTCGGATTCTCCCGCCGTGCTGTAAACCAGATAGGCGAGCTCCTCAACGATCTGTGATAGTTGCGAAACTTGCATGAAGCCCTTCGCGAGCCGCCCAAGATCGTTGTCGAGCGTTGCGAGCGCATAACCGACGTTGCCGCCTTTGACGGTGCGCTCGATCCGGTTGACGTGGATCCGAACGGCTTTGCGCATCCATGCCTGGATCGCCGCGAGCTTCGTCTTCTCCGCGGCCACGTCGATGCCGTACTTGCCGGCCAGGGCCACCAGCTTTTTCCAGGCCGCATCCTTCGCCGCCTGGGGCACGCCCTTAAGCTGATTGAGTCGGGCCAGCGCATTTCGGATGTGGCTCTTGGATTTGGCCTCGGTCGAGAATTTCACCGGCAGGTTCCAGGTCTCGGTCTTATCTGGATCGAGCACGATGAGAAAGGCCGAGGCTGGCAGGTCTTCCCCCGCCACACGCTTCGTCCTGGCCTTGGCCAACGCCGTCGACGCGGTGGATGTCAAGCTGATGATCTGGGTCTTCAGCAATTCCACTTGCTCGCTCAGGGCCGCGAAGGTGATTTCTGGCACAGGGGACTCGACGCGCAGGAACTTGCACAGCTCGACCGTGCCGTCCGCCTTGATGTGCGTGAAGTGGGCATTCGCCAAACAGGGGTTGTCGACCAGAGAGATTTCCGACGGATCTGCAATGTACCGCTTGCAGCCTTCGAACTTCGGGTCGGGGTGCATCCCAACGATCTTGCCGCCGTGCGAGAATCCCGTGAGCACCCGCTCCTCGACCTTCTGCCATGCCTGGTCGTCCACGACCTTGAAACCCATGAAGATTTCCTTGTCGGCATCGCGGAACTCGAAGCCGATGCACTTCCCCACCGCCTCAAGCTGGTGCATGTAGCGCAGGGGAAAATAGTTCTCCCCGGCCGTCGCCTTGCCCATCTCATCGATGACGGCCTGGTAGTAGGGTTTCGAGAGGAGATAATCACAGACCTCATCGTCCTTGTCCGGCACTTCGGCCGTCACGATCCCCCATACCTCGCGGCGCGCCGCGTCCACCTTGGCGAACGGGATGAACTTAGAAAAGGATTTCATGGTCGTCTCCTTGTCTGTCTTTGCGTTCGGGCCCGCGACGGCATTCGCTTGAGCAAAGGCCGACCCTTCCGCCTCCTTCGCTCCTTTGCCGTCCTTAAGCGCCGCTGCATAGGCGCTGTTGAAAACTTCGAGCCATTGCTTGCGCTTGGCCTTCGGCACGTAATCCGGAACTTCCTTGACTGACCCGTAAGGCATTATTGCTCCTCAGCCTCCGTTAAAATCAGGGCGCACAAGCAGTTCGGGTGGGCCGGCAGGTCCGGCACGTCGTCGACGTCGTACGGACCGTCTTTCTCCAGCTCATCGCAAATATCGCTTTGGTCGTGATCGTCCGATGTTTTCCATGCGACCTTCTGCACCAGCCCTGATTCCTGCCAGGACATCAAGTTCCCCTGAGTCTGCGCCCGGGCAATCTCGTTTCGTGCGATCGTCGAAGCCCTCACGTCTGAGAAAACTCCCGATTGCTCGATCCGGTTCTCCACGTCGCGTAGCGTGATCTTGCCCTCTTGCCCGAACACGTCCGCAATAACGGAGCGCAGCTTTTCGCGCGTCGTGTCGCTGATGGCCCATTTCGCGTTCGGGTTCGCGATGAGCTCGCCCTCGGGCGTGCGCAGCATCCCCACCAACTCGGCCGCCCGGTTTGAAGCCCAGTCACGCGCCGTCTCATTGATGCCGGTCAGCATGTCCTCGGCTGAAATCTCCAGTTCGAGACTGCCCTTGGAAGCACCTGCCAGGGCTGCATCCGTGAGGGGCTTCCTTGCCAACCGGGCAATCGTTTCCCACTCGGCGGCAAGACTGTCCATGGCCTGCCGCAGGGTCATATCGGCGTCCGGCTCGGCCTTTGCCAAATGCCCGTGCGCAAGGCCCAGGGCCGCAGCCATGACTTTTGTCGTCTTCCGGTGCATGGTGCGGAAGATTTTCGTGAGGTCTCGCTCCAGCTTGTGTTTTCCAAGGATCGACGCCGGCGCCATCCGGCCCGGATGGATGACGGGCGGATCCTTCGCCCGTGGCTTTGCCTTAACCAGGGCCTCCTCGTGAATTTCAAGAACTCCATACTGCGGAGGTTCCAGCTCGACGATCACGGTTCCAGCCGCGAACCCAATAGGCCGGTTCTGCGTTTTCGCTTTCGCCGCCGCGCCCCCGTTGGGCTTGTTGGTGCTGGCAGGCTTGCGGGGCTTGCCGCGACCGTCAGCAACGACGAGGTTTCCATCGGCGTCAAGCTCTTCATCGCTTCCCGATGCTCCCGCTCCACCCTTTCCTTTATCAGGAATTCCATCGGCTGCTCCTTCCTCTCCCGGCTTGGCGGCCGGCTGCGTGGTCGCGCCCAGGGGCACCGCGCCCTGCCCGGTTGTCACCATTAGCTGGCCAGCTTCAGGCACTCCCGATGGCTCCTCACCAAGCTTCTCGCGCGCCTCTTCCCGGGTGATGATGGCCTCCTTGACGTAGGCCGTAAGCACCTGGGATTGCTTAACTTGATCTGGCTCAACCAGCGGCTCCAACATCATCTCGTAGTCGGCATAGCCCATCTTGCGCTGGACGATGAAGTCGATGAGGCTTTTGAGCGAGGAGAAGTAGGGCATCAACCCCTCAACCTCAGAGGCTTCCTGGGATGCTTCGGCTGAAGCTCGATTCATCTGGCGAGCCAGGCGCTGCGGAGAGATCCCGTAGCCGTAGGCGACCTTGCGGATATGCAGTTCATCGAAGGGGTCGGCCAGTAATTGCTCCTTCGAGAAGATGATCTGCTCATCCTTGCCATCATCCTTCCATCCCTGGATAAGTTGCCACTGGCGCCGCTTCGCCAGATTCCCGGCAAGCTCAGAGTTCATCCACTGCATGGCCTCGGCGATCTTCTCCACGGGGATGCCTTTCGGCACGACTTGCACGACGCCGGGGATTGAACCTTCCGTATAATAGGCCAGCGTGAACTCCAGCCGCTTCATGCCAATCTGGATCTCTCGAGCAAGCTCTTCGGTCGGGCTCATGCCGTAGAGTTGGGAGGAGATCGTGTTGCGCGGGACGATGTTGCGGGGCTTGTAAATAAGCTGATCGGTGGAAAGGTTGACGAGAGGGAGACCCCACCAGAGTTGCGCGTAGGCCGGCTCGGGCGCCATCGGCGTCCACCCGTTCTCGTCGATGTAACGGACGATGCTATCACCCCGGAGGACCGGCAACTCCACAACCTCTCCCGAGAACGTCTTGCGGATGAGAATCGTCCAGGCGTCGATCACCAGCATATCTTCCAAAAGCGGACGCAACCATTCCGGCCAGGTATGCTCGCGGTCGGGCATCTCGAACAATCGGTTGAGCTTCACCAGGTTCTTGTCGCCAATCCCTCGCTTCATCGCCGCCTTAGGGCTCTCTCCGGGCGCCGGCTTGGGTTGAATTTTCCAGTTCGCCATGCACATCGAATCCTTGACGTTCTCGATGGCGATGCGGGCGAGGGGATATGTCGCCAGTTGCTTGAGGTCCGCGGCTGAATTGTGTGAAGCGAACCCTTCCGCAATTAATGTTTTGGTGCTTGTTCCAATCGTAATTACCCGTTGATTGCCAACAGGAGTCTTCAACCGTATCGCTACGCTGTTTCTTGAACGCAATTCGCCGAGGTTGTCGGGATCGAATTTGCTCAAAAGGCGCAAGGGCCGAATGGAACCCAAAAACCGAAGAACTTCTTCTCTTCCAAGGATTTCGAGTTCGGTCACGTCCCACAGGGATCGCCGCTTGACAGTGGAATTGAAATTCCTATCTCCTAGAAATCCAATCACGGCGTTCAGCATGGCATTCGATTTCTGAGCGAATCCCATGCGAATGTTTTTTCGCAGATGCCCTTCTCCGTCAAAAGCGGCAGCCAAGTATCCGGCATCCCTACTGTCATCAAATCGCCAAGGTTCCAAGGGCTTAAGCACGCGTATAAAACTGTCATTTTTCTTGACCGGACTAAGATCCTTTGTGGCGATCCACTCCAACTTGGAAGCCTGTTGTCTTTTAGCCAGCCACAAGTGCTTATCCGATGCGCGCACCCTTGAGCCATCCTCGAATATCAAATCGTGACATGGAAGATTAGCGATACCTATGGATGTAACGATGGATTTTTTATAACTCCTGGGATGACCACCAGTACTCTCTTCTTCAAATCCAACTAGCGCGTCTCCAACGCGTAACTCGGAAACGGCGATCCAAGACAGGTCAGCCTTTAATACACGCGTCTCTGGTGACAGGCAATACTCCGCGTCCGCGCGAGGAGTCCAGAACAGGTTTTGCCCTGCATAATACTGAAAGCCGCGCGGCTCGATACCAGGCGGCCCAATCGGCTTGACGGGTTGCAGGGGGGAATACCACGTATCGGGCTCGACGCCGCGGATCGTATCTTTCGGAGGTTGATAGAGTTGTTGGCCGTAGCGGGATAGTGATGCTACGAGCTGGCCGAGCGGTCGAATTGCGAGCGAGGTACTGTTGGCCATCAAAACCAAAAGGCCCGCCCAGCCTTGCAGCCGAGCGGGCCTATTGGTCCTGCGCTTCAGCACTCCAGCGTTCTGTCCCTGGGAAAGGGCCGAGAACGGAATCAGTCAGCCTTCAACATGCGCTTGTATCTGTCCCACTGTCAAGGGTTTATTTGAGACTCAGCGCAATTCGGGCCGTGATGGCGGCAAGTGATGTTGTTCGCCTCCCGGAACGATGTCGAAGTTTGGCACCGGCATCACGGGCTTTTCGCAGAGAACCAGGAGCCTCTTGGTATCGAAATATCTCCCGGCCTCGATTTTCCCTTCCTTGCTGACGGCAGGCTGCACGACTGCCTGAATGCAGCCATACAAATCGAAAGCAACGCAGGTCACGATGCCGACGAAGCCCGTCGTCATGTCGCGTACCTGAAGACCGAGCAGCTTCAATTGTTCTTTCACTGTTTGTCTCCCTTCGGTTTCACGTTCACCAGATTATCCATGCGCTGACCCTTGATGTCAGGCGCAACATGCGTTTCAACTTTGGCCACCTTCCGAACCTCCCCGGCGCGCACCGTGAAGGTGATCTCACCATAGAAGGTCGGGCCGAGCTCATCGAGCATCTTGTGCGCCCAGGCATTTAGCATGATCCAAAATCCTCACGTCGCCCGTGGCACTGAAGCTAACCGCCGAGCCAGATCTTCTTTCTCTTCCAACGCGTTCCGGGCAATCGCAGGGGCAACGAAGCCTGGGTCAACCTTCACGATGGGCGGCTCGAACCACCGGGCGCCGCATACTAGGCAGGTGTGTTGGCAAAGGGTGGCGTTCAGCGGCTTGTCGGTCTTCGAGGCGTCAACCTCGACCGTACGCAGCCGCCCGCGCCGATACGCGCAGACGGGGCAGCGCGCGTTCACTTCAATTCTCGCCAGCGCCAGCGGCGTCGGCGGTATGATGAGCCGCGCCAACGCGCGCAGTAATTGCTTCAGCCAATAGAAGATCATCGCTTCCTCCTTGCCCGGATAGTACTAAGAACCGCAAACGAGCTCCGGCGTACGGTGAAATACCCCGATTTGCGCAGAAGCCCCGCCACGCCCATCATAAAGGCTTCCAGAAAGGATCGCCGATTCATACCTTTAGCTCCCATTGTTCAACTCGCCAGTCTCCATCCAATTCAGCTTGCCGTGTCTTCGCGCCAGCTTCAGTCGTCCAAATCGAATCGACTTCAGCCGGATCGTAGTTTTCATACCTGACAACCCAGACCCATTGCGTCGGCTCGCTCATCGGCGCCTCTCATCCGCCTTCATCAGGTATTCCCCCCGCGTCATGCCGTGCCCGTCCGTGGGCTTCGTCTGCTTGTCTGCCCATGTGATGCCGCATTGATTGCAGTGTAAACTCCCGCCCGCCGCCCGAATCACGGTCACGGCCCCGCACTCCGGGCAGGTCGGTGCTTGCTCCGGGATCATCGGCTTCACAAGCGTTGTAGCCCGCGCCGTCTTGTTCATGGTGTCCAACACTTTTTGCGCTCCGCCATCCTTCAGGAAATCTATCAGGCCGAGCGCCTGGCTCTCAAGCATCAAGTCCGTCATCGCAAAGACCAGCGCATCCATTCGATTGGGACTCTTCGCACCTGGCACATAGGAGCAATTGTGAACTAGAAGTCCGTTTGCGAAGAACTCGGGAGAGTCAGCAACATGTAGATTGTACACAGGTTCAGCGATACCATTCGGGGTGATCGCGGTGATAACGGATGTCCCGACATTTTCTGGAACAAAAGATGGTCCTGTTGCCCCGCGTCTCGAATGGTCGTCTGCATTCAGGGCAAACTTCCGTATGCGGCGCTCTCCGGCTCCATTCTTCTTTTCTCTTTGGGCTTTTTTCGGCAGGAGGCTCCACCCAAGCACCGCTTGGTCCGTGAATCCGCTTATGCTCCCTTGTAGACTTGGCGAATAGGTTTGCGGGATCATTATTTGATCGATCCCAATCGCCATGATGGATGTGATGGGCGGCCGGAATCGCTCCGTAATGAGCCTCATAGACATCGCGATGAAGGAGCCGACAGCCGCGAGAATGGGACGTTTTGAAATAGCCATCGCTTGCCCGATAGTATTTCTCTCCCCGAAACTCGACGCACTCCCTGATAGCTTTCCGCGGCATAAGATCCGATCTCCTGGCCGGGCATCTCGAGCTTTTTTCCAGCTCAAATTCTCCTGGATTATAGCAAGAGGATGAGAACCGGTACAGCTTATATCCCCGATGACTGTCTGAACCGTCAGCGTATTTTTGCTTCCAGTGCATCCAGTCCAAAGAACCGGCCTAAATCCGCGACGAGTAAGAGCAAAATCTCCAGTCTTGATTTGTTCTATTGGAACATCTCCTCGGAGTGTCGCGACCAATGTCCCCGCAGACAAACACATCTCGTCTTCCAGCTCCGGGAATTCGCCGACGTGATGAATCATTCCCTTTTCATAGAAGGCGCAGATCGGCTCCGCACGCACCATCTTCCCCCGGGTCGAGACCACATCATGGTAAGAGACTTTCTCATCGACGGCGTGAATCGTCGATTTGACCATATCGCCGCCATAATTGCGCTCAGCCACGATCCGGTCCGCCCGCAGCGCTGCATACGCCTCAATGCCGGCCGCCGCCCACCGCTCGGGAGAAGGTGCGAGCAGTGAAGCGTCACGCAGCACATAGCCGTGCCCCTGGGCGTCGATGCCGGCCGCAACAATTCCCGCCTCGGTCGTCGAGCTGCCGCTCGGGTCAATCCCCACGACGATGCGGACGAGAGCGGGAGCCTTGTCTACCCGGGTGCCGTCGATCAACGCTTGGCTCCAAAGCGCTCCCGGAACTTCCGTGGTGTCCTCGGCCATGATTTCCTGCCGGTACGACAGGGCCGTCATGTCCTGCGTGATCTCGGCGAGCGCAGTTTCCGAGATCGTGGGGTTGTCATCCGATGGCCAACTGATGGCCAGCCAGCGGCTCTCCTTCCCCGCGGCTGCGGCGGCCGCCATTTGCTCCTCAGCCCGCTTGAACATCTTCGAAGCGTGGCGCGGGTCTTCGGCCTTCGTCACCGATCGCGAATGAATCGACGGCGGCGTGTAGATGAACATCGCGTCGCCATTGTTGTCTAGCAGCATCGGCGCCCCAACCCGGCCCCACGCATCTTCGTTCATCAACTGCCACTCATCCAAGATCAATAGATCCCCGAAGTCGCCGCGAAGTGAATCAGCATCCCATGCGGTCTTGCCGGTAATCGCCTGCTCCGTGCCCTTCAACTCAATCATGTGCCGGGTTTCGTTCTTGTAGTAGATGCCGGCGTCAATCGGCTCCTGAAGCGCCCGGCAGACTTCCGTCCAGAAGCGGTTGATCTGCTCGATGACTGGCGCCGCATACAACACGCGATGACCCGACAGGAAGGCACGCACCGCGCGAATTGAAGCCGCGATCGTCTTCCCCCCCCGCCGACCGGCCCGTACGATGACACGCTTGTTTGTAGCTTCGATGAACTGCCGCTGCTTTTCGAACGCCGGCTCCTTCAGGTTGATGCCACCGCCCAGCTTGCCGGGCTGGAGGATGCGGGCGACGTTCTCGCAAACCTCGGCCACAGGCGAGCGCATGAGTTGCGCCCTATGTAGGCTGCCTCCCAGCGGCCCTACATCCCGCGCGTCGGACGCCGACGGATCGGCAAGGCGCTTGATGCGCGCCGGTTTCCTTGCGGGTTGTTTTGCCTTCTTCAGCTTATTGGACAGTTTCAGCCAGCAGTGGCGTCGTGACGTTCCCTAGCTTCTGGAATCCCACCGACACGTTCCGCAGCGCCTCCTGGATCGCCTTCTTCTCCCGCTCATCTTTCGTCTGCGCCGTCAGCCGCACGAATTCCTTGCGTACCAGATTCGCCAGTCCCGTGAAGAGCGTGTTCATCTGCATCAATGTGACGACTTGGGCTTGCTGCACCTGGTGCTTCTGGATCGAGTCAATCAGCCGGCGCGCGCCCTCGACCAGCCGGTCAATTTCGCGCCACCGCTCCCGTGCCGCTTCCTCGGCTGCCCCGCCCCCCTTGATCGCCACCCGCAATTCACCCCATGCCTGCCGTGCGCCTTCCACGTTTTTAGACGCCTGCGCCGCGTCCATCTTGTCGAACGCCTGCACCGCCGCTACCCAGTCTCCCCCCGGCTCCGCCGTCTGCGGTAACACTTCGGCCAGCCGCGCATCCAATAGCGCCACGCGCCGCGCCAGCGAGAGCAGGTCTGGGTCTGCCTGCGCCCTCAAAAACTTGCCGCGCAACGCGCCCGGCATAGCCTGCGAGAAGTAGCCCTCTTTGAAGCTGCTGCTCGCGATTCCCCGTGGCGTCATGCCACCGTGAAGTCGGCAGCGCGTGCGCCCTTGAATCGGCCACTTGGCGCAGAATATCCCGGGCTTCCTGCGAAGCTGGGCGCCGCATCGTCCTTCAATGGGTTTATTCATAGGGGGTTTTGGCTACTGTCCGGGCTTTTCCGGATATGCGCCTCTTTCCAATGCACCTTGAAATCCAAATCGTTCTTAAAAACCTGAGAACATCCGGGACACACAAAGTTGCGCTGCCGGCTATCCCGATGCTCCCTTACTTCCCGCTGCCTTGCGGATGATTCCAGGCTTTTGCCGTGATCCCGAGCGTCATAGCCACGGTAGTGACGGCTCATCGGCATCTCATTCCGTCTCGGCTATAATCGTTCCGCTCAGAATTTCCCCTACAGCGCGTGAAATGTCTTCTGGTTGTTCTCCAACCGAGAATTTCAACTTCATCTGGCTATTAGGAACGAGGCAGCATTGGACACCGATCAGCGTTGCGGCTGCAAGTACCGCTGCCGTCTTGTTGTCTTCCTTGCGAGCCTGAGCAATAAACGGGTTGTCTAAATTGAGAATAATGTATGGATACTTAACTTGTCCAATCGTTCCGTTTCCCAAATGACCATGTGTCACGCTGAAGCTGCTCGCGTCATGCCGTGGCAGCTTCCCCCCAGGCTGAGTTTTACGCGCTCGCTTGTGCTCTTCTCCCTTACCGGTTGGAACCGCTGTCCCACGTATGTCGCCCGAGCCGGGCCGATGAGCTTTCTGATTATCCTTAACGTCCATACTGCCCCGCAGCAAGCAGGTAACATCATGGTCGAACGCCGCCGAACAGATCAACTCTCCTATTTCCTCGGCTCGCTTCAAAACCGGAAGACAGACCTGCTCGACCGCAGCAAAGAGTGCCTCCGCCGCGATGATCGAGTCCTTATTTTTTGTGAGCGGCCATGAATCATCAAGCTCAACGAAGCCGCAGATACGCGCCGGACTATAGTTGCCGCAACCGCTAGACCCTGCCGGAATTATGACCCTGAACCCATAGAGATAAGTCAGTCCACAGCGGCGATTGGGAGCGCCGTCTTCGACGATTCCACAATAGACCCTCGCTTTTTGCCCACCCACCTCTATCTCTTGATCGACCATCGGCTCTGACTGTTTCAACGGCGGCATCTTCCATCGCTGCACGATGATCGGCGGATCCCTGTCTATCTGTACTGTGATTTGCTTTCCAGCCTTAATCGCCGCCGAGAAAAGATAACCGATTTGATCCATCAAGTCTGTGAGGTCTTTGCCTTCCGGAAACTTTCTCAGGAGTGGAATGATCGTCACCGTTGTGCCGCTCATAACCGACTCCGTCTTAACTGGATCTATGCGAGGCAAAATCCACCCTCTGCTTGCGAATTCACTCCACTTTATTTCAAGCTGACTGAAGAGTGAACCAACAGTCGTCTTCGCTTGAAAGGTCGAATCTGCCCCGCCGGCAACGAGCGCCAAATCTTTGAGACCTATGCCGTATCGGCCGAGCTTTGTCGTTTTGTGGCGCGTGGTTGCCCCGAGCTGCACCATGTCATGGAGGTTTTGGCAGCCGCTTCCATCGTCAGCAATTGAAAGACTTCGTTTGCCCCGTACAGTGACCCGAACCCACGTCGCTCCCGCATCCAAGGAATTGTCGATACCTTCGCACAAGATTTGCCACCATGAAAGTCTCTGCGCTGCGATGCTGTACAGGATGTGCGCCTTGGGAGCAAGACAAATCATGTCCGTTTCATTGTCCATTGGGCACCCCTTTCAACTGCACGCTTTCAAGGTAATCAGCATAACGGCGCAGCTGACCGATGACTGGCGTTAAATCCCTCTCTTTTGGCCACAGATTTTCAACCGCCTTTCGGAATGCATGGGCAAGTTGCCCAAGCTGGCTCTCTTCATCGAATGGCGCTGGTGCCCGCTCTCGTTGCTGCCGCCCCTGCTTCTTCTTTCCGGCGTTTAAGATGTGTCTGCCGACGTGTCCGTCGCCCTTCTCTTCGATCTCGCGCCAGACTGCAACCTTCTGCTCGAACTCTTCTTTCGGCAACGCGGCGAGTTTATGAGCTTCGGCGCTCTCTTTCTTGTCCACGCCCAGCTCTTC
>QGNH01000662.1_pt1 | contig 33932 bp, 59 predicted proteins | sample 1735481 | NCBI WGS metagenome assembly QGNH01 (sample SAMN09239004, study PRJNA386568) | Viral metagenome, whole genome shotgun sequencing project. | reverse complement strand
GGATCGGTTGCCGCGCATCCTGTTGCCTAACGTGGCACCACTACTGCGGTTGCAGTGTGAGCAGATGATGCGGTCACCTGGTACTGCACCACCACCGAGTGCGACTGGCACTGTGTGATCCAAGTCCATACGTGATGGGTCTGTCATCAACCCGTCACACTGATGTGTGCAGTAACCTGATGCGCCGCATGGACACCACGTGTTGAGTGCGTATGGCAGTAGTCGCTTGCGTGCCTTCGCCTGGTTGTACCTGTTGGTTCGCAGGTATGCGGGCATGGTCTACTGCTGCGCGAGTGGCACGATCACGGCGAGTACCCAGCAGAACAGGCCGACAGCGATGAGGTTGACCCGGGTTGCTGTGCCGAGTGCGGCGAGTAGGAACATGACTGCGGCGATGGTCAACAGGATCAGGACGACGATGTGTTGCATGGTGTGTCCACCTTCTCTGCGACGACGTGTCGTGTGTGGCGTTCGGTGATGTGGTAGGTGACAGGGTTGATGTCGCCGAACTTCACAATGTCGCCATCGATCACAATCGACTCAAGCAGTTCGTTGCTGATCCAGATGACGGGGTCTGCTTTGTCGACGCGAATGCGGCCGTCTTCGAGTCGGGTGAATGTGGCGCTATGAGATATGGTCATGGTCTGGTCATCTCCTCGAGATTGAGCTCCAGCCGAATGCCAGTGATGGCTGCCTCTGCCCTGGTATGGACATGCATCTTGGCGAAGAGGTGAAGTACGTGGGTGCGAACCGTGCTGGTGGTCACGCACATCTTGTTGGCGATGTCCTTGTTGCCGAGTCCTTGCCTGAGGTATCCGAGTGTTTCGTATTCCCTGCTGGTCAGGTCGTTGTCTGGATGGAGGACATGCACTGGTGGTGTGAGCATCGCCTCGAGTGCGCGGACTGTGGTGAGTGCTTTGCGCAACCGGCTGACCTCGGCGTATGCGGCTTCGAGGTCGGCGCGCATCTCGACTACCGATGTCATGACTCGAACACCGCGAGGACTCGATCGGCGTCGTCCTTGATGGCTGCGTAGACCTGCACAGGCGTGATGTGTGGCTGCTTGTGGTCGTCGATCCAGGTGCGGAGTTGGGTCATCGCCTCATTGAGTGGATCGACGAACTCATCGAGGTCTTCTCGCGCTTCGTACTCGATGACGATGACGAGTCGCTCAGCCATGGGTCAGCACCGTCCGTTGCTCGAGGAGCTCGTCGATATGCTCGTAGGTTCTGCGCACCCCCGGATGTTGGCTCATCGCGGGGGTTCCACATGACAAAACCCCGACCTGCAGTCGGGGTTCAATAGTTTTCGGGGTCCCTTTTTTCGTTGGCAATTCAGCATGACACAGTACTTGCTACAAAGCCAACCATCAGGCACTGACGGCGTGTCGCGCGTCTTGGTTGAGCAGTTCACGCACATCGCCGATGCGATACAGAGGTCGTCCAAGCCCATCTGTCGCGTGCGAGATCAGTCGGCCACGTTGAGCCCATTTGCGGATCCGGTCGACGTGGATCGGTGAACCCCACTCTGTGAGCGCACGGGCGATGACGAACGCTCGCTCCAGTCGATCCTCAGCTTGCTCAAGCAGCCACGATCTGCGGCCTTCCATGTCGTAGGCCATATTGCACGGATGACACTCGACCTGAGCCGCTCCTTGGCGCGCATACAGATCCTTGCGGCAGATGTTGCACGGTCCCGCGTAGATCAGCGGCTCAGCGCGATCGATGATGCGCTCGAGCTTGTAATCGGCTCCGGTTAGATCCTTGAACGCTTCCGGCGCCTCAGGTCGACGCCGTAGCCACCAGACATGCTCGGCGATGAACTTGGCCGCATGGGTGATCTCAGAGTCCTTGATGTGCCAGCGGATGATGGTGCAGGACTCGTGCTTGCATTCGGTCGGCGTGCAGATCGGCCCAATCGGCGGTTCTGAGATCGGCGGCAGTTCCATCCGCGGCACTCGCTCCTCGAGGATGACTCGCGCCCATGTCGTGATCGTGTTGTTGATCGCGTGTGCCACATCAGATGCGCCGACGTGGAACATCATCGGCTGCACCACGACGCCAGGTTCAGCATCGGGCCAGTCCTGCAGCGGCTCAGGAATCCCACCGGTGTTGTCGACCGTGATGCGCGACTGTCTGGTCAGGGTGATGTCGAGTTCGGAGTGCAGCGCCGCGATGTGTCGCAGCGCCTTGGTCAGTTTGTCGCCGCAGCTTCGGCAGATGTAGGCGTTGTCATGGATCGGTTTGTCACAGGTTGGGCAGATCGGTGTCGTGTCGCTCACGGCTGATCCTCATGTAGGTGGCGTGCGACCCATTCGGCTAGTTTCTGGTCGGTGTAGGCGGGGTTGTCGTACTGGCCGATGTGGGCTTGGGAAAGGCATCGGTGACAGACGGTGTCAACGGCGCGGATTTGGCGGTCCTTGATGACGATGTGCGCTGGCGTGTCGCTCACTTTGTACCAGGCTTTGTTGCGCCCGTAGACGGCACAGAATCCGGTCTAGGTCTCCCAGTGCCCGGATTCGTGGATTGCGCGCCTGCGTGCCGCACGTGGGCGCGCACAGCCCGGGCGTGGTGCGCGATCAGCCAGGCTTTGAGGCGTTCGACGCGGGTAACGATCGCGGCCGTGAGGTGGTCGACCAGGAGGTTGAGTGCGCGCGTCATGACGGGTCCCTGAGTTCGGCGCGCACGTTTGAGTGGCACGACAGGCTGATGAGGTGGCTCGTCGTGGACATGGTGACTTCGATCCGCGCGTCCGGGTCTAACCCTTCAGCCACCGCCTGACGCACCTCGGTGGCGAACGTGAGCAGATGGTCGACTGTCATGTGATGGAGCGCCGGGTTGCTTCGGACGGCGATGCTGTCAATGCCAGCCGTGCGAGTGATGGTCATTTCTCCTCCTTCGTGCCACAGCATCGGCAGATGCGGCTGATCTGGTCGTCGGGACACCAAACTGTGCGCCTACAGGCGCCGTGGTTGCCGTGGTAGCAGGCGGTGCAGGTGCGGCAGGCGGCCGCGGTGCATGACGGGCCACTCATGACGTCGGCTCCTCAATCGCTCGGATCGTCGGGCAGGGCCATCTGCGGTTGTCGTGGCAGCAGAACTTCACGACGTCGGGGCCAATGCCGGCGATAACGTGCAGCGCCTTGACGCGTTCGATGGCGGCTTTGGCTGCGACCTCTCGGTCCAACGCATCAGCGGCAACCCTGAACAGCCGCTCAGCCTCAACGAGCGCTTCGTCGTGTTCACGCTGGGCTTTCACCAGTTTCTGGATTGCGCCAACGAACGAAGTGATCACATCCCCGTGGATGCGGCACCTGAGGGCGCCACGCATGGGCGGGTTGGCGCAGTGCCCACCGGCGCGGGTAGGTGCGCCGCACGGCTGGCCGGTCATGACTGTCCCTGGCGGTTATCAGTTCCATAGCCAGACCCGTGCAACAGGTCAACCAGGTCAGCTAGCCGGATGATGCACGGCCACGACGCAACCGACTGCTCACCCATGCCGTTCGGGCGAAACGTGACCAGTGGCAAACCTTCGCTCGAGGCTGCTTGTCGAACCCACGCCATCGGGTCGAACGCTGCACGGGCTTTGACCTCGATCGCCAGGGCTGGGACGCCGGTGATGTCGGATCCTGACCGGCCGGCGCCTGTGGATTCCGCGTAGGGCCAGCCATTGAGTGCGAGGTACTCAGCTACGACCTTCTGTGTTCTGAGGCCGCGGTGTTTTCGGGATTGGGTGGCCATCATGCTGCTGCTCCTGTCGTGGCTGCTTTAGGGATCAGGTGGACACAAAAGGCGGGCGCCACGTAGCCGGGTGCTGCGCGGAGCAGGGTTTCGAAGTGCGTCAGGCACTGCCAGGCGCCGCAGAGCGCGCACCTTGAGATGTGCTGCTGGGTCCATGTCTGCCGTGAGGTGAGGCCGTGGGCTGCGTCGTAGTCGGTTGGGGTGACGGTGGTCATGACGGGCACCTTGTGTGGACTCGGGTCGAGCCATCGAGCAGGACGCGCAACATGCGCCCGCAGTAGTCACACGGCTTGTGCCCTCGCATGCACGTCTTCTGCCATGGGCTGAAGTCGCCCCACCAGTTGCCATATCCAGACGCGCCGCAGACGGAGCACCTGACCTTGCCTGATCGTGGAGTCCTCTGTGGGAACGTCACGAACGGGCCATAGGGCACGAGATAGGCGCGCAGTCGGGGCTTCACGCCGTCACCCCTTTCGCGTCGATGCTGTCGCGTGCTGCGGTGAGGTCGGCGTGTACGGGTTTGGGTGTCCAGTCGCGGGACCTGGTTGGTCGGGGGATCACGAGGTTGTCGGGTCGTGGGACGGCCTGGGCGATGCAGTCGGGGCAGTGACCGGCGTGCCAACGCTCATGATCGGCGCACTGCATCCGTGACTGGCCTGGTCCGGCGCCTTCGGTCATGGATGTCGCGGTCCACCACGGGCCAGCCTCGGCGAGACGTGCCGGTGTTTTCGTCTTGGCGTCTGTTGCGATCCATGCGAGGGCGACGGCGAGGTCACGGTATGGGCGGGTTGCGTGGTCGCGGGTCAGGATGGTGAGCAGTGAGCGGATGGGCCATTCGGGGCGGATGGCGTTGGCCATGGCGGCGAGGCGTTCAATCTGGTTTTCAGTTGGCATGGCTTGCTCGCAATTCCAAAACGTCGCGGCCTCGCGCGTTACGTAAGTGACGATTGGATTTGTAAGCCAACCAAAGACTCTCTAAACCCTGTCTCTGTCTCTGCTTGGATTTTGCTTGAGCTTTGCTTGGATTTTGCTTGAGCACTTGGTGCAGCATTTGCTTAAGCACTTGCTTCCCCTCCCGCGTCGATCCACTTGTCTCTAGCACGTGACTCTGCGGACCTCATGCCGCCGAGAGATCCGGCGTTGGAGCGCTTGATTCGCAACGCTTCAATCTCAGCCTTGGACCGTTGGTGTTCGAGGTAGTCGTGCATGTAGACGCCGCCCCTGATTGGCTCGACCATCTGGATCAGCAGTTCGGTTCGGGCATTGGGTGTCGTCCGCTTGAGCCATACAGCCTCGGGAACCTTGCCGTCACTCTCGTTGCGCGAGCACCAACACCAGAGGGTGATTAGGCAGCGGAACCCCTTGTCTGACAGGGCCTCGATCTTGCCGTTCTCTGGCATGTCGTTGGCCACAGTGATATAGATGCGCTTGTCTCTCGACATCAGGCGACGCCGCCGAAGTCGAGGACGCCTTGGCTCAGTCGGCGGGCGGCGATCTCGCAGTAGCGTTCATCAATCTCGACGCCGATGGCTTTGCGGCCTAGTTGTTTGGCTGCCACGAGCGTTGAGCCTGAGCCAGCGAACGGATCTGCGACAGTGCCCTCCGTGAGGCGCAGTAGGTCGACCATGACGTCCCCCGCTTTGGTATGTGGGTGGCCGCCAGCCCTACTTACAATGCCGGCTGAGCCTCCGACAAGCGGGCGATGTGAGGCGAACACTGATGATCTGCCACCGATGCCCGAGGTCCATTTGTTCAGGAGGTAGATCGCATCAGCGTCACGCCTGACCCCATCCATCGCACCGCGTAGACCGGAATCGGCTGGCTTGCGGTAGATGCAGACCAACTTGGTTCCATTGGGCGGCGGAAGCATGAGGTCACCAAATGAGATCGCAGGTCGGTCTATGCCCCATAGAGACAGGGCTGCGTCACGTACCTCTGTCGTCTCATCGTTGGCTATGCCTTGGTTGAGGTTGTCGGAATGGTGCCCCTTGAGTCGCCCCTGTCGCCACGCCCTGCCATACGGCGGGTCCGTGACGAGCACATCGGCAGACAGCCACTCGGTAACCTCGCGACAGTCTCCCAGGTACAGGGTCACGAGGTCGTCTTGGTAATACGGGGTGGGGGTCTTACTTCTCTGGGCGATTGGCTCTAGCATGAGTCAACGCCTCCTTTCCGGTATCTGGATTGGAGTGCTAGAGGCGGCTTCGAGGTCACACTCGGGGCCGTCTCGCTACGTCCCATCATACCGCAAACCCTTGCGCCGCAAGCCGATTCGCGCATCAGATGGCCACCTCAATCGGGCTGGTTTGGTGGCGCGCATCAACATGCCGCAGCAGTGGTCCGGGGAACTGGAACGTTTGCCCGCACACGGTGCACACGTGGGGGTTGGCGGGGTTGTGTCGCAGCACGATGTGCCGGTCCCGGTTGGCCGGCCAGGTGAACGCGTCGCCGCAGTCGGGGCAGGCGTTCACACCCCTGAGCCATCGGCGTTCGCGTTCGGTCGTGTTGCCCCATACGCCGAACCGTTCATGCGTGTCCAGGGCGTAAGCGAGGCATTCGGCTGTGACGGGGCAGTGTCTGCAGATCTTCTTGGCTTCACGGACGGATTCGCCGAGTTCTGGGTAGAACAGGTCGTGGCCGATCTCCCTGCACAACGCCCGGTTGGCCCAGGGTTGCGGGGTGAACATGAACGGGGGCTGGTATTGGCCGAAGGGTGGGCCACGGCGGGTAGGTGCGGGCTGGGCCGTCATGAGATGCGCCTGGTGCCTGACGAGGTCCCCACGACGCTGCCCCTGGACGTGTACTCCCGCGGCTTGGCGACACCCTCACCCGCGCGGTAGCGCGCCTTGGCGCGTTGCGCTTCAGCTGCCTTACAGGCATCGCAGGCGACCTCACCGGCACGCCGGTGAACCTTGTACCGCGCAGCGGTCCCATGTCCCGCACGGTCGCGCGCCCGGGCCGCCACACGCTGGGTGCGCTTCCGCAAAGCGCGCCGCTCATCCTCGGTGAGGCCGCCCCATACGCCGACCACGCCAGCCTCCAGCGCCCACATGAGGCAGGGCTCCATGACCGGGCAGCCGCGGCACACAGCCTTGGCGTCCTCGGTTTGGCGTAGGGCGGCGGCGTTGTTGCCGACCGGGAAGAACAGCTCCTGGTCGTGCTCGAGGCAGCTGGCTTGGTCGCGCCAGTCGTACGGGGCTGCGGCGGCTGTCATTGTGCGCCACTAAAGTTGAGGCGAGGGTGAGTGTTGAGCGCCCGGTTTGACCAGAGAACCTCGGTGCGCTTGCTCCAGATGGATCCTTGCCCGGTAGACGCGGCGAGCTCCAGCCGTTCCCAGCCAGTGAGCGCCTGTTCGTACAGTGGCGACGCGTACCCGGACAGGACCACGACAGCAGGGACGATTAGCAGCGCGTCGAGCATGTCGCGGTGGTCTGCCTCGGTTGGCATTTCGACCTGGTAGCCGCGCCCTGTGCGGGTCGACCCGAGATAGGGCGGGTCCACATACAGCAGGACGCCCGGGTGCTTCCCGTATGCCTCGATGACTTCGAGGGCGGGACGGCACTCGATGGACACGCCGAGCAGACGTTCAGCAGCTGGTGCCATGCGCCCGAGGTAGCCGCGAAGGTAAGCGGTCATCCCGAGGGTTGTCCCGGCAGGGTCGGCGTGGAATCTCCACCCGGTTGACAGGAGTGTCCCGGTGCGGCCCTGGGTGAGGCTGACCCATACCCGACGGGCGCGCTCTAGCTCGCTGACATTGGTTCGGTCGCGGCACGCTTTGAGCTCGGCGCGCGCGTATGGTGTCAGGGTGCAGACACGAACGAGGTCCTCAGGCTGGTCGCGTAGAACGCGCCAGAACGCGATGACGTCGCCGTCGAGGTCGTTGATCGTCTCGATCTTGCTAGGCCGTTTCGCCAGCAGCACCGAGAGGCCGCCTGCGTAGGGTTCGACGTAGTGCTCGTGTTTGGGTAGCATGTCAGCGATACGGGGGGCGATGCGCTGTTTGCCCCCGAAGTATGGCACGGGCGGGGCAATGGCCGTCATGGCTTCTGCTCCTGTTCCGCGTCCCGTTCGGCTTCCGCCCGGGTTGGACGGTCATCAACGTCGTCAGCCTGCCCGCGGTGTGCCTCATACCGGGCGGCATCCTCGGGAGTGTTGGTGAAGTAGTCGGGCTTCATGACACACTCACCTTGAGGTCATCGCGCAGCAGTTCGAGGCTCCCGAGATCCGTTGCGTCACGCAGGGATTCGCCCCCGTGGGTCTCAGCCCAGTCAGCGGCGACAGCTTTGCGGCCACCTTCCGTTCGGTCAGCGAGTGCCCCGATCTCGGCCAGCAGTTCCGCGTTCGCCTTGGTGGCGAGGGTGGTAGGGGTTGCGTCAGCAAGCGGCTCGACGCGCCACGGCTTCTTACGTCCAGCGCCGGACGCTCGGATGGTGACGGAGCGCGCCTTGTCGATGTGCGACAGGTGACTGATGCGGATGCCGCCGACATTGTCTCGGCCGAACATGACTTCGGGGTCGTTGTAGACGGTCACGCGGTGTCCGACCCACTGCTTGGCGTCGGTGCCCCAGCAGGCGGCGAGGACATCGAGCATTCCCTTGCTGGGTCGCCAGACGCGGGGGAAGTCGGCCAGTCGGATCTCGGCCACGGTCTTTCCTTCGCGCTGTCCGAGGGCTGATCCAGTGTCGATCGTGAAGGTGCGCGGGTTGACCAGTTCGACCGCGTCCAGTTGGTCGCTCGTCGGTGCCAGTGCGTCAGTGATGTCCATGTCAGAAGCACTCCCTCTCGATGCCCTCAGACCTGAGTCCCCGGTCAACCCGCTCCCAGAAGTCCTCGGGATAGGGGTCGCCCTCGACGTGATCCTTGGGCCACACGTAGATGCTCGGAGTCTCGCCGAACTCGTCCATCTCAGATCACTTCCTTCGTATCAAGGTCGAGGACAGCTTGGCGGTCATCTCAGAACTCGATTGCTTCGACGTCGAACATGTCGCTCATGTAGTACGGGCGCGGTTCGATGGGCTCGGCCTCGCCGGGCTCGTCGTCGTCCCCGGGCCAGGTGTCCGTGGCGACGCACGCGGCATAGATCGAGATGGCCTTGCGCATCTTGTGCTGACCGCCCGCGATCCAATCCGGGTGTGCGAGCTGGACGACGCGAACCTCATACGGCTCCTCGGTCTCAACGAAGATCAGATGTGTGGGTGCAATCTCCTTGCAGGTCGTGAGCCGCAACAGACTCCGGTAGACCTCGCTCTGGACGTCGTAGCCGAAGTCCTCGATGGCGCGCACGAGTTTGCGGCGGCGAACGTCAGTCGTCGTCTTCAAGTCGATGTTCACGAGGCGGCCGTCTGGGAACGTTCCGAGGTAGTCGATGCGTCCCCGCATGTGCACGCCCGTCGCGGGGTCGTCGGCGAACAGGCTGACCTCGGCGTCGCCGTCGAGCGAGAGCAGCGCATGGGCTTTCGGGTTGGCGAGGACCGCCTCTGCGATCGCGTCGACCTTTGCGACGACATCGGCCTTGACTGGGACGAGTCCTGCCGCGCGTGCCGTGGCGATGAACTCCTTGGCGTCCTTCGTGCTGGCTGCCCCGTTGGACGCGAGCACGTCATCCGGGATGATGGCGACGCCCATTCCGACGCCGAGCACTTTGGCGTGGACGCAGTGCCCGAGGTCGAATGCGGCCTTCTCGATGCGGTGGTCCATGTTCTGCCGGTAGTGCTTCGGTGAGCGGAGCAGCCACTTCATGCCCGTCGAGGACAGCCCGTCTGCGGCGTGATACTGACGCTCGGGCATTCCGACGATGGTCTGGGCGGTCATGCCGTCTCCTCGAGGGTGTCGCGGGGGACGCGGTCGCCACACACGCCGCACAGCCACACGGTTTGGTGACTGCGGTAGGCGTGCCCGTAGATGACGCAGTGCATGTCGACGCGGGCGGGCGCGGGTTGGTTGGCGAGGTCGAGTTGACGCCGCGCCCAGCGCCGGTCGGCGCGTCGGTGTTCGGCGTGGACGATGGCCAGGACCACGCAGCCGACCACGAACGCCAGTAGGAGGAACCAGAAGGCGCCAGGGCTGAGGTAGTCGTCGGCGGGGGTCATGGCTTGCCGCCCCCCCCCGCCATCATGCGACGCATCACCAGTCGCGTGAGGATCGGTTGCCGCGCATCCTGTTGCAGCGCGGCCATGCCTCCGGCAGCGGCGACACAGGACGGGCACCGGTCGCCGTGAGTCTTGGCGATGTACCAGCCCGCCGCGGCGAACTCCTCTAATGGGAGGGCTTCCGTGGTCGGTCGAATGTCAGAGCGAATCCGGCATCCGCCGTCCCAGTTATCGCAGCGCATTTGCCAGCCATCTGAGCGTTTCGTACCTACCCATTCGCGGCTCACGTCGTCCACCGCCGCACCCGCGTGGCAGGGCAGTCCAGGCACCGGTCCACGGCGCTACCCGGGACCGACTGCCACTCGTGCGCGTTGTCCAGCAGCCGGGGTAGGTCGTGGTCGAGGCGGGCACCGGTGCGGTGCCAGGATGTGCGCAGCTCGACGGCAACGATGTAGGCGACGGACGCGCCGGCGAGGACGGCAAGGAACACGGTGCTCATGACGGGCCGCCGCAAACGGACGCCCATGGGCCGTAAAGGGTGTCGAACTGCTTCGGGGTGATGAGGTCTTTGACGACCAACGCCCTGGCGGCGTCCCAGGCGGCGTACCAGGCGGCGTTCCTGGCGGCGTCGATGGTGACGTCGATGGTGACGTCGATGGCGGCGTCCCTGGCGGCGTCGATGGCGGCGTACCAGGCGGCGTACCTGGCGGCGTCGATGGCGGCGTACCTGGCGGCGTCGATGGCGGCGTTCCTGGCGGCGTTCCTGGCGGCGTACATGGCGGCGTCCCTGGCGGCGTCCCTGGCGGCGAATGCTTGACCCTCAGCGAAGGTCAACCGCCCCGCACGCTCAACCAGCGCAGCGACCTGCTCACCCTGTGGGCCGAACGCCTCATGCGCGGGCAACTCCTCAGTCACACGCAGCCTGCTCAGCCGACGCTTGGATGGCAGGTCATCACCAGCCGTCAGTGCGCGCCCGACCGGTTGGACCAGGAACAGGCGGCACGGCCACTTCATCCCTGTGCAGTCCGTGGGTGACACACTGACCGACAGGTAGGTGCCCGGGTCATCTTTGACCTGTTTCACGCTCGGGTGGGTGACGACATCACCGGTGATGAGCGCGGCGCCGTAGTCGACGGTCCCGGTGCGGAAGTCCGTCCCGTCCGGGCATGTCGCCTTGTAGTAGCGGATCGGTTCGGTCACGATGGCTCTCCTGGGTTCGGGTCGACGGCGCCGGTGCCTGCGATATAGATGCTCACAGCGCACCTGCTGGGTGTGCGGCCACGGCGGCCTCAAGGTCGGTCTTCGCCTGCGCCAAATCCGCGCGCCACTGCCACGGTGCCGCGACCGCGTCTAGGATCCGCTCGACGTCGTAGTCCTCGGCGTGCATCCAGCGGGTGAGGACGATCAGGTCCCAGTGGGTGGTGGCCAGCAGTGGGGGGTGTTTCTTCGCGGCGTTCAGTTCGAGACCGGCTTCGTCCCGGTCAGACCAGGTCATGACTCATCCCGGTTGATCTTCGGCATGGTCTTGAGGTATTCCAGCCTTACGTAGTGCTCGGCCATCGAGTCGTCACTGACGTGAACGAACTCGAAGGTGACGGTGCCGAAGTCGGTGGTGGTCGTGGTGTGGCCGTTGTGGATGTCGACATCGGTGTTGAGGGCTTTCGCTGCCTGGATGACGTCGGCGGCTTCGAATGTTTGGATGGTGATGTTGAGGCCTTGCTCTGCGTATCTCGGCATCGGCAGGTCAGGCTCGAGGAGTTCGAAGGTGAGCGCGAGGGCTCGTAGGTCTTTCGCGTAGTCGGCGTAGGTGACCATTTGGTATTCTTCCTTTCGAGGTTGAGGTCCGGTCATTGCTGAGGAGCAGGCCGGGCCTCGCTTTGTGTGGGTGTGCCCGCCACCACGTTGCTTGTGTCTAGGCAGCGTGGCGACGGCGTTGGTGGTTACGCGGCGCGCTTGGCGGCGAGCGCTTCGATGTCGGCGCGGTGGAACATCCGAGCGCCGCGAATGCCAGGGGCCTTGACCGCCACGGGCACCAGACCCTGCTCAATCCAACGGTGGACGGTTGCTCGGTTGATGCTGAGGATGATCGCGGCCTCGCGTGCGCTGATCAGGTCGTTTTGGTGCATGTGCGTCAAGTTACGCGCTTACGTCATTTGGTGTCAATAGGTAATTTGACGTGTCGCACATCTCGGGCGTGTCTGTGAGTTTGGTCAAGAAATAGTCATGTGGGACCATTGCGCTACGTTCCGCATGTGTGTGATAGTGCAGTCATGGAAGACATCGACAACGGGACCGAGTGGACAGTCGGTGACCGCCTGCGCAAGGCCCGGATCACTGCCGGCTACAAGAAGAAGCAGGAGTTCGCTGACCTCCTGCACATGACGGTCAAGACTCTGACCCGATACGAAGACGACGAGATCGTCCCCCGGTGGGTCTACTTGGAGTCGATCGCGTCGCATACCGGCCGCACGGTAGACTGGCTGCTGAAGGGTGACGATTCACTCTTGCCGACGATGACCGTGTCCGACCGTTATAAGAGTCACGAGTCCCCGGTCATTCACCCTGGCCGCGAGCTGGTGCTGGCGTCATGAGTACCCGATGGTTCGGCGACGACGCGACGACCGAGCTCCAATGGATCGCCCACGAGGCCCGAGCGCTGGCGACCGAGCGCGTCGATGAGAACTCTGAGCGCATGACTGAGTTCATCTCCCGCAAGCGCGCGTTGCTTGAGTACGTCGAGCAGGAGCGGACAAGTCGGCGTGTCTAGTGACCGATAAGGTATGTTCAAAGTGTTTACAAGGGTAGCCTAAACGGGTGACACAAGTGACCGGAACGCCGATGGTCGCCACGGCCAGGGTGATGTTTCATGAAGGGATGGCGAACACATGACACTCACCGAGTTTCTCCTGGCACGGATTGCTGAAGACGAGGAGACGGCGCGGGCTGCACAACCTGCACTCCCCGGCGATGCACCACAAAAGTGGCTCGTGAACACTCAGTCGATCCCCAGGGGTGAGCGCTTCATAACCCAAACCAGCGTCCGAAACGAAGGGAATGTCAGCGTGGCTCGCGGGTCTGCGCTAGTCATGGAGTATGTCGTCTGGTTCGATCCTGTCCACGTCCTGGCTGAGTGTGAGGCGAAGCGGCGGATCGTGGAGGGATGCAGCGAGATCATCTACAACCTGTGTTCATGCGATGAGCTCGGCACGTTCGCGTTGGATACGGTCGAACTCCTCGCGCTGTCCTACGCCGACCACCCGGACTTCCGGCAGGAGTGGCGGCCATGAGCCACCCCATCCCGCTGACTGACCCGCTGTCGATCGCGTGGCTCCAATGCATAAACGAAGGCATCCCAACCAACACCACCGCGCGCCGGCTCGCCACGCTCCGGTCCATGCCCAGCGCCGGGACGGCAACCCGCGAGGACGTCGAGGCATGGTGGGCTGCGCGCACCGACCACGCACCGGCCAGCCGCGCCAACGACCTCGCCAACCTCCGATCGTTCTACCGGTGGCGCAGACGCTGGGAACACCGGCCGCCAACCGACGACCCGACACACCGAATCGACTCGCCCAAGGTCCCAAAGGGCCTCCCTCGGCCCATGTCCAGGGCTGACCTGAACCATCTCCTTGACGTGCTGCCACCCGACATGCGTCGCGCCGCAGCCTTGGGCGCGTGGGCTGGTCTGCGGGTCTCTGAGGCGGCCTCTCAGGACTGGGCTGACATTGACCTTGAGCTGAACCGGATCCGGGTCCTGGGCAAGGGTTCCAAGACGAGGCAGGTAGGGCTGTCCGTGCTGCTGCTGGATGCCCTGCTGCCTAATACCGGGGGTAACGTCGTGGCAGCCGGCGGGAAGCCGAGCAGCGCCAGTGTGCTTCAGCGGCGTGTGAACCGGGCCTTCGAGACAGCTGGCGTCCATGCCACCTTCCACCAGTTGCGGCACCGGTTTGGGACGATCGCTTTGGCGAACGGCGCCAACCTACTCGCGGTGAGTAGGGCGATGGGTCACGCGTCCGTGTCGACCACGGCGGGCTATGTGTGGACGTCGGACGCAGAACTCGACATCATCGCCGCCGCGGTAACCCGATAGGAGACTGACCATGACACTGACTGAGTTCCTGTTGGCGCGGATCGCTGAGGACAATCTCAGTGGATTGTTCAGGCTAGAGGACTTCCCTGCCGGGTGGGCCGACCATGCCTTGCGCGCCCTCGCACTCCCCTACGCCGATCACCCGGACTACCAGCCCGAGTGGAAACCATGACACAGAAGCCAAGCGGGCAACGCATCTACTACCCGATCTGTGGCAACTGGAACTGTGACGACTACGACTACGACTGGGAATCGATCGGCCCCGAGGATGAGGGTTACTCGGCGGTCAAGCGAGAGCACCAGATCGCCACCTATCACAAACCCGAAGCCGAGTGGCGTTCTCGGCTTCAGATTGAGCGCGACAAACGTAACCATGGCGATCCGCTCTGGATGGATCTCTGGCGGCCTGCCTGAGCGCGCAAGAAAGCCCGCCCGCCTCCCAGGAGTCTGGGGAAGGCGAGCGGGCGTCTTGCTGCCCCGGGACCGGGGGCAGTCAGTGGGTTCGAGGAGGTAGCCGGATCTTCATGCGGTGGGCGGTGACGCGGGCGTGTCTGCGGTCCTGGGTTGCCCGTGCGGCCTGGTGCTGGTCCCACCAGGTTTGATAGGCGGCGCCGGGCATGGCATGGGACTAGACGGCTGGCGGTGCGGCGGGGGGCACGGTCGTTGCCTGCGTGTAGACGTCATTGGCGGTCGGTGAAACCCTGACGGCCGGGTCCGCAGCGGGCGGCTCAGGGATGGTGAGCGGCTGTGCCGGGGGTGTGACAGCCATGGGGGCGCTGGGGCCGGTGTAGGGCACGACGGGCACAGCGACCGGTGCGGCCGGGGTGAGGTTCAGCGTGGTCAGGTTCTGCAAGATGCACGTCACGGCGGCGAGCCCGGCGAGTGATCCGACGGCGACCCAGTTGACGGCGAGGAGCCCGGAGGCGTTGACGCCGAGTGCTGCGACGGCGGTCTGTGCGGCGGTTTTGATGGCGCGGACTGCGACGTCGGCCGCCCATGTCTTGAGGTCCATGATGTCCCTTTCAGCGAAGCGGGTTGGTGGCGAGCGTGGTCCGGACAGCTGCGGCCACTTCGGCGGCGGTGGCGCCGGCGGTGACCTTGGCGGCGACCGCGGTGGCGAGGGTGTCGATGTTGGCCGGGGTGAGGGTGATGGTGGGCGGGGGCATCTTCGCCACGACTGCGGTGGCGACGTCGGCGGCCGGGACGGGCTGCGCGATGGTGTGCCCGTCGATGGTCCGCAGGCGAAGCATGACCTCGCCACGTTCGGAGTACGGCTGCGGGAGGCCGTCGTTGATGGCGAAGTCGAGGCCGGTAAGGATCGACAAAACCTGTGTGAGCTGGGCTGCTTGGTTGGCGTCCATGTCTGGTGTTGCTCCTTGGGTGAGGGCGATGAGCTGGTCGATGGTGCCGTTGAAGACGGACCCGTCGCACGGGGTGGCGATCCCGGCGAAGTTCTGCTTGTCGGTGAACTGCCAGAGGGTGTGCGCGTCGGTGGGTTCGCCCTGCCCGTACGCGGCGACCCAGTCGACCTTGTCGGCGAGGTGGGCGCGGGCGAACGCGACACCGGAGTAGGTCCACTCGACCGGGTCCTTCCACTGCAAAGCGCTCAGCCACGCTTGGCGGCGGCCGGTCTGGTCGCCGGTGCCTTCCTCGATGTCGACGATGGCGACTTCCCCAGGCAGGAGAACTCCCGTGGTGGCTTGGAACGCGTGGGCTGCCGCGACCGGGTCAGCGCCTGCGGTCAAGTACTGGTAGAAGCCCCTCCACCTGCAGTTTTTCCGAGCTCCGGCGATGTTGGGAACCGCGAAGTAGTCCGCCCGGTTGCTGTTGTGCGTTCGAACAATAACGGCTGGGTTGCTTGCGCCGTAGGCAACCCAGTTGATGGTCTGTTCGAACTCGGCGACGTCAGCCAACGTGAGGGTCATGTCAGCCACCTAACGCTTTGAGGATCACGGCGCCCAGCGCGGTGGCGAACAGGGCGATGACCGCGATGGTTTGCATGGACACGGCGCGAGACTCCACAACCTGCGCCTTCGCACCGCCCGCCGCCGATTGGGCCTTCGTCAGCTCCGTGATCGCGTCCAGGATCGGTTTCAGGTCAGCCGCGCTATCCCTGGACACAGTCACCTGCTCCTGCCCGCCACGACGTTCGGCGCGCAACTCAGACAACTGGGTTTTCACGTCGTTGAACCCCGTGGACAGCCCGGCGATGCCGGTGGTGAACGTCTCGCCCTGCTGCTTCAGCTGCTCCTTGGACGCTTCCTCGGCCTTAGTGGTTGCCAGCTGGGACGCGATGGTCTGCTGGTCACGGGCCTTCTCAGCGGCTGCCAGGGCGGCCTGCACGGCCTTCTCTGCGGCGATCGTCGCCGTGGTCAGCGTCTTCTCAGAGTCGGATTTCAGCTCGAGACGGTGGGTCTCCATGAGGCCCAGGATCCGGTCTTGGCCTTTGAACTGTTCTTGGACGACTCGTAGTTCAGCCTCGAGCAGTCGCCGACTGGAGTGACCAGATTTCTTGATCTTGTCTTTGAGCGCCTCTATCTGGTCGTTGTTGCGTATCTGCCGGAGCGCGAACTCACGGTCGAGGGCTTCCTGCCGGATACTGTCAACCTGGTCGGCGTCGGCCTTCGCGCGCCCTGACGCCTCGAGTGTGCGTACCGAGGGGTCAGGCTGTGACTTGGCGCTGGTCTCTTCGATCATGGCGGGTTCCCTCGGGTTGGTTGTTCCACTGGTCCCTCCCGGGATTGTGTTGCGGTCGTTAACCGGCACTTCTGTGACGGGACTACCAGGCTGGGATTTCGCGCACGATCAGGCCGCAGCCGCGGCCGCCCCAGCCGATGCGATCGCGGCCGTGAACGCCGCAGACAGGTTCGGAGCGACAGGCGTGTTCGTCGGAGTCATCTGAGCCATCAGACCGCCTCATAAAGGAAACTCATGTTGATCGAATCGTTAATCGTCCACGCCCCAGGCGTCGTGTTCGTCACATCCTGATTCGTCCCGCCCACCGCGGTCGTGTAGTACCGCAAACCGACTACGCCCGCGGACACCCCAGCCAAAACCTGGAGCCGCGTGGCCACACCAGCGCACATCAACCTGCCATCACCGATGAAGTTCTGCCCAGCCAGCCCAGTGGCCGGCACTGTCACCCGGTAAAGCCCCGACCCCGCGTTCGTCCCTGACGACCCGAACGTGATCGTGGCCCAACCCATGACCGTTTTCCCGATCTGCATGTACCGGCCCGTGATCGTGCCACCCGAGCCGAGTGTCGGGTTCGTCGTCGTCGCAGTCAGCACTGGGGTGTACGGCGTCCACGCGCCGCCGATTGTCAGCCAGTTGTTCGCCAGGATGTCGCCCTGGGTTGCGGTGATCGCGCCCCCGACCGCGGGCACCGAGGGCGCCACATAAGAGGTCACAGAATCTCCTTAGAGGGCATACGTGGCTAGCGGGAATAACGTGACTACCGAGCCGGATGCCTGAGCGGACTTCGAGGTGCCAGCCGCACCACGGGTGCAACCGGTGAACGTTTGCGGCGAACTCGAGCCGCCCGGCGCGGACCCCAACGTGATGACCTCACACCCGACCATGATCTGCAACGGGTACTGCCCCGCGGATGTGGTGAACGTCGGTTTGCCGACCGCGGTGTCGACCACCACCGTTGTGCCGGCGTTGGTCAGGGACGTGTGCAGGGTCTGCCCGTCACACTGGTACCTGCCGTACGCGGGATCGTCGTACACGCCCCTGGCCGGGTTGTCAGCAGGGCTTGTGTCCCACACCACCCGGTAAGACTCCGGCGTGACGGTCTCCGTCCAACCCTCCACAATCACGTCAACCTGAGTCGACGGCGCCTGAGCCACCGGCAGGTTCGTGATCCGCAACCTGGACCCGATCTGCACATTCGCCAACTGCGAGTACAAGAGCGTGTTCGTCGTCGTGGAGAAGTCCACCGCAACCTGCCCGAACCGGAACCCCGGATACGCCGACACCGCGACCCGCGACTGAGCAAGATTGAACGCGTCCAAATCGGTGTCCGCATACGACGTGACCGTCTCCGAGATCAGCCACGACGCGGCAACAGAAACCATGTCCGTGTACGTCTGCACGCTCAGCGCGGTCCCTGTGTCATCCGCACGCGTCACAGTCGAAGAGTTCAACAGGGTCAGCCAGTCAAAGCTCGGCGCGTACGTGCTGCCGTCCAGGTCAGCCTCAGCGTCCAACGTCATCACCGGGATCGAGTTCTCACGGAACACCCGGTTCGCGAACCGGAACTTCCCGTTCGGCTCGATCCACGCGGCGGCGCCCCCGCCCTCCGTGACAGCCATGTCCTGGCACGCAGTCAGAATGTCCTTCCCCGCCTGCGGGTACGGCCCAACCGTGGCCACACCCGGGTCAAGATCCCAGTCGGTCGACGACAACCCGGCATCGGCCAGCCACCGCGCGATCCGCACATCCGTCGTGTCACCCGCATACCCTGAGATGGCCGCCGCATGGTCCGCGATCCGCGCAGCCGGCACCGCAGACGTGTAGACGTTGATGTAGGCGACGCTGCCCTGGAACCGTGACGGGGTGTACGTGTTCGGGCTGGCATCCTCACCAACCTCGAGGATTGTCGGGGCTGTGAACGACGACGACGATCCGGTGGCACCCTGCACTACGCCGTCGACATACAAGGTGACCGGTCCACCCGCAGCAGTCCTACTGACCGCGACATGGTGCCATCCGCCGCCCACGATCGACGTGGACCCGTTCACGAAGTCCGTCGAATCCTGGAAAGACGGTATGCCAGCGTTCAGGTAGACCAGTCCGGCGATGGTGCTGTTCGCGTTGTCGAAACCCAGGACCGTCATGTTGATGCGGCCCCACGCGGGCAGCGACGACCCGACGTTGACGCACATCTCGATGGTGAACGCGGTGAAGTCCAGTGGTGCCAGCGGCGCCCACACGGTCATCCCCAGGTTGCCCGCTGACGGGACGAACTTCAACGACGTGCCGCCGCGGATACCGGGCGCCCCGTAGATGACCAGTGGTGCGAACTGGCTGATGCCGTTCGGTGTCAGCGGCTGCCGACCGTTGGCCTCCGCGGCATGGTTGACGCCCGCCGCGTCCGTGCAGGGCCACGACAGGTCGGGGGTGACCAGCAGGTCCGCACCCAACGGCGCGTTCAACGTCACCCGGGCGAGCTGACTGCCCCGGTCCGTCGCAGCCAACGCCACCCACGAGGTGCCGTTCTGGTCCACGAACGGCGGCCACCCGGTGATGTACCCGGTGAACCGGATCCCTGACGCCGTGTTGACGTACCTGATCCGTTTGCCGGGGACTACGTTCGGGTAGTTCGGGTTAGCGGTGCCGTCCTTCAACACCTGACTGCCGGGGGTGTACTTCCCTGTCATGTTGTTCAGCAGCGGCCCGGTCATGGTCCCGATCTGCGGCGCGGTGAACTCGGAGGTGCGCCCAAACTTGATGGAGAACCCGGACATGTCGTCAGCGTCGGCGGTGACGTCGGTCCACACGTTCGGGGTGAACTCGATCAGGATCCCGGGCCCTGGTGGCGGACCCGTCGGGATGATGGTGACCGCTGCCGGGACGATCTCAGCCCACGCAACCCGCGCGCTGTTGATCGCACCCGTGACGCCGAACGCGATCGGGTTCAGGTTCAGGGCAGGCACGCTCTGGTGCGCGACCTTGCCCTGAGAGTTGATCGACAGGAACCCGTCAGTCGTGGTCCCCGCAATGGTGATGTCCCCACCGAGATCGTTCTCGACACCGAAGATGATGATCGAGCCGACCACTGTCGGGGTGATGGTGATGATCTGCGGGGTCGAACTGATCGTCACATGGCCGTGGGTGCCGATCGGTGCGGCGACCTCCGCACCGGTGAACACGTAGCACTTCATCACCGTGTCGGCGGCGTTGTTGTTCGTCGTCTTCACCGACGTCGACACGGACGAGGTGACGGACGCCCAGGAGATGTCGACCAGGCCGTTGACGATGGCCGGCGCCTCCACGACAGTCCACGCAGACGTCGAACCGGTCGCCGTGGTGAACACGTTCGTGTCGGTCGACGTGACCGTGTCGAGCAGCGCGGCCCCGACGAGGATGCTCCCGGCTGGCGGGACGAACGCAGCCGTGGTCAGGCTACCCACCGACGTCGGGTCAGACTTGACGCTGACCGGGCTCGTCGGGTCGATCGCCAACGTCATCCGAGGTTCACCCGCACACCGGCACCCTTCATCCGCTGCAGGTCAGGCAGGACAGCCGACGCCAGCCGGGACCCGTTCACGATCAGGTTGATCGTCAACGGACCGTCTGTGGCGCCAGCACCATGCGGCCGGATCGTCTCAATCTGCCCGGTGCCGTTGTGCACCAGGTGCGTGCCCGGGTACAGGTCCCCGCCCTGGTCGTAGCCCATCGGCCGCACCAGAGGGTCGATCGCCGCAATCGAGCCGTAGTTCGCTATGGCGTAGGCGGCACCGGCGTAAATGCTGGCGAACGGGTTCGTGATCCCCAGCGACGCGTACGGGCCCGCGTAAGCCATGAAGGTGCCCGGGATCGTCTGCATCAACCCTTGGGACGGGTGTCCCGCCATGGCGTTGGAGTCGGTGAGGTTGATGGCGTTCGGGTTCCCGCCGCTCTCAAAGTTGATGCGACGCTCGAGCGCGCCAAGGTTGTTCGCGGACTGCCCCAACGCCGCCAGGACAGCGAGGATCACCGACGCCCACTGCGCAGCGCCGCCACCGCCGCCAGAACCGCCTGACGATGCGGCAAGCATGCTCATGAAGTCCTGCGCCCCGACAAGGCCGGTCATGCCGCTGTTCACCGCACTGCCGATCTGCGCCGCGGACGGGATGCTCGCGTTGACGACAAGGCCGCCACCGGCCATACCCCGCGCACCGTAGTGCTTGAACGCGTCACCAAGGTTCGACCCGTCACGGCGGACGATGAACTCGCCAGGCATCAGCATGTACGGCTCGGAGTCCATGAACCCGGACCCGTTGACCTTGCCGCCTACCGCCCCGAACCGCATACCCTTGACGACCTGGCCCGACTGCCCAGCCGAGCCGGCAGGGTGGGCGACGGCCTGGCTGCTGCTGCTGAAGTTCACACCGACCGTCACGCTGCGGCCGTTGATCCCGTTAATGCTGTTCATGACGTTGTTCTTGAACTGGTCGAACTGTGCCGCCGCAGTCCGCAGCTTCGGCCCGATACCGGGAATCCAGCCAAACGCCCACGCCGCACCGTGAAGGACCACGGACGCGAACGTCATGAACGCGTTAGCCATCCAGATGAACGTCGGCTTCAACACGCTGCCCCACAGCCACGTCGTACCCGAGGCGATCGCATGCCACGTGTCAGTGACGACCGCGCGGAACGTCGAGAAGTGGTTCCAGCAGTACACGAGCCCAAGAGCCAAAGCCGCGATGACGGCGATGATCGCAATCACCGGCCACGTCGCCGCGATCGTCGCCGCCGCAGCCGTCACCATCGACGCCGTCCACGCGATCGTCGCCGCGAGCAGCACCCCGCCAACGATCCCAGCCAGGACGTACGCCGCCAGCCGGTTCTTATCCAGCCATGTCACGCCGATCTCGACGACAGGAATCAGCTTCTGACCGAGCTCGGTCGTGATGTCCATGAATGCAGCCGTCAGGATCTTAATCTGACCCTGCAACGTCGCGGCCTTCGCCTTCGCAGCATCCTCAGCCGCGTTGTGCAAGGTCACAGCCTTGGTCGAGTTCGTGAACCCGGTCACACCAGCCAGCAGGGTCGAGTTCAGTGCCTTCGCCGCGCCCGCGCCGAACAGTGCCTTCTCGGCGGCCAGCTGCTGCTGCTGCGTCATATCCCGCAACTTCGGCGTCAGTTGGGACAGGACCGCGCCCATGCCGACGAACTTCCCCGAGCTGTCGAAGATGTGGATCCCGAGATCCTTCAGCTCAGCCGTAGTCGCCTTCGAGCCGCCCATCAGGGTCGTCAACCCAGTGTTGACCACCATCAACCCGCGGCTGCCCGCGATGCCATGGTTCGCCAGGTCCACCATCAGCCCCGACACGTCCGTCAACGTCGGCGCAGCGATCCCCAGCTTCCCGTGCAACTTGTCCACGGTCGTCGCCAACGTATCCAGTGGGACGTTCGTCAGACGGCTGGCATTGAACAGGATGTTGGACGCCGCAGCCGCGCCACCAATCTTGATCCCGTAGGACTGCATCACCGCGGCAAGGTCGCCCGTCGTGGCACCCAGAGCGTTACCTGTCGCCTCCGCCAGCGTCGTCGCAGCGTTCATCACCGTCATGGAGTCCGCGGCCGTCAGGGTGTGCCCAGCAACCTCCTGGATCACCCCAGCGACCGGGCCGAACGAGTCAGCCATCTCCTTGCCGCTGAACGTGCTCTTGCCAGCCGTGGACAGGAACGCGTCACCGATCGACTTCGCAGCCGCAGCCGTGATCTGGGCGCTGCCCTGGATCTTCGCGTCGCTCTCCTGCATCGCCATCGCGTTATGCACGGACAGCGCCACAGTGGCCTCGACAGCGACAGCGACACCCTCACCGATCTTCTTCGCCGAGTTCGAAACCCGGGTGCCGACGTCGTCAGCAGCCTTACCGACGCCCTTCATGGACGACGACGCGGTGCGATCTTCCCCGAAGAGCAGGTAGCGCAGGCTGAGATCGGCCATGTCATGCCTCCTGTTTCTTCATGTCGGCGATCCACTGGTCAACCGCGGCGGCGAACCCGACCCACGTCGAGTAGTTCATGTTCCACACGCTCGTCGGAACCTCCGGGCCGTGCGGGCTGATCCCAGGCCACACGTGACACAGCGTCGTCAGCCGGGTGTGGACGCTGCCGGAGACGTCTTCGGCGATCCGGTCACGGCCCGCGCGGGGCGCTTTACGGCCCGACCGGAACCCTGACGGGTTCGAGCCGGGTTCGTAGGGCGCTTCTTGGCCTCTTTCTTGTCCTGCGGCTCAGCGATCCACGACATGTCGGACTGCGGAAAGTCAATCGCCTCAACGAAACTGACCTTCTCGCCTGCGATGCGCCGAGACGACCAGATCGTGATGGCGGACATCCACAGAATGTCCGGATGCTCCCCAACCTTGGCTTTCGCCTTCTCCACCTCCGCAGCAGAAGCGCCCGCGGGTGGCTGCAACGCCTCAACCTCCGCGACGATCCGCAGCACATCAGACCACTTCAAAGGGTTGCCCAGCTCGCGGGTCTCCTTCTCCATCATCAGAATGTCCAGCAGCGACAGCCGGTCCAACGTCCCCAGGTCGTACACCTTGTCGTGCAGTTTGAACTTCATGTTGGTCCCTTGTCCCTTGGTGCTACTTGAGTGATTCGGCGGCCTCGACCATGGCGGCCTCGACTGCCTTGGTGACCACGTCGCGGCCGGTGTAGATCGGGCGTGCGAAGTACGGGTGCCCCTTCTGTGTGACCCAGACCTGACCCTCGCCATGCTTGCCACCAGGGGTGAGTTGAGAGTCCCTGTCAAAAACGGGGTGGCGCCAGCCCTTCGCGGTGCCGTTGCCGATCTCCCACGCCCTGACCAGCGACTCCTTGCCTGCAGGCATCTGCGCTGACGACGCGACGATCGTGACCCCGGCACGAGCCCCGGTCATGACCTTCACCGTGATGCCTGATGCGATCGCCATGCGTAGCCCCGTGTGGTGTGGCTTCGCGGACACGGTGCCGCCCGGATGGTTCATGACCTCCAGGCGGGACGTGTCAGCCAACTGCTCAGCCGCGACACGGGTGCGCTTGCGCAGCGCCGTTTTCAGCTTCGGCTCAACCTGGCTCGACTTGTCGAACAACCTCTTAAAGGAGGTCGTGTCCGCGTGAACCTGGATCGAGTCCGCGCCAGCCGTCTTCGGACTCATAGCGCTGTGTCTGCAGTGCGGCTAAAGTGCTGCATCTGCCGTACGTGCGCTGACGTATATGCCGCCCCTGTTGGCATCGGTCAAGTTGTCCGTGCCAGTGAACTTGAGCGCCTGCACGATCAGATCCGTACCGTTCGACAGAGGCAGCGTGCCCTCGAAGCGAACGCACGGGATGGCCACCTGCAGTGTCTCCAGTCCGACCCCGAGCGCGCCGGCAGTGTAGGTCAGAACCAACGCCATCGGGGTGTCAGCGATCACCGCGTCGCGGAACGCCGTCGAGTCATACTCCACGGACAGCGTGCCGCTGATCGCACCCAACCCATTCGTCGGCTTGCGCTTCTTCCCAGCGCTGTTCAGGTTGTTCCGGTCGACCTTCAAGTTGTTGTTGCAGATGATCGTCCCGCCTTGAACGTTCGCCAACGCCGTCGCACCGATAGCCATCATGTTCGTCGTCGGCGCGGTGAACGCCCCCGTGTAGATCGACCCACCCGCGAACTGGTACAGGTTGACAGGCTCGGCCGGGTACGACGGCGCCGCGTACCCGATGCTGGACACCACATCCTGCGCGTCGATGGTCGACTTCAACGTCACAATGTCGCCCTGGGTGAAGTCCAGCTCCCACTGGGTGACCATTGACCCGGGAAGCGTGTATGCGTCGACCGTGCCGCCAGCCTCAGGCAGGCCCTTCTGCAGCGTCACCGACCCGGGGGTGTCAGAGTCCACGAAGTTCTGCTGATATGTCGCCCCAGATACGAGAGTGCTCGTCCCGCCGCCAACGTTCAGCTGCCACCACAGGCCCATGCCCTTCGAGGCGCACTCCATGACCACGTCGCCGCCACCGTCGTGGGTCGTCACGTTGCGCCTGCCGTCGCGGGCGATCCTGCCACCTACCCTGATCCCGGCGCCCTGCTTCACGTTCTTGCGGTAGTCGAGCGTCTCGGACAGGAACTCGTACCACCGGGTTGTCACCACGGCGGTGCCGTAGGTGGACTCAGCGACGCTGATACCGACCGATGCATCCTGTACGGAGGTCATGGGGTCACCGCTTCCTCAGCCGCTGCGGGCTGGCTCTCTGGGGCTTCGGGTTGCGGATCTGGCGGGGTCGGTGGCAGCGGTGGTGCCGGTGGCAGTGATCCGCCGTTGTTGTAGGGAAGTTCGTAGTTGCCGACCTGGGCCAGCAGTCCCTCGCCGGGGTCGAACACGTCGTTGCCGTCCGCGTCCTTGCTGGTGGACGGCGCGCGCCCGGCCTGCTCTGCCGTGACTTCGAACACCTCACCCGCGGCGAGGGTCCGGCCGATCAAGGGCAGATCGACAGCCCCAAGCGGATTGCAATTGCGAAGCTGCACGGCTGCCTCCATGGCATGGGTGCGGACCCTGACACGGATGTGCAAGGGGTGATGTATTGACAGATGTATGTACAGGGTGGATGCTCAGGTCATGAACACAAACGGGATCAGAATCGGCGCCATGATCGTGGCCATCTCGGCACTAGCGGCCTGCGGAGGCGGTGGGAGTTCGGCCGGCGGCATCAACTACGCGTCGGCCAGTTCGATCGCGACCGGGTTGAGCGCGGGCGGGTTCACCTGCACCGCGTGGACACCAGAACCGGGGGCCATCGGCCCCACAGAGGCGGGTAACTGCCAGCACAACGGGACCCAGGTGGAGGTTGCGACGTTCGCAACCGCAGACCAGATGACGAAGGTTCTGGCAGCGTTCGCCAGCATGGGCGCCGGGACCGGGTACGTGAGCGGTGGAACGTGGATGGTGACACCCGCGAGCCCAAGCGAGGAGCCCGCAGTGCAAAAGATCCTTGGTGGGACAGTCAAGTGACCCGTGAGGCGATGGTGTCCATGACGATCCGGCTACCCCGACAGTTACGCGACGCCGCAAACACCAAAGCCGACGAACGGGACGAGTACCTGTCCGAGGCCATCCGCGAGTTCCTGCAGTGGTACATCGACAAGGACGCCAGAATCGAGTACGAACAGAACGAGTCGCCGCTGGACGAGGCGAACTTCCGGCGCATCCTGGCCGAAACAGCCAAGACCATGCCCGAAGGAATCGCCTGAGATGATGCTGACTGAGTTCCTACTGGCACGGATCGCGGAGGATGAGGCGATGGTTCGACCAGCCGTTGAACTGGATATTAAGTACGGGTCCAAATACTTCGGGCGGTACGAATGGGAGCATGACGGGCTTGTCGTGAACCCTGCCCGCGTCCTGGCTGAGTGTGAGGCGAAACGGCGGATCGTGGAGTTGCACAAGCCGATCCAGCCCGAGCCGTGCCACTGCGGGAAAGAACACGAACCGCTCATGCCAGCAATATGCGGTGAATGCGGATCAGCCACGCATACCGACTGGACGACCACTCCAGTCACAGCGCTCTGTGACACGGTCCTAATCCTCGCCCTGCCCTACGCAGACCATGCTGACTACAACGAGAAGATGTGGAAGTTCTAGTAGCGGACAACCGCCGTCATGGTCGTCTCGATCGTCGTCACACGCCCAGCAGGATCACCCGTCGTGGCGTCCACAGCAACCTCAGGGTGCATCTTGATATCCGACACCCACGCATCACGACAAGCCCCGCCGAACCGCTCCTGCGGGCTCGTCCGTAGGTACTGCTCGAGGACCGTCAACAGACCAAGCGCGCAGTCAGTCGACAACGGCTGCGCCGACTCGTCACCCGGCGTGTACACGCTGATGATGACCGTCACCTCGGCGTGGATCTCCCTGCTCCGGTTCGTTCCCAACGTCGGCCGCGTGATCGGACCGTTGACGTCCATGACTGCCACGATCGCGGACGGCTCATCCTGCCCCGGGTTGCCGTCACTGACCAGCACCGGTGTGCCATCAGTGCCCACCTGACCCGCGTACAGCGACGTGAACGACGACCGGATGGCGGCAATCACCCCCGCAAGCGACTGGGTTGGCATCAGGCGATCCCCCACACGCTCGCATCAGGCGCGCACAGCTCATACACCGCGTTCGGGACCGCGAACCCGGTCGGCGCAGACGGCGCCGAGCCCGGGGTGCCCATGCTTGGCCGCAACCCCTGCTGCCCCGACACAAGCCACAACTGCCGCACAACCAGCCTGGTTGCCAGGACCTGGTTCGCTGTCAAGACACGGCCAACCTGGGAAATGACATGAACGTTGCGGCGCCCCGCAGCGAACGGTGCAGCCACACCGGACACGCGACGGATCAGTGCACCCGACTTAGAGTCGAGCGTGTAACCAAACGCATCCACGGGCGTGATGCCGTCCAACGGCTGATAGATGAGGGTGCGGATCACGTTCGCACCAAACGTCTCAGTCACGGACGTGACCGAGATGACGGGCGTCTTGGTGAGCATGATGATCGGCGAGCCACCGTCATACCACTGGTCCTGTGTCTGTTGAAGGATCGGCCCGATGATGTTCTCCATGATCGGGGTCGCCGCCATGATGTACAGCCGAAGGTCCTCATCCTTGACAGTGTCGCCCGCGGGCTTGCCGAGCGCAGCGCGTGCGTCCGCGAGGCTGATGATGAGTCGCTCAGGAACTGCAACATCGAACGCGTCTTCGTAAGCGCACGCGTTGAGCCCGGTGGCTACCCACCCGACATCGTGATGGCCGGCCTGCGTCGTCGGGTACGACGCGGTGTAAGTACCGGTCGTCGCGTTCGTCACAGCCGGCGTCGCCACGGTCAGGTCCGGCAGTGTCACGGTGACAACAACGGTGGTCGCGTTCGCCGGGTTACCACTGTCGTCAGTGATGAACACGGCCAACGGGTACGGGTCACCAAGGTCTATGGCCATGACACTCCCTGTTCAGTTGTCGAGCGGGCCGGTCAGGACTTGGGACGCGTCCGTGAGATCGGGCCAAGGACGGCCTTCTCCAGCATCTGGACCTGCGGCTCGTCGTCGAAGCGGGACAGCTCCGCGTTGACTGCGGCGAGGCGGTGTTCGCGTCCGGCCTGGGCGTGGCCTTCGGCTTCGCGGCGCAGCGCGGCGATGTATGCGGCCCGCGTCGCCATCAGTAGTCAGCGTTCCCGTGGAGCTGCTGCTCGGCAACAGGCTTGGGCTCGGCAACAGGCTCGGGCTCAGCCAGTGAGGCTCGCTTCTCATCGGCCGTGCCAGTCTTCGGCAGACCGGCGTCGTCCAGTGCCGCGGCCAGAGCCTCACCCTTGAGGTCCTCGGGTGCGACGGGTACTGCTGGCTGTTCAGACATGATGGGTCTCCTTTTGATGGGTGGTGCGGTGGTTGGTGCTGCTGTGCGGCCCACCGGTCAGGCAGGCCGCACAGCAGTGTCAGATCAGAAGCCGGCAGGTGAAATGAGTCCGGTCCCGCCGATGACCGAGATAGACGTCAGGTACCGGTCAGGCATGAACGCGACGTAGTTCCACAGCTGCAAACGCACCTGCAGGGTTCCACTGAGCACCTCGGTGAGTGCCCGGGTACGCAACGCGCCTTCCCAGAGATACTGGTCATCGAACTTGCTGACGATGATCTGATCCTGGTTGGCGCCCACTCCGAGGTTGGACACGACGTTGGCGTCCACGTAGATCGGGATCCCGAAGATCTCACCCGCGAGACCTTCAGCAGTGCCGTCGTAGGCACCCATGGCATTGAACCCGGGCTGACCCTTCGGAAGGACCAGCGGGCGGCCTGTGCTGTCGACCTGCGTGACGAGCCAGAACCACCGCTGCGGAGTGACCACCACCCCGGTCGGCATCTGGAAACGCTGCCGAGCGACCTGAGATGCGGCCTGCCCCAGGACCGGGTACAACTCACCTGCGGTTGGGGTCGCATCCGTGTAGGTGACCGTGTTGGTACCCGACACGATCGTCAGGCCCTTCAGTGCGCCCGAGGCGCCAGAACCGTTCAGGGCTCCAAGGTCGAGCTGCTGGTTGTAGGACCCCATGAGGTCCTTGAACACGATCTCGTCAAACGCAACCGGGGACTGGTCCAGGAGCTGCATCGCGACATCCTGGCCGCCAGCGATGGTGCGCACTGGTGCGCTCACGAACGTGTCGGTGATGTCGGTCGAGGACACAGTGCCCGCGTCGAGCTGGGTCGCGGTCGTGGAACCGGTCGCAACCTTCGGGAGGTTGATCGAGTCGGTTCCAGTGGGCAGGTCCAGCTGCATCGCCAGGTTGGCGGTGGTGCGGCCTGCACGCAGGTAGCCGATGAACTCGTCGACCAGCCACAGCGGCGGGACGAAGTAGCCGCCCTGGCCGTCGGTGCGGTTCGGGTTGACGCGCTTCTCGAACTGTCCACCGTTTCGGGTCATGCGCTCTTCGCCGTCCGCCGCACGCTTCGCGCGCCTGGCTTCACGCTTGGGCATGTCGACGTCGAGCTCGGCCACGTGACGCTGCAACCGTTCGGTGACACCGCCGGGGCCGTCGATGCCGGTCTTGGCGCGGGCCACGTCCAGGAAGTAGCTGTTCCCGGAACCTCGCCCGTAGATGGTCGGCTCGGAGGTGACGTAGGCGACGGGAATCCCGTCGGGGCCGGCGTTGCCAGTGTTGCCGAGAAGCTCGGCGGCCTTGCCTGCGGCGGCGCGGCGGTCGTCCTCGTCCTTGACCTGGACGATGCGGGCCTCAAGCTGCTCACGCTCGGTGCGCAGCTCGGCGTACTTGTCGGTCTCCTCGGAGGTCAGCGCGGTGCGCTGCTCCGTCTCGGCGAGGGTGTTGATGGCGCGGATCTCGGCGTTGAGCGCGTCGAGTCGTTCACGAAGTCGCTTAAGCATTGGAATCCCTTTCAGGGCGTGGGGCACCCACACGGGTGCAGTGATGTGTTGTGCGGGTTACCAGACGTCAGGTGGTGTTCCCAGGTGGTGCGCGCGATCCGCGTCCGGCGTGGGCTCCGGCGTAATGTCAGGCGATGTTGCGCAGCGCTGGATCTTCCAGCAGCCGCAGACGAGCCAGGGACATGCCCTTGGGTTCGCTCTTACTCTCCGACGATGCGCCGGAGGAAGTCGTGTCGTCGTCAGGGTTCGGGACACCCATCAGCTCAGATAGCAGCGGAAGCGCCGCGTCAACCGAGTCGTCGGCGTCCGCGAGCAGATCCAACACCTGCTGCAGGGTGGCCATCGTGGCAGCCGACAGGGTCGCCCCAGCGCGTTGCTCCTGCCGTGCCCGCTGGGCGATCAGTGCAGGCACCCGGGTCCGCATCAGCGCCTTGGCCTGAGCCGAGCGCAGCGCCGTGGTGCCCGTCGTCGCAGGGTTCGCCGGCCACGTCACCTCAGACGTGTCACCGCCGTCCATGTCAATCTCGAGGATGTCGCGCTGGTCGTAGTCGGGGCTCCACGTCTGGCGGGTCACCCAGAACGCGAACGACATTGCGTCAAGGTCGCCGGCCTCCATCGCCGAGCGCATCTGATGGACATCCGCGCGAGTACCGTCAAGATCAACCTCAACCATGAGGTCAGGCGCTGCAGACAGTCGCAGCGTGCCCGACTTCGTCCGGGCCATCGGCGCCCCAGACCAGTCATGGTTCAAGGTGAAAATCACGTCCGGGTTGCCATTCAGCGTCTGAGTGAACGCGCCCGAGCGCACAATCTCGGTGTAGTCACCCAGCCAATCGGCCATCACATACGGCGAGTCAACCTTTGACGCACAACCCGTGAAGAGCAACTTCTCGCCGCCCGTGCCATTGGGAACCGACCGAAGCTCGGTCTGCCCCTCGAAACGCAGGTCAAGCGTGTTCGGGCCGGTGGACTGCCGCACCAGCGCACGCATCGCCCTCGGGTCGCCGTCAAGCACTCGCTGCTCCAGCTCCTGCAGCCCTCCGTGTCGGATCTTCATGCGAGCGCTCCGTTCGTGGGATCTGCAGGGTCAACCAAAGCGGGGTCCGTCTCGCCGGGCTCAAGAATCCCCGGCAAGGTCGTGTTCGTGTTGAACGGGATGTTGTAGTCGGTGCCGTTCGGGCCATCGATCGGTGACCAACCCTCATCGGCACGCAGCTCGTTACGGTTGCGGCGACCAATTAGGCGGTCAATCTGCGCGATTTGCGCACGCTCAAGAGCCGACGCGCGCAGCAAACCCTCATAGATGAACCGGGTGAAGGTCTGCTGACCGCCCGGGATCATCCGATCCCACACACCTTCAATGGTCGTGGTGATCGGCACCAGCGTGTGTGTCGCGTAACCCTGGTCAATCGTGTCCAGCCCACCCTTGCCACCCTGGCTGGCGTGCTTAGACATCGACATGATTCGCTGTGGCGGGACACCGAACCACCCGCAGAGCTCCTCGGTGGAGAACTCACGCGTGCCCAGGAACTGCGCGTTCTCGTTCGAGATCGACAACGGTTTCCACTCCGCACCGCCGAACATAACGGCGGGCCGGTGAGAGTTTGCGACGCCAGAGTGTCCTGCTTCCCAGATCTCTTTGACCTCGCGCGCCTTGTCTCTATCCCCAGCCCCAGGCATCGAGATGACACCCGAGAGCGCCGCACCGTTCTGGAAGAAATTCTTCCCATACTCAGCGACTGACGACGCGAGCGACAGCGCAATCCGCATGTAGGACACAGGGTCGATCCCTGCGGTCGCACCAGGCAGCATCATGCCCTTGATGTGCTTCACCTGATCGGGGCGGTACTTCTTGCCCGCAATCGTGAAGAACTGCCCCAGCGAGTCAGTGCCAGGCTGCACCCTGTCAGGGTGCATCGTGGCCACCTGCATCGGGAAACCAAACTTATCCTCGGCGACCACCCACAGGTAGGAGTTACCGCGCAGCCGCATCGAAACAGTGATCTGCCCCATTCCCTCCGAGGGTGAGATGTCCGGGCCGAACGGTTCCGCGACGATCTGAGGCTGGTTGACAATCGCTGACTTCACGCCACGCTTCTCGCCCTGGTATGCGCCAAACGGAAGAATGCCGATGTCGTCACTGAGCACACGCAGACAGTTCAGGACCGTCTGAATGGCGAGCGCACCAGACTCTGTGACAACCGACCCACCACCACCATTACCCAGAATCTGACTATTCGACGGGATAGACGAGTCGCCGAACGTGTTGGCTGGGTTCGCCGAGCGTAACGACATCCCTGCGTTGCGTACCGCGCGAGTCAGCAGGTCCACTATGGTGCCTCAGTTCCTGGCTTGCGGTGCCACAACTTGATACGAGGCATCTTCACGTCCGACACGGCCACGCCGATGATGAAGAACGCGATCGCGGCGACGAGCAGCGCCGAAGCCGGCCCGAACACCAGCCCAGACCATGCGGCCAATGCGATGAACCCGAGGATCTGCAACACAACACCCATCGGCATGCCTCCTCAGTAACTGTTGTCTTCGGTGGACTCGTCGTCCTCGTCCAGGTCATTGAAGAAGAACACCGACACCTCTGGGTCTGGACCCTTAATTGCGACCCACAGCGCCAACGTGGCCGCGTAGAGCGGTGTGATGTCAGCGGAGGACCGTTTACGACCCCAACGCCACGCACCCTCGCCGTCCTCAACCGCCTTACGAGCCGTCAACAAGGCCGAGATGAGCACTTGTTGCCCTAAATGGCGCAAACCTTTGGTCATGAACAGGTCGAAGACTAGGCCGCACGCCGCGGCAACGTCGTTGCCCTTAATGAAAATCAGCTTGATGCCAACAGCCTGCAACGCCGGAACCAGGGACTCAGCCGCCGAACCCGACGCGATAGCGACCTTCATGTCCGGCCAACGCTCGGCAAGCTGCACCATGCGCGGCACAACCCAGTCCGTACCGGGCTGATGATCCACCGCACCACCATGGACAGCGGTGATCTCGATGTGCGGCAGACCATCAGCGCGGATGCCAGACACTGCGATCGCAGCCCACGAATGAGCCGGCGACACATCCAAGGCGAAGATCGGAGCCGAAACGATCTCCGACTTCACGTCAAAGCAAGACTCAACAAACTCAGGCGAGATCACAACACCCGCCTCAACATCGTCCCAGACGCCCAGTCCTTCACGGCGCCACGAGTCATCCGACTTGAGGTTGGCCCGCAACCGCTTAACGGACGCCAATGGAGTCCGGTGAGGGTAGGACGGGTTCCCCTTGCGTAGCTGCTCGATGCTGTCCAGGCTCGGGCCGCCCTTATGGCCCGTCTCTGGGTCAGCCGAACACTCGATGTAGACAGCCTCGCCACCCTCGACGACGCCTTGCCCATCCGACTTGATCGCCAGAGCCTTCCTCCTGCGATCCGCGAACTCCTCGCCGGGGTCAGTAGGCCGCGGTGGCGTCCCCATGTAGAACAGCAGCGCACCATGCGGGTGCCGGGTCTGGTTCGTCGCCGCAACCATGTCCTCAAGCGCCTTCGCGTCAAGGATCTGCGCCTCATCGAACACCTCGACGTCGACCTCATCGAAGCCACGACCGAAACCCTGCGAGCGTGCGCCGAAGAAGATCACCGAGCCGTTGGCGAACTCGATGGCCTCCTTGCCAGACCCGCGCCGGGTGGCGAGGATGTACGGGGCCACAGACTTGCGCCGAGTAAACCCCAGCAGCGACCGGAATGTGTTCCCGAGCGTCGCCGTGTGATGCGCAGTCCACAACACCTTCAGCCCAGGGAACAGAACGCACAGCGCAAAGATGATCCGCCCAACCAGGAACGTCTTGGCGACTTGGCGCGGGATCGACAGCGTGACGCCGCCCACCGTCGCGGCGTACAGACCGTCCGCGCGCTTGCCGAGGATGACGCGGCCAAGGTCAGCCTGCCAGCGATCGAACTCATCGCCCCACTCACGGCACTTCGCCTCAACGCCGGGCCAACCCGTCGACACGATCCCCTCAGGGATCACGACATGACGAGCAACCTCAGATAGCCGACGCGTCGAAGGCTTCGTCCTCAGTCGGGCCGCCACGTTCCGCCTCAACCTTCTCTGCATGGTTGAGCGAGGCGATCTCCTTGGAGATGTCCTGCAACCGGCGAGTCAAAGACGCGAGGTCACGCGGAGGGCACCGAGGGTCAGAGACCGCCTTGGCAATCCGCTCACGCATCGCCACCAGCAGACCCTTGTGATCGCCCGACGCCGCAGCCACTGCCACGCTCTGGTGAACCACTCGCGAGAGACGCTCATTTGTCCCGACAGCGCGCAGACCAGGCTTGCGTGGCATCGGGACCTCCTTGGGTGTGGAAAACATTGGATGGAGAAATTGAACGAAGCGGGGTGATCTGGCCCCCCTGGCGAGAAA
>QGNH01000660.1_pt1 | contig 34068 bp, 37 predicted proteins | sample 1735481 | NCBI WGS metagenome assembly QGNH01 (sample SAMN09239004, study PRJNA386568) | Viral metagenome, whole genome shotgun sequencing project. | reverse complement strand
TACAAGTAAATAATGCGTTGTTATTCCCTGTAACGTTTATAGCCTCTGCGTGGCTAACCACTACCACAGAGTTGCTGTCAGCCGTTGATAGCCCCTTACCCGATCCTGGCGTTGCTGAATGGTCTATCCTTGACGGATTGATAATCTTGATAATAGAGTTATCTGTCGCAGTCCAGAAGTAATTGTTCCATTGGCTCCAAGCATCACGCGAAGAATCTACCCTTGAATTGCCCGTGGCAGTTATAGCAACAGTGCTGTTCGTTGAATCCGTCCCCTGCCATATATTACCTATACTTTTCAAGTAAGAAGAAGTTTTGAATATAAGGTTACGCCCAACAGTGCTGTTGTTTATTTCTACCTTTGAATTACTGAAGGTTACTGGAGCATTCCATGTAGCATCTTCAGAAAGGACAGCAGAGTTCGTAACACTGAAAGGTCCTGCTCCTTCTACCTTGCCACCAGCGATATAAATGATACTACCATTACTCACAGATAAAGACTGAATAATACAATTTACCAACCTTACATTAGTAAAAGGAGGGATTACACATTCACCAGTTTTATCAGTGATGATAAATGTTGTCATTTTTCCCCCACCAATACTCGTCTGAAAGGTTATTTCAGCCTGTAGAGTATTTCGCGGAGGACTATTCTGGCTTGCTGTGTCTGACATGTTGCCTTATGAATGTAATGGTTTATTTATGATTTCTGTCAATTTATCGAAGTCTGCTGGTGTTGGAATTGGCTTCTTGAAAAGATTTACAGCCTCTTGATATACTTCTGGTCCGAACTGAACCAGAACTTGTAAGAGTAGAATTACTACTGTGGTTGTCATATTTATTGTTCCACGAGCGTTATATTCGAGGCAGGTACCTCGACCGACCCTATAAAGATGCGAGGTTTCACAGCACCACGTTGGAAGAAGTTACTTCCAACTACATAAACAGTCTGACCACCACTTGTAGGTCCAGTATTAGGAACAACTGCTGTGATGATTGGAGGAGGTCTGTAAGTGTAACCATTATCGCCAAGGGGCCACACACCAACGCCAGAAGCATTGGTAACGAAGATATTGACTTCTACTGCGGTAGAACCATCTCCAAAAGTTATTCCTGGAGGGGTAACAACGGTAGCAGTTTGTGGGCTGGTACCTAACGCTATATTGAGATTAGGGTCAAAGGTAGCACTTACAGCATTAGAAAGGGTGAGACCAAATTTGATAGATGAGATACCTTGGAAGTTCGTTCCACTCAATACAACAGTCTGACCACCAGCAAAGGGGCCATCCTGATTATCAATACCAGCAAGTACAGGTGAAGAAAGAACTTGGTAAGTAAATCCTGGACTTAGGATACCTTGACCATTGTCAGGGTTCTGAACCAAGACAGAAACGGTACTTGCTGTCGAAGTAGCAGGCGTTGTAGCAATGATAGAAACAGGACTAATGAATTGAACGTTGGTGGCTCCAATGGCTCCAAACTGAACGGTACATCCATTAGCAAATCCAGTTCCTGTAATGGTTACTGGAGTTCCTCCCGTTGTAGGCCCAGATGTTGGGCTGATACTTGATACAACGATAGTTGAAAGCGCAGGATTGAGAGTTAGAGCGAAAGCCTTTACAACTGTCTGTGAGGACGAATCCACACACTGAACAGAGAAATTGAATACAGACGGAGCAGAGTTACCAGACGTTGGTGTCCCAGATAATTCTCCACTCGTAGATAATGTAAGACCAATAGGAATAGTACCAGAAACTCTGGTAAAGGTTAGAGCAGGAACACCACCAGAAGCAGCAATGAATGTATCATAGAAAGCATTTACTGATGCGTCTGCTAATGGTGAGTTAGTTGTAATAGAAAGAGAACCTCCCCCTATATTGATGGTAAATGGGCTGTTCTTTGTGTTACTGGCAGAGTCTGTTACAGTTACAGTAAAGGTCGTTGAAACTGCTGTCGGATCTACAGTACCACTGATAAGACCACTGGAAGCCAATGTCAAACCGGTAGGTAAAGTACCTGTTAGAGTAAAGACATAGCCACTACCAGTTCCACCAGAGGCTAGAATTGTATGTGAGTAACTTGAACTTCTTGTACCTGCTGGTAATGGAGAAGTTGTAGTGAAACTCAAATTGACAGGGACTACATTGAAGATAGTTCCTGAAGTTAGGGTTACAGACCCCTTCGTTACTGATATTCTGGCTGTGGTTCCAGCGTGTGTCGGACCAAAGTTAGAAGATGCTATGGTTCCTTGAATTTGCGTTGATGATACCCATACGAAACTTGATAAAGTTTGTGGTGTCATCGAGCCCCAACTTGGGGTAAAGGCAATCGTACAAGACCCATCAAAGTTGGTACCATAGACATTGAGAACGGTATCACCAGAATCTACTACTACACTTGCTGGACTGAATGAAGCAACAGTGAAGTTTGCGCTGGTAAAGGTAAAAGCACCACTATCAAACGCAACGAAACTTCCACTACGGAATAGACCAAGATCAACTGTCCCAGCAGCACCAAACGCAGGAGTTACTGCTGTAATGGAGGTTCCACTGTTTATTACAGTAGAAGTCGCTAACGTATAAACTGGTCCTGGGACATCAGGAACTATAAATCCAATCTGGTCACCGGATACGAAACCTGTTCCACCGATAGCAAGAGAAGTTCCGCCTGCTATTGACCCTGTATTTGGAGAAGTAGAAGTAATTGAATTACCTCCACCGTTATCAAGAGTTAGAGTAAAAGTCTTCGCAGTCCATTTTGGTGGGCTACTAGAGTCATGGACAGAAACAGTAAATTGAGTAGGACCTGGAGGAGCAACCAAAGCCGTACTTGAAGATAAGATACCTCCAGAACTCAATACGAGAGGGGCTGGAAGAGTGTGCCAGGTTGTAGTAAATAGATTTGGACCTACTGGCGTACCAGCAGTAGTTAGTGTTAGAGGACTATAATCAGTAGTAATTGTTCCATCTGGTAATGGATTAGCAGTAGTAATAAGATAACTACGAGCAGGTACTCCAGGTACCAAATTGAGGATACAAACTTTGTCTGTTCTGTTAGGGTCTTCATCAGGCTGGAAACAGAGAGTAATCGTATCTGGGAAAGAAATTAGTGAGGGAGCAGTTACGGTTGTTGAGCCATTTCTTTGAGGACTGAAAGTCGCTCCACCAGCATTACCAGGACTATTTGCTCCATTCAAAAATGACCAAAGACCTGTGCTGCCAGAGCAGCTTCCAGACCTTGTTGCTGTAAAGACAATGGTATCCCCAGAATACATTACGGTCTGACCGTTAGGTGTATAAGCCGGAGCAGGAGTTGCTCCAGCGCCAACGGTAACTACAGTAGAGCCGGTTACAGTAGGATCATCAGAAGAGGCAAAGTTGAACGTCCAAGTACCATCAACGTGAGTGGCTTGAGTAAATGTTACTCCATTGTTTGTTGGAACAACAGTGCTATCACCACCACCGGACCTACTCCACACCCCAGCGTTTGGGTTAGTAACTTTATATCCATTAGTAGCAAACCCTGTAAGAACGGCTCCTACTTTTACTTCAGGGCAATCTGGGAATGAAGGAATTACAATACCAGCATTAGTACAAAGTGTTGGGGCAAAAGGTACTAATGATCCTGTGCTTGAACCACTGATAACGAGGGGTAATGAAAAGATTTTGGTGTAACTAGCACCGCTGCTGGCTCCTGGAGTTTGTACCGTTGCCGTAATGCTAACATTGTATGTAGCAGCACTACCACTGATAGTTCCAGAGCCTGTTGAGAAGATAAGGTTGGAGTTTCCAGCACCACCAATTGAAGTCGAAATTCCACTTGGAAGGGTACTTGTATCAACTGATATTGAGGTAAAGGTTCCATTACCTCCAGCAAAGACTATGGTTTGGCTATAAGCACTTCCTCTTACTCCCGCTGGTAAATCTCCACCAGACAACCCGCTGGTTATCCAGATGTTCGGATCAACGGTTAGAGTATAATTTATCGCTCCTGTCTTTATAGGACCACTACTATCTGACACAGAGACAGGAATGTTGTATGTTCCATAAACTGTGCTTCCACCACTAATAGACCCTGTTGAATTGTTTGGACCTACAAAAGAAGAAGTAAAGCCAGAAGGAAGTGTTCCCACAACCCAACTGTAAGGTGTAGTACCATCAATTACAGACAATGCTATGGCAGAAGAAATGTTCTGTGCCCAGTCAGGTACAAGCGTAGCAGGAGAAATAAGAAGAGCATTTACTCCTGTGATAGTCAAAGGAAGTTTGACAGCATTACCAGGATATAGAGAAAGACCTACGGGAGCGTAAGGTATAACATTGATATAGGTACCTGTGGGAACTGCTGCTGTAGGTGTTCCTACAAGAGTAAAATACAAACCACTAACAACTGTAAAGCCACTAACGACTGAGCCGCCTTGTCTGATAGACAACCCAGCAGGCATGTTTGGTGAAGTTGTTAGGTCTGGATTTATAGTTTGAACATGCCACTTATAATTACCAGCAGTACCATCTCCACCAATAGCAGTAAGTGTATTGGAGTCATCTGATAATAGTGCTTCATAAAGAGTACCTACGGTACCAGTTGATCTCCAAGTTCCAGTATAGTTTGCGAATGGAGCGATAGTAAAGGTAACGCCAAGGCTACCAGTATGACCAGCACTATCATTTACAACTACAGTAGATGATACAACTCCATACCCCGTTGGTGTTCCACTCAATACTCCAGTAGAAGCACCAATACTCAAACCTGCTATTGAGGAACCCAAACTCCAAGTATAAGGAGCAGTTCCTCCGCTTGTAGTATATTGAACGCTGAAAGGTTCTACCTGATTAGGATTAGGAAGTGAACGGCTTCCACCAACTTCGGTTACTGGAAGTGTCCCACCAGCAGCATTATTTACAACAAGGGTATAACCATTACCAGCATAGATAAGCCCTGTGGAATTATCTGTAATCTGGGTTACGATAGTCCCAGAGAAAGCAGCACCAGGAAGACCTACTACGTAATAAGGAGTATCAGCAGCACAACCGTTACCTGGAATGTTTAGAGTGGTAACTACGGTTCCAGAATAGGAAGGTGTAGCACTCAACCCAATAGTAGCAGGGGCTCCTGTAAGAACAATGGTATATGGACCACTACCATACTTTATGGTAAAGGCATTGGATACATAAATTGACCCATTCGTTCCTGCTGGAGTAATAGTTGGAGGACTTCCAACACTCGCTGCTGGGACAACAGTTAGACTATTTGGACCACCTACATTTACTGTGTAAGTGTGAAAAGTAGTTTTGCTCGTGTGCCCTAATGGGTCATCAGGGTAAAACCAATTCAATCTTACATAAACAGTATATGACCCAACTACAGTAGGAGTTCCTTGTAAGTGAATAGATGTGTCTGTAGTAGATGTTCCATTGACACTGCCAGGAGCGTAAAGGGTTGCCCCACAAAATACAGTATCGTTATTCTTTAGATAGGTTGCTCCACCTGAAATAGTAACTAATCCAATACTGGTTACCGTAGCACCAGCAAAGTCAGAAACATCTGCTGTGAAAGTAACCAACGGAACAGATAAGGCTGTACCAACTGTACCAGTTATTGTAGGGCTTATCGGTGAAAATGTAGGCATTGTAATACTCCGTTATAGCGTTGGGGAAGTTATGTTTGGCACAAGGGATTTTCCAGAGTCTCTCGCTGACTCTACTTCCCCGATAAATAAACCATTTTCAAAACAAGTGATACTCTTATCAACTGTCATAGCACCAGAAACAAAAACATCTCCATCAAGAACAATACTTTCAGAAGAGATTTTTGTCATCAAAGGGGAATATATTTCTACGGTACCAAGGGTACCATCTATAGATAAGCGAGCTACGGTAGCTCCATTGGAAGTAAGTTCCAAATTGATTACCTGGTGACCGCTATCAAGTTCAAGAACAGCATTTGAAACTCCTGGAGTTTCTTTATTTCCACCAACGGTAGGGGCTAATACCTTTCCTTGCTTGGAAGAAATTAGAATACTGTTAGCATCATCTTTGGTATGTAGGGTAACGCTTTGACCCCCTATATCTACCAATACTATTGTTCCTTCGTTCGTTGTAGTAGATTCCAAAGGTAACCCATCACCATGTAGAGCAGTTCGAAGCCCTCGTTGAGCTTGGTTACCCTCGTTACCAGGAAATACTGCTCCATCATCAACAGAATCTTGAATAGCCGCTTCCATAAATAGACCCTGACCGGCTCTATCTACTACATGGGTATGTTCTACCTCGTCCCTATCTTCGATGTCTATCACCGCCCCCTTGGGCGATTTGAAGGGTATATAGCGCTCTGGGGAGCAATTAGACTGTAATAAGAACTCTTTGGGACTATCAGCACCAGGCGGGGCTATCCAAGGCTGGTCTTCACTTGGAGACATGCTTATAGCACCTACTGGTTGGTCTAACGCAGAGTTTCTTCCCATAGGAACATAGTCAGAAGGGTTACCATCCCAGGTTCCTAATACAAGAGGGAAATCTCTGTCCCCTGCCTCGAACATAACAAATACCGTAGTTCCAACAGGAGGGATCATCTTGGAACCAAAGTCATGTCCTCCACCAAATCCAGCTACCATATAAGCCCAAGGTAATCCTGCTGTTTCTAACTGGTCTGGCATACCATGAATAGAAGGTATCCTAACTTTGACCCTACCTACCTGTAATGGGTCATTGATATATTCTACATACCCACGATAAGCTCCATGAAATATAGAACGTTGTGGGTTAGCACTTGCGATAGTATCTGCTAAATAAGGTTTCATTATTTTGAAGACTTTACTGGATCAGGTGCTACTAATGTTCTGCCATCAGAAAGTAGTTCAAAAGTAGTTCTGAAACTTCCCGCTGATATCGAATCAGTAATTTGAATTATTCTAAAAAATCCTGATATCCAATGAACGTTGCTTGTTGAGGGTGTTTGGTTATCCCCTTGTGGTTTGAAAACGAATACTGCTATTTTTTGTGTAAGATAAAAATTAGGCGTTCCAAAGATTTCTAAAGTTCCTGTTATAGCTCCAGGAAAACTTTTTGAGAACGCTGCTTGAGCTACTGCTTTATTCTGTTCTTTACTACGAACAGGAGTTGTGATTATTCTAAACGCTCGCATTTGAGTATCAGTTTGTAAAGTATTTGGAACATACTTGACCGCATCACAGGCTACAATGCTTGGGTTTGTGCTATCCATTTTTTGTGGATTGTTATTCATGTTGAAATTAACTACTGCTATATCTTTACTGTTAGTATCTATAATTGCTGAAGTAGTCCCGCCACCACCTGTCAATTGTGCGAGGGTCATGCTCCATGATGGGGTAAATCTAATCAAAGCAGAGTTCTTATTCTTGAACTGTGTAAAGCCAGGAATGGTTTTACCAGGGGCCTTCGCTGTAACACTTTCTGAAGCGGATATACTGCCTTGTGGTTGCCCTGTTGTTGGTGCAGAAGTTGTTGAAGATGAAGAACTTGAAGATGAATTATCAGGAGGGTCATAATTCATAGTATGAAAATGAAATTCATTCTTACCAGTTGGTGAAACTCTTATAAAGAACCCATAATCACCTTGACCTGCTTCGTTCACAGCATACTTACATAGTTGGTCTATAATCATTCGTAGATGTGTCTCTCCGTTGAGAGTAGTAATTTTTTCAATGGTATCTGTGGTAACCATTCCATCCCTTGCTGGGACAGACTTAGTTTTTTCTATAACAGCAACATAATCACTTCCGAAAGCATCACAGATTGATTTAGCAATATCACTGATAATCGTATTATCAACACCATGAGCATCGTAGGTTTTTGTAAAGCCTAAACTATACCCAGTTGTCAATCCTGTAATGGTAATAGTGGTTCCTTCAAGTCCAAAATCAAGTTTATAGTTGAGCGACTTTGCCAGATACCATGGAGACATAGCATTAGGACCTCCATCACTATACCCATACTTGAAGCGAAAATAGCCTTTATTTTTATTGAGTTTTGTTTCTATCGCATCCCATTTTGGGTCGAACAAAACAAGAGTGAAATTACCCACTCCATTGAATATCCTTTGGTAAGTAAGTCCTAAAAAATTGTTAGGTCTAACATCCAAGGTATTATCAGTATTTAGTGCGCTACTAAAAGAAGGCGTCACGCTCGTTGTAGATGTAGAAGGAGTTACCCCTGGCTGACTTGGACCAGCAAAGTCAGAGTCTGTAGATACCGTAGTTCCTTCATCCACTTCAGTAGGAAATTGAAGAGTTATGTTAGCAAGAAAAGGCTGTGTTGATGAGTAGTAAGCAGTATTAGTAAGAGTTACCTCATCAACATCAGAAGTAAATTTAGCAACATCATCACTCAGACCACCAGGAACTGGAGCATTGTCGTCTTGCCCAACTACACCAGCATTAGTATTTGCTGAAGTTTCTCCTGTTGGGTTAGGCAATACTTGAATGGGTAAATTCAAAGAACCAGCACCACCAATAACATTCGTAGTAGAAGGTTTTGAAAGTGTTTGCTTTACTAATGGAAACCCTCCTTGTATAGTAGAAGAAGGTTCATCCGGGGATATTGGTGTTACTGTTGTAGGCATTAGAACGTAAGTGCCATAGTAATAGTTGTAATATCTGGGATACGAAGTATCAAACCTGGAACAAGTCCAGTAACCCTATCATAAGGATTAGCGATACCATTTACATAGCAGATTAGCCAACCAAGTAATGGGGTGTTATAGTAAGTGTAAGAGATAATGTCAGGTCTGAAAGCGTTACCTTGCGTTACCTGCGTTGATTTATCAGAACTTTTATAAGGGATTACAGGAGGAACCCACGTTCCAATAAATCTATCTCCCGTATCAGGGTCTTGATAAATGGGGTGACTATTGAACCTACAATACTGGTGAAGAATCGCAGGTTGATTTGCTAATGGAAACAGTTCTTTTGTAGCCATTATGAACCTCCTGTGCCTGCTGGAACACCAAAATTGCTAGCAAACTCATTACCACCAATAGAAACAGGCAATCCAAGGCGAGTTTCTGTATTTGACAAAGGAATGTTTAGTGCTTCTTCGAATGATAAATCAACCGTAGCATGATGAGCCAATACAACTGGTAATAGGTCCCAAGGAGAAGCACCAGAGTAAGATACATTTACTGACTTACACACTCCCAAGAAAGCCATGCTCAATCCAAGATGAACGATACAGCGTGGTGGAGGTTGAACAACAAAATTATCATAGTTAGGCACAACCAAAGCACGTAAAGCATCTACTCTTGTTTTAATAAGTAAAGGCGTGATAAAACCTAACCCTGCTTCTGGAGAAGAGAAGAATTGTAATGAAAAATTTATCATCCTCGCCCCAGAATGAGAGTAATTCTTTACTGGAGAGGAACGCCCAACAACAGCAATATCGTTATACACAGCTACCTTACTGTCTCTGAGCATCTCAGGCATGAACTGAAAAGGAATTATGTCCTGAACAGGAAAGCCTGGTCCTCTTGAAAGAACAATAATGAAGGAACTGAATATAGGATTGTTACCGGAGGTCGGCAAGGGGTTCTCCTTCGTTTGTTGAAAATTTATCTAAATATGAAATAAGTGATTGTGCTAATTCTTTACTTTCACGTAAGTTTCCAACGGCTAAATTACAATATCTACATAAAAGACCCCGAACTTTTTTAGTCTTATGGTTATGGTCTACGTCAAGACTTCTATCACTCGGATGTTCTTTACAAATCGCGCAGAGCCCGTTTTGAAGAGTAAGAAGATTGTTGTAATCAGACAAAGAAATTTTATACAAATAACGAAGTTTGGCTTCTTTTATTCTTTCCGGATTTTTTATATGTGTTTCACGTTGTTTTGTATTTTGACACAATTTACACCAAGTTTGAAGTCCATCAACTCTTATTTTATTTATGGAAAATTGATTATGTGCTTTTTCTGTTTTACATTTGAAACATGTTTTCACTTTTAGTAACCTCCTCCATTATTTGCTACATACTGAGAACCACCAGACATAGCCTGCACACTAATACGCGCAGTAGGGTCTGCTGGTGAGGGAGAGCCAGCCATAGCAGGTTGACCTCCAAGGTGCTGAGAAAGCAAACTAAGAATACTTGAGATAGTAGAGTTGGTTGTAGAGTCATGGACAGACGCAAGGCTCCCAGCAGGACCCATTCTAGACATTACGTCAGCAACATATTTTTCTGTACTCTTTGGTATTGTTCCAGCATTGACATGTCCATCTCCAGCGTTATAGGCTGCTACAGCTTTCCCCATGTCATTTGGGTATCTATCAAACTCTGTTTTGAGTAATTTACCGCCGCCCATTAGATTTTGTGCTACATCAGTTGGATCGGTTACTCCAAATTTCTTTACATTAGCAGGCATTAGCTGTGTTACGCCAATTTCCCCTGCTTTACCTTTTGGAACATTTTGATTGAAACCAGATTCTTGTTCGATTATGCTTAGGAAGGCTTTTGTTTGTTCTTCATTGAAACCAAGTTTCTTAGCAGTATCTACTGCCATAGCTCTTACAGCAGATTTTGAAAGAGAGGTTTTTTTAGTCGATCCTGCTGATTTAGCAATAGCAGAAGTAGGGTATGAAGAAGTATCTTGATCCCCCGACATTCCCATTCCACCATAATCAGAAAAACCTTCAGACATCATTTCTCTTTGAGACTTTCCAGTTTTTCTATCAACCAAGTCTAAATTGGAATCACTTCCACCTTGTTTTTGTTTTTGACTTGGGTTAAATCCTTCTACTAATTTGTCCCCAATCCATTCATTTTGTTTATCGGAAAGAACATATTTTCTAACAAAGGTCCCTATCGCAGCACCAACACCTGCGGCACCTAATATAAGACCAACTGTTCCAAGTATTCCAAGTCCTCCAGTTAGTCCAAGAGGACCAGCAGCAGAACTTGCTACACCTGCAACAGCGCCTCCTTTGAGCGCAGTTGCTATAGCAGCACCTACTATTCCTCCAACAAGACCAAAAGCACTTGTAATGGCAGCAGGTATAGCAGCCAATCCCAAAGCAGCAAGGGCAAGTTGTTTGAAAGAGATTTGAGCGTCACCACCAATACCAAAGAACTTCTTTACATCTATTATCCATTCTTTGGCTGTTGAAATCCAGTGTTGTAAATTAGCAATTACATCAGTTTTTAGTTCTTCAATTACCCCACGAAACTCTGTTATTGCTAATGCTCCCATAGCATTTAGTGTTGCTTGACTAACCTGTCCCGCAGTTACCTTAGGTTTTTCTGCTATTGCTAGGGTCTTATGTAGCGTTGTAGAAATATCTTCATAAATATCGGTAGCATCTCTCTTAGTGCTCGCTTTATCCGCAGGTAACCCTTGAGCAAGACGCATCATTTGTTCTGGGTTGAAATTCATACCATAGGCACTGCCTAATTTTTGCATAATTAGAGGAGCAAACTGGTCACCGGCACTTTGTGCTATGGCAACAATTTCTTTTGCTTTTGCCTGGAATGCTGCTAATTGACCTTTTGCATCTCCTGGTTTGAAGCCTAATAGCAAACTTGTTACTAGACCTCCCTCAGAACCAGTCGCAACTTCATTCATCTTAGCCATTGTCTGTTCAGCATCCATACCAAGTTGGCTAATAGCAGAACCAACTGCTAAGCTTTGAGTGATGAAGTTCTTTCCTGCTTCTCCACTCAAGCCATATGCCTTTGCATAACCTGTAACCTGCTTGGTTAGATTAGCAAACTGAGTAGAATTCATATTGGCAGATTTACCTATGATACCCATTTGTTTTACAAATGGCTCCATTTCACTAAATGTTAGCCCTATGGTCTTGTGTAAGCTAGTCATCATCGAGGTTGCTTGTTCTGGATCGAATCCAAGCAACTTCATTGCCATACCAGCACCGCCAGTAAAGTCTTTTAGATTAGCATCACGGCTACTACCATATTTTTCTATCGCAGTTGTGCCAGTGGCATACTGCATCATTATCTTTTTATAATCATCATCCGATAAACCGAAACCACCCTCACCCGCTTTGAAGGCACCACCTTTGAACTTGAGAAGGGTATCTCCATATCTGTTTAGAGTGTCACCAACTTGGGTTATCTTTTGGTTTAGGTTACCTAGAAAATTATCAAAATCTACAGGGGCTTTCAGAACAGCAGTAATTATTCCAGTTCCTGCAATAGCTATTTTTCCAAATGCATCAAGAGCACGGCTGGCAAGCGCAGTTGTATCCTCAATCTGCTTGACAGCAGAGGTTAGCGCATTAGCATTGGATACCGCTTCTTTGGTATCCAACCCAATTTGAAAATTAATTGCGGAGTTCGAATCAGCCATTTAGGTTCCTGCTGCTTCTTCAGCTTCTTTCAATAATTCGACTAATCTATCGTGGTACCAGTTCATTTCATATAAAGGCATAGTATCTACGTCAGCCCAACTAAATCTACCTACTTTAATTAGATACAACTGTCTATCCATTAAGGATTTCTTCTCCTGCGTTGTCAGGACGAAAAAATTCAGCCGTCATCGGCAATTCTGTTTGTATCTCCTTGGTGCAAGAAACACAAGGCTTCTTGATAATAGTAAGAGCGCCTGGTGTTTTCTTATTGTAAGCACTCTTCAAAGCAGCGCTATCCAGAGCAGGCATATTAGATACAAACTCCTGAGCAACGAGCATGTTGAGGCTCTTACCATTTATAGAAACAATTTGTTTGGCTATACGATACAAATAAGAAGGATCACCCTCACCTGCGTAACCCTTAGAAGTAGCCTTATCTGAATTGCTCTTGATATCTCGTAAATCCTTACCCCTTAGAAGTCTAAAACCTACAATAACCCCTGAAGGAAGCTTTACTCTGAAAGGCTCATGATCGTCTGGTAAAGAATATTGAACCTCAAGGTCACTAGGAAGTTTGACTTCATACTTACCTTTGGTCTCACAATAAGGACAAGTAAGTTCAATGTTATAGACTTCACCATAGCTGTTTGCACGCAGTTGCAGCAACAGATAGAACCTATCTGTTACTATTAGTTCGTCTGGTGTAATAGGGCTTTTGATGCAACGTGATAGGAGAGAGTCAATGACCTCATCTATATTACTACCACGCATACCAGCTACCAGCTTTTCTTCACGAGCACTCATAGGGGCAACTTCGATTCTGCCGTCCTTGAGTTTCGCGGGGTCATAGAAAATCCCCTTTGAGGGAAGATCGACCAAGGCTGTAACTGGTTTAGGTTGTAGAAGAACTAAATCCTCTAACTGTAATTGACTTGATTCTGGTTTAGACATAGAAACTCCTTATAATTCGTAGGTACAAGCCTTGCGCAACAGCGCAGAATTAAAAAGGAATTTCTCTACAATTTGATTATACTAGGCTTATATAGGTTGTTGATTTATACTATTTCGGGATTATCTCGTTTCCCAGTTCCACGCGATTTTTCTTTATTACGACCAAGCTCAGGAGATTTGTTATACAAGTCCTGATTATCGTTACCAGCATGGTTACTCTTACGTAATATATCACGTTTTTCTTGACCACTTACGCTGCCATACTTCCCGCCTGCTGGTTCTGTCTTATCTGTAGCTCTGCTGAGAGCCCTGGTAACCGCAGTACGAACAACACTACTATCATGTGTAAAAGATTTTATTCCTACACCTTGTGCTGCATCTGTTCTGTCATGTTCTGCTCTTCGTTGGTGGTATCTTTGTTTTGAAGTAAGTCTAATTCCATCGCTTCTATTTTGTGCTTTCACAGCAGTAGCAGCGGACGCTGTAGATTTACTTTTATCAGCAGATAGTTTGTTGGCTATGGCGGGGCTTATGTCTGCTTTTGGACTTAATATAGGTTTTCTGTGAGCATTTATAGATAAAGCACCAACAAGAGGACGTGCCTTACGTCCTGCTTTATCTTTTTCTGTAGCTACATCAAGAGACCTAGCATTTTCTTTATTAGCAATATCAAGAGCCCTGTCTTCTTTAGATAGCTCAGCAAAAGAGGGAACATATTCCCCTTCCAAAAAGGTAGCAAGATAAGCAGCGACTTTACTTTTAAGTGACATCTTCTTCCTAACTTATAGGGCCATGTGGTACTTATCTACTTGGAGAACTAACGTAATCTTTACTTCACCACTATCAGCGGTGTAGTCAAGGTCACTGAAGCTCATGCTTGAAGGCCACATACCTGCGGCTGTAACAGACCTTTGAATGTCGCCCTTAGGGTCTAGTAGTTGGATAGTTCCCTGCTTCTTATAGTCAGAGGCGTAACCAATGTTACCAGTTTCTGGATCGTGAACTTGTGCCATCCAAGTATTCAAAGTAAGCAATACTTTACGGTCAACGAAGTCACGGCATACAATGCTGTTACCATCAACGCTCGCTCCACCTGATACCTTGACATCTTCGTTCATGTACCTTAGGTGCATNNAGTACCCAGTTGAATACCCTTTGTGGTTCGAAGCCTCCCAGAAACTGTTACTTTATGACTCCTCATGGAGCGGGGAAACCTCTTCGGATCTCCCTCTAATACTTGTTATTTGTATTAGCTCAGACTTTCGCATCACTTTGTTAAGCGCCTTCTCGCTAAGTCGTTCACGCTGCTTTCGCTTGCGCCCTGTTAGCATTTCAGCTTCCAAGTCAATCAGAGAAGGTTTTCTTCTATCCATAAAATAGAAGGGGCAGTAGGCTACCCGCTGGGGCCAGATGCAGTATCTTTTAACCCGCAGACATATCGTAATCGGACATGTTTATTTCCCCCTTAGTTGCCCATTCTAATAAATTAGGGCAAATGTTTTTTATATGTTCTTTGAATTCATCATCAGTAAAATTATTTTTTAATCTATTAACAAATTTGGCAACTAATCTAAAATTGGAAACATCGTTGTTTCCTTTACGAGATAAAGGAATTATATGATCAACTTCTACATCTAATCCTGGTGTTAATTTAATCCCTGTTACAGCACATTTTCCATTTTGATTTTTATATAAATTTATAAAAATTTTAGAAAATTCTTTTTTTGAATAACCTGACCTTGCTGCTGTTCTATTAAAATTGAAGCTCCAATGCTTCAAACATTTTTTAGTAATTCCAACAACAGGGTTTTTGCAATTTATGGTAAAAGTACATTGATTATTTTCTACTTTTTCCTTATTTAATAAAGCAAGAACAATTTTTTGTTTTATTTTTTGTTCTTTGTCTCTAGCTTGTTTTACTTCTTTTGTAAGACTTTGTCTATATTTTTTAACTGCAATACTATTTAATTGTCTTTTTTGTACTATATCATTTTTCATTTTTATTTTACTTCTTTCTGCCTATCAACAAAGCCTTGTAACTTTGGTAATATCTGTTTCAGTTGTTCTATGAATTCTTCGGTAGTCAGATTTTGTTTCATAAAATTAACCATGATATGAACGAACTGTAAATTTTCTCTACTATTTGTGCCGCCTCTACTCAATGGAATTATGTGTTCCAAGGAAGATGTCTTCCCTGGGATCAGGTCTATTCCAGTAATGGAGCACTTTCCGTTTTGCGACTTCCATATCTCGTAAAAATCTACATTGAAAGCTGACTTCTTTTTACCGTGGTTGTTATTGCGTAATATTGCGCACCAGTGTTTCAAACAGTAATTTGTTTCCCCGGCTAATTTGTCCCTACATCGGGGTTGCTTACATTTTGATGGTGCGTTATTAGAAGGCTGTTTTGTTCTTTTGTAATAACGTTTTTTTCGAATTACCAAACTCCAGTATCTGTTGGACACCTTAGCCAACTGTTCGTTGCGTAACAGAAGTAACTATAAGTAGCAGTTGCTATGATTGTTCCTGCGGTACCTGATGCTGTAGATGAAGAAGGGGCAGAAAAACTTGTTATGGCTGCGACACCGGTAGCTCCGGTAGCTCCGGTAACTCCAGTATTACCTACTCCAGTATTACCAACACCCGTGTTACCAGCGGCACCTGTTAGACCGGTTACACCAGTGTTACCTTGAACACCAGTATTACCTACTCCAGTAGAACCTGTAACTCCGGTACTTCCTGTAACTCCGGTAGGACCTGTCACACCAGTATTACCTTGTGCTACAGAACTACCTGAAACTCCAGTATTGCCTGTAACTCCAGTTGAACCTGTTGTTCCTATAACTCCAGTATTACCTGGAACAGTGGAAGCAGCACCTGTATTACCGGCTACTCCTGTATTACCTGAAACTCCAGTTGGACCTGTCACACCAGTTGGACCCGTTGTCCCTGTAACTCCGGTATTACCTGCTACGCCTCTAATTCCTGTAGATCCGACAGTGCCTGCGACACCAGTGTTACCAGCGGCACCTACTGTGCCTGTATCACCTTTGGCTCCAGCGACCCCGTGCTCACCTGTAATACCAGTAACTCCAGTGTTACCATGAACACCTGTGTTACCAACGGCACCTGCGGCACCAGTGTTACCTGTTGCTCCAGCATGACCAGTAATACCTGTAACTCCTGTATTCCCTACACCAGTGTTACCTTTGACGCCTGTATTACCTACGCCAGTGTTACCTACTGGACCGTGGTCACCAGTTACACCTGTGTTACCTTGAACACCAGTGTTACCTGCGACACCTGTATTACCTTGAGCCCCTGTGTCACCTGGCATTAGGTCACCTCTTCGTCATAAACTTTGTTACATAGATTGACTGTTTCAAGGAGAGAATCTATGGGGTCTGCTTCAGTGCGGAAAAATATAATGTTGTTTGTTTCTGGAAGTGAACTCATTATGTCCGCGATATTTTTAGTTGTTTTTGATAAAACAATTATTGGTAAGTCCCCAATCATTGGGAGAACTTCTTGTAATTGATATTCATCATTCAAAATCATTGCTGCTGGTTGTAAAGTTTTTACCCTTTCTGGCAAAAGATTTACCTCAGTTACCTTGATAATGGAAAATCCACTCTTTTGAAGAAAGAGCAAATGTTTCCTTTTTGTTACATTTTCAAATCCTGTAACGAAATAAATAAGGTTATTGCTCACAACACAGCCTTAGCTAATTAGAATGATAGTTCAGAGAATACAGCGTTCTGGGCAGTTAGGACAAAAGAAATCTGAATGAATTCAGCAGCCTTGGTAGGTTTGATAAAGATCAACGCAACCATTTCACTGTTTTCAACTGTTTCAGGTGTGTTAGTTGTAGCGTCACAACGAACTTGATAATCCGTTACACCTCTACGAGACTTGACAGCAGCCATGAAAGGTTCAACAAGGTTGACGAAAGCCAACCACGTTGTGATGTCATCAGGCTCGAATAGTAAGTACCTGGATGCAGTTGTAATAACCTTCTCAAGGTATAGAAGCAATCTACGAACGTTGACACGGTCAAGAGCGGTAGGTGCCCTCTGTAATGTCTTCTGTCCGAATACGTTGATACCATCGCTTACGAATGTCGCAATGGGGTTAATGTTGCTCTCATAAAGTAGGTCACGCTCACCAGTTGTTGGTGTGTATTCTGCCTTCAAAGGTGTTGTCAAACGACCGCGTGTCAAACCAGCAGGAGCGATCCATGGGTCTGAAACCAAGTCTGTATAGGCATACACGTTGGCAATATGTCCTGCTGGAGGAGTGAATACTGTCATGGCATTGATAGGGTCATAAATCTGGAGCCAAGGCCAGTAACAAGCAGCGTAAGAAGAATTGAAGGCAGCATGGTCACCGGCAAATACTCCGGCTCCATTTACCCAATCAGTTACTTGCTGCGGTGTGTATCCAAGAGGAGGATCGACAAGACACATACAGTCACCACGAGACTGACAGATAGTAATCATTTCATTGATAACTGCGGGATCAGAGATACCAGGGACAGCAATAAGGTTGATGTCAAGCAATTCAGGGTTAGTAAAGAACTGCATGCCTGTTGTCTGTAATCCGTCAGAGAAACCAATGAAGATTGAAGGGTCTGTAGTTCCTGTATCAGGAGTTGAGATTGTATCAGCAATAGCACCTGAAGTATAAGGATCAGAACCGTTTGAACCACCCGATAGAGTATAGTTATTATTTACTCCGCTTGCCAATGGGAAGTCGATATTATCAGTAGCATTAGTTACCGTAATACGAGTAGAAATACCATTGATAGCATTTTCAACAAAGAATGGATTAGCAATGTTGCTTCCAGCGTGTAATGGATCAGGGATAAGCAAAGGCTCAACAACAAGATTACGGTAGCTTTCTACTAGGAAAGACTTTTCATAAACAAGTAGATTGAAGGAAACTTCTTCTCCATTTACAAGGTTAGGAACGATTGCGATGCTTAGGTTATTAGCCCAGGTCCCTTGTGTTAGGGAAGTAATGCTAAGAGTGTTATCAGCAACCGTAGCATCCTTTTTCTGGTCAGGCTGTTCACCAAAAACTGACTCTGTTCCATCAGCAGTTGTGTCAAGAGTTAGACCTTGATAGGTGCTTCCGGAGTGTAGAGTAATCATTACGTAATCAATAGAATCAATCGTAACAACAGCAGAATCCAGCCCTGCGGGAAGTGCGTCACTTCCGTTTGACCCTAGGATGATCTGAAGTGTTGAAGCATCAGCGATTGTTCCAGCAGGAAGAGTGACTGAAACTGGTGTATCCAAAGGAGTTGTAAAGTTATTCTTGACAAAGTTTATAGTGTCATTCTCACCAGTAGTGATTGTTATTGGGAAAGTAGGATCTCCAAGAACGTAATTTTCTCCGTTGATGATACCAAAGCAATCAAAGGAACAATCAGGAGATGTCCCTGGGGTTCCACCAAGAGCGAGATACTTGAATGAAGACGCAGGCTTGACACTTACTCTCAACTGCCCTGAGAACCCAGCAGCAATCAAGTTAGCATTGAAAGTGCCATTGATGTTTAGAGCATTTACGATATCATTGAGTTGAAAAGTTCCAGCAGCGAAAGTGTAGCTTACTGTTGTTTCAGCGCCAGCGTCAACACCTGTTTTGAAGGTCAAGGTATCATTTACGCCTGTAACGAGCGTAGCAGGGAAGGTAGCATCAGAACCAAGAATGAAAGCATTCTCAGCAGTATTACCTACACCAAATGCTACGGGAGTAGATGTTCCTTCAACAGGGAATCCAAAACTATTGGTTCCAAGGTTCGTTCCAGAAATCTGTAAGCTGTGTGCTGATCCAGGGACCAATCCAGAAATAACAAGTGTTCCTGTTGGGCTTAGCGTAGCCTTCATATATGCTGCGAAAGTAGTATTCGCATTGAGGATAGCAACTACTTGTGGGATTGACAAAGTAACAGAACCACTTCCAACACTGAATACTACGTTGAATCCAGGTGAAGCCTCATCAACATTGAAGGTTAGTGTATTGTTTGAACTGGTAAGAGTAACTAGTGAATTGATGCTTCCCATAATCTTTGGGACAGCACTATGTTGTGGGATTGTAACCTTACCAAATTTAGCCATGTAGATAGAACCAGTAATAGTTCCATCTGGGTCACCTGGGTCAAATTCGGCTACACGAACAAACCATAACTGCCTACCCGTTGATAGATACTGTAAAGAACTATAAACAGCAGGTTGAAATTCGAGATTAGGATTAGCAGGATCACCAAATATAGTTGAGAACTGAACTGGGTCAGTAACATACATTGGCTGATTGATAGGACCTTTCGAACACAACCCAACAACACCGAAAGCGGTAGTTGAAAGATTAGGAATATAAAGAGATAGGTCAATCTCTTTTGTAAAAACCCCTGGCGATAAGAATACTGACATCTGTTATTCTCCTGTTACTTAGCTCTTATCAATTTCTCTGGACGTAAAAGTAACATCCTTGTTGCTTGTTGGAAAAACGGAAGTATGTGACACAACAGACTCAGGAGCCTTTATTGCTGTCTTGGGAGCAACTACTTCTTTCGCTTCTTTCACTTCTTTCTGAACTGGCTTTGGAGCAACGGTTTTTGCTTTATCATTACTTGGAAATTCTGTTGTTGAGCCTTGATTGGCTTCTTCCGATACAAGCTGTAATAGTCTATTCTTGACTTTGACTTGTATGTCTCCAGTTCCTTGAACTGCTGAAATAGCAAAAGTTCTTAGAGGAGGCACCATGAAAGTAGTAGTTCTTGCGCCATCTACAGTTTTGACAACAACAGGAAGGGAAAATCTTGTAATGTTTTTATAGACTAATTTATTCATTATATTATCCCAAATTCTGCTTCTATTGCTTCCATTGAAGGAGGTGAAGCAGTCATACTACCTTTTGATTTAGTTGCTTTCGAAGTTTTACGAGCAGCATCTGACTTCCTACCCCCTGAGGTTTTGAAGCCAGCAGAACTTTTACCTTTGCCAGAAGCCTTAGAAGGGTCATCTGCGTCTTGCTTACGGTATTTATCTGATAAGGGGGTTGATGTAGTTGAGGGGTCTGGGCTGCCAGGATCGCTTCCACCGCCACCAACGGGGCCACCACCTGGACCTGCCCCACCACCGCCTATTAGACCTGTAATACCATGAATTTCCATGACTATGTCATGGGCCATTTCTTTGATTTTGTGTCTTCCTTGGTTTGACACTTTATCTCCAGGATGAGCTTTATTTGCTATCGCAGAAGCTCTCTTTTGCGCCCTCAATATGGCCTGGGGCTCGGGTAGTCCTTGGGACTTATATCTCGCTATAAGTCTGTCTCTGATAGTGCTATAAGTTTCTGACATGCGGCCCCACTCATATAAAGGGTCTAATAATCCAACTGAATTGATAAACTTACTTGTTCTTTCAATCTATTTTTATTAGCAATAAATTGTTTCCTAGCAATTGACATTCTAAGTCTTGTCTTATCAGAACGATGGCTACCAAAATTAGGGCTTTTATTACCTTTTCGTCCTTCGTATATGCCTCTCATAATTTATGGAATTAAGTCATTCGGAGAAATACTATCAATAGTCTGTGCTGGAGATACCGGGAGCCATTCTGGGTAGGGAGGAAGCGAAGATATATCTGGGTAAGGAGCAGCAAGAGTTGTTGGGAAATAGATTTGCTTCAAAACTGAATGAACGGCAGGTATCATAGTAGCCGTTGGGATTACCCAAGCATGGAAAGTAAAAGTAAATACCATCCTTACAGTTCTGTCCTTATTGTCTGGTTCATAGTCTGTGAGGTTTGTAGGTCCATTATAAACAAGGGTAAGGGGGATAGGATGAACCCCCCATACCCCTTTCAAATCAACATCAAGCCATACTTCTCTATTTACAAACTTGAGAAGAACATTACTAAGCATTTGGTTCATTGTAGTACGATACTTGGACCATAAGTCAAATTGATACATGATATCAACAGGCACTAATTGTTGGGACTGGATAACCTTCTGCCCTTCTTCCGTCCAACCTAATCTTCTGAATGACGCTCTGGTCCATCTACGTAAGTCAAAGGCCCAATTTAGTTGAGTAATAGCCGTTGCTGGAAGTTTTACTATTTGGTTCTGTCTTGTGTTTATATTAGTAGGATCAATACTTGCTGGATTTAGAGCTACCTGCGTTCCCAAGTTCAAAACAGGAGGACCAGTTACAGGAACAAGGGTTTCATACTCATCCTGTTTATCTGGGTCTGGGTAGACCTGCATGGTAAAGAACTGTTGTAGTGCTTCATCATATTTTATAAACCCCGCAGGTGGAAGACCAGTATCCGGTAAAGACATTTATTTCCTCTTGCTTTTTCTAGCACAGATTTTTCGTTGCTCGTCTGTTCTGTTAGCCCAACATTGTTTCATGGCTAAAGATAATTTCTGTTTTGTTTCTCTAGAGGTGATATATCCTAAAGTATTTGTATTGCCTTTATGTGCTTCAGAGTTTCTTTTCAAAGCGTAAGCAGAAGCCTTTTTTCCAAAATTAGGATTTTTATCTCCCATTCGTGCTTCTGACATTTTTCGTTTTGTTTCTAAAGAATGTTTTTTACCTTTTAGCGCTTCAGATATTTTTTTGCGTATTTCCGGTGACCATGAAGGAGGATCTCCAGGAGGAACTTCATTATATCTATTTATAGTGCTATCATAATATCTTTGTTCTATAGGAGTTAAAGATATGGATAAGTCTTCCACTATTTCAACAATAGAAAAAATAAAAGCATCTTCACCATATTTATTCCAAGCATCTTGAAGATAATTATTATCGTGTTTATTATTTCTCAAATTACAAATATGTCTTTTTTTACGTTGTTCTATGTTCACCGATTGACCGTAATAAACAGTATCAGTAAATCTATTTCTCCATTCGTATATACCACGCATAGTTATTTTATCCGCTACTCTTTGTTTGTTGATTTAAATGAATGTTTAGAGCTGCTTGAGCATCTTTGGTTGCTTGCTTCATCATTTCATCAGTCATGTTCCTACGCCTTCTGCGTAGATTTGCCAAGGCAGGTCTCCAATGAGGTCTTGGTCTTATGTTCTGTGCTGGGCTACCATATTCAAGAATATTAGCCAATTGTTTCATTGGTATTGAATGACCTTTTTCTCCCATATGAACTGCGTCACCAACTCCAACTGTATATCCATAAGGTGTTTCTTCAACAACGATACTGTTGATGTATTCTTCTGTGGCTACGAGAGGAGGCTCACCAGGATGTTCTTTTTCCTTTCTGGCAGCATATTTCTTGGAAAAGTCAGGGAAATCAAAGGAGTCATCTTGTATTTTATCTACAAGTTTCTGCCTAACATCATCAGCAATAGCCTTGACATCCTGCTTGAGTCTTGGAGCTACTGCTTTGTCAAGAACGTCCATAATAATGACGTTCAATGGCTTGCTTGGCTTTGTAACTTTGTAGGACATAAATAATTAGTAATCCTTCTGAATGCTTGTGGATTGGTCTGGACGCTCGAAACGAAGCCTCTTGAGTTCGCAAACGTGACTTATAGGAACCTGGATATTGCTTCCAAAATCCGTTGGGTTAGTTTGAGTAACCAAATATGTATCTTCTTGAATAATTATTTGATCGCCCGATTCTGGTAAAGGTAAATTTTTAGAGGACATCAATTCAAGGCTGAAATAGATTTTAAGTGCTCGGACCTCATCCATTCCAAATTTTGTAGACATATTTATCCAGTTTGGTAGATCAGGTATGTATGCTTCTACCTCATAAGGCTCAGCAAATTTCTTATTTGCATCTTCTCCATAGACAGTATTAAAGGCTCCAATCTTAACCTTGAATACCTGCACAGGGTAGAAGAACAGTTTATAAATTTCTTTATTCTTACTATTGAACCACTGAACGTCTTTGGGNNTTAGGTTGTAACAGTGTTATCCTTGCCCTTCATGAGCATCATAAGACCACCAACAAGAGCACCACCGCCTGCGATTTCACAAGCGCGCTCTGTGTTTCTCCAGTCGATAGCTCCAGCATCAAACAATGACTTGCCAGAACTCCATACACTCATACAGCTTGCGCCAAAAGTAAGGAAAACTATACCTATTGCTGAAATGAATACTGCTCTTACTGCTTTGAATGTTGGAGTATCTGTTAGCTTCCTTACACGAGTAACTACAAGTGCGTCAGGTTTTGCGTTGATAGGACCGGATTCTGGGGCCAACGGAGCAGCAATAACAGTTCCTACAACAGCACCAGCAGCGTCTGCTGATTGAACTGTAGGATGCTGTGGAACGGTAACAAGAGGGGAATCAGTCGTACATGAAACACCAGAAGCAGGCATAGTAACCGTAGAGTCTGGACGAGTATCTTTATGAGGCCAGTTTGGTAGATTAGTCGCCATATTTATCCTTATATATCTCTTGTGAAGATATTGTCTTTACCTATCAGGTCAGAATAAGTTTTCAATTTCTTTAAATTGGCACTTGATTTATCAAGAGCCTTTGGGGCGGTATTCTTCTTTACAACAAAACTGTTGAGTTTTAGAGGAGGCAAGATACCATTCACCCCTTGTTCGTTACCCTCGCCACCAGAAGTACCTGCGCGAGCACCTACTTCTTCATAAGGGAAGGTTTCCATGAACTTACAGAAAGATTCTGCCATTCCAGTAGTTGCGTGATCTACGCCACGAGGGTCCATTTTATAGTTTGGCTTTGCTGGTTTCATTGTTTTATCCTTCACAAATCTTTTCTCACCCTCAGGGGTTATCATTCCTGCGCTCATGGTTTCAGTGTTTTCCATGAACTTACAGAAAGCTTCATATCTCCCAACAGGATTACTGTGATGTTTGGAATTATAAATCATCGCTGCTTTCTTTGATGCCTTGCATATTTAGACTCCGGACATATTTCCCGAAACTATTTGCGCCAATTTTCTGTACTGGTTTACACGCTTTCTTTTTCTTGGGTCTAATTGTCCCACTGGGGCAAAACCAAGAGCGATACTTCCAACACTTCCGGTAGTAGTATCTTCAATAAAGTTATCAACTATTTGTTCAATACTTTCTTTCTTGGCTTTCTTAGGTCTAGGTGTAGCCAAGGTTTCATCATCGAACATATGAGCAGCATACCCAGCAGCAAGAATATGTTTAGCAGATATACCTTTAGCAGTGCTATTGGTAACAGCTTTTGACATTTTCATAAGAAGGGCTTTATGTGTCTCATCACCTGTCTTTTCAGCAGGCTTTGATGATGGGCTTGATTTTGGTTTTGAAGAAGCAGGTTTTGCTTTTGGTAATGGCTTTGAAGCAGGTTTTGAAACTTCATCAATAGATTCGCCTTTTGAAAAATGTAATTTTCCATCAGGACCTTTTTCCATATCTGAAGGAGACCTACCAGTATTCCAGCCCATGTCTCCACTTTTCTTTGCTTTCGCGGCACCAATTACATAATCAGCATTTTCTTTGCTGATGTCATCGAGTTTGGCACCAATACCAGCACCTGTTTTATCAGCATCCTGTCTGCCAGCGGCTTTATTTGCTAAGGCATTGAATACATTGTTGTATTGCTTACCAGGACCTTTGGCAATACCAGGTTGACTGTGAGGCTGTAAGATAATTCTGTCTTCCATAAACTCATAGAAAGACTTGTTCTTATTTCTAAAAGTCTTATCATCACTATGAGGTGATCTATCTGCTCTTAACTTTTGAGCCATATCTTTTCTAACAATGGGATTCTTAACTGGATGATCCGCTCTTGTTTCAAGCCACCAAGCTTCTTTCAATTCTGCGGCTGTTGCCCTGGCCCATTCAGAATTGGAAGGCTTTTCAGTCTCTTTATCAATTTCAGTATCTGCTCCACCCGTTCCAACCTGAACGGTATTTTTGGTTTCATTCTTCCATCTTTGAGTAGGCTCATTATGAGGGCCTCTGAAAGTAATCTTACCATTCAAATCAGAAACGGTACCCTTGGTACCATAAACTGAATTGATAGCGTCACGCTCACTATTGAAAGATTTTTCAATACCCTGGTCGTTTCTGGAAGTATGAGTTGGTCCTGTTTTAGGAAGTCTCAAACTCTTTGAAGAAGGGTATGACCCGCTCATAGTTTGAGCGCGGTTATCAGTACCAAAGTCTCTCTCAAGACCAAACTTTTTTTCTGCCATTTTTTTATCCTTCAAAATAATTTCTAAATCTAAACGTTAATCTATGACTAGCGTGAATACGTGGAAACCTGTAGTTAAACGAAGGGTCCAGTCAGACTTAGGAATAACAATACTAATACTATTTTATGCCCAACGTGGGAATAGGTCAGCACGCATACTCTGAATCTGGTCAATCAGTTCAGCCTGCTTTTTTTCTGCTCTGGCGATCATACGAGCACCATTCATAGACATTTTTGTTCCTGCTACTGGAATGGTCTCAAACTTGTCTCTTGCTTCACCAACAAGTAATTGGACTTCTGTTTTCGCCCAATCTGCTACCCACTTTCTTGAATAATTTTGGATAGTTGAAAAATCATCCGCGTGAGCCAAGACACAAAAAGCATCAACAAAGGTTTGACCTGTTGAATAAGTCCATAATGAGACTTTCAATGTCACTGGGTCAATTACCTGTGCCCAGTCTGGGTCAGCACAAAGTTCCCTTGCTACCGTCTTTATCCAACGTCTACGAAGGTCAAGGTATTGAATATCAATATAGGTATCACCTACACCATAATAAACAGGTACCCCAGACAACATTTGACTTTCAATAGCCAGGCCACTGGTGACTCCAGGCGAGATACCTGGAGTCATTTCAACAGTGTGAATACCAATAACGTCATCAGGTAATTGAAAAATCATTTGCCCTGATACAGGAGTAATGGCAGTTTCATGCCTTAGGTTAGGCTTGTAACGAGTATAAACTTCTAATGTTCTCGCAAACGCGGCTTTCCAACCAGATTCATCTATTTCAACTGGGACGAAACTTCCACCCAATTGAGCAAGGATATCTTTCTTCAGTTGGTCACGAGTAAAGGCTTGAGCCATTCGAAATCCTTATGAGGTTAGTCTGTCTCTTAGTTGCTTGATAAGGTCAGCCCTGCTACTGATTTTACTAATGTTGTAGCGGGTAGCCAAAGCATTCAATTGTTCTAATGACATCTTATTCAATTCAGCAATAGTAGGGATAGCAGTTCCCATTTCTTTATGGGCCTGCTCTAGAGTTTCTTCCAAGGTTTTATTGACAGCATCAGGTGCTTTCTTTACCGTTTCTACCTGAGTTCCCGTTGTTTTTGATGCTACAGGAGATAGATTAGGTGTATGTGCTTCCGCTTGAACAGCACCTTCATTCAATGAAATAGACATTACAATCTTTCTGGGATTGAACTTACTTGCTTCATCATTGTTAAGTTGACGAAGAGGCATACCTGCGCGAACGGAACTTAGAAAGTAGTCTCCTTCAACAGCGAAGCCTTTACCAATAAGACGGCCTGCTCCTGATGGAGTGCCTACTTGGACATCGAACTCTTTTTCGTTTACGAATAATGGTTTTGACATATGTTTCCTTTTCTTTTAGTGAGATTATTTACTTGTTTGTGTAGTAGGTGCTGGCATATATACTGGTTGGACTGATTTGACTGAACTTGTATACATGGCATAAAGGATTGATATGGCCGCTACAGCGCCAAGGAATACAGTCCATACAGAACTAATTCCCTGACCTTTACCTGTTCCTTCTGACCTTGCTTCCCTGAGTGATCTCAATTCCTTTACCATATCTTCCATTTGAGGATCAGAATAGGCAGACCTTCCTTTACCTTCATACTGTGAACGTTCTAGTGCTGTTAGTCTTTCTGATAGTGCCTGAACAATGGCTTGCTGTTGTGTAGCAAGTGTTGTTGACGTGCTGGCAACTAGTGTTCTAAGAGCATCCGCTGATGTACTAACCTGATTCGCAAGAACTGTAGCTTGTGCTCCTGCTCGTTCACCTGCGACTGCTACGGCTGCTACGTCAACTGCTCTAATAGCGTCAATACGTTTGGATTCAGCAAGAGTAAGTTTCTCTTGGTATTCTGCTCGGAGTTCAGCCACTTCTTTTATGTGCTGAATTTCGGATGTCCAATGTTTGTTGTGTTCTAATAGAACATCATTTACTCTTTCCTTTTCAGTATTGTGAAGGTCATTGATTCTGCCAACAGCAGCATCTTGTAAATCGTTGAGACGCGTTACAGCAGCGTCAACCAACGATAGGACGTTGGCTGTTGGGTCAATTATTTTACCCGCGTTACCGTTACTGATTTGTGGGCCAGCAGCAATTTTTGCGTCAGTATTTGTATTGTTGTTAGAAGCCATTTTTATTTCCTCTAATGATTTATTTCCTTTCTTACTTCTATTTACCTGTTATCCCCTTCTTACGCCACGGGTTACGGCTATTACAACTAATATAACTAAACATATTACTAGTAAAGTCATCATTACTTACTTCCTTTCTGGATGTTCTCTTCAGCCCATAAAGGTTGAAGATTTGTATAGTGATTGGCTTCAAGAAATTGACTACGATTCGTGAGATCAAAGTTAGCTAATGCTTTTCGATGATCTATGTGCCAAGTTTTTGGCCCCCAATTATCCCATGACATACCAGGTTGAAATTGTTTTTCAATATGTTCCTTGAGTTCTGGGATAGAACATCCGAGATCTTTTATGGCTGATCCTACTTTCTGGCTTCCTTTAATAGCTACATAAAGTCTTGTTCGGAGTCGCCTTTTCAATAAAAAATTAATGTCTTCTTTTTCCATTTTGGTTTGGTATCGTTTATTAGTTTCACGAATCTGGTCATGCTTATCATGTCTATAGTCTTTATGTCTATCAAGGATTTGGTCTTTATGAATCAAATGATACTTTTTAAACTGTTCCTTAAGTTTTTGTTTGTTCTTAAGGTAATATTCTTTTTGATATTTTGCTTTTAATATTGGATCTTTAATTGGCATATTCATCTTTCATAAGAAATATGGCGGGCTGGCCGCNNGCCAGCCATACCCGCCATCAAAATCTTAATTACTGATTGTTAATTTTCTTTCTAATAACTTTTATTACAAGTAACAATAATTTTTATGCATGATCCATGAGCCCAGTAGTATAGAATAGACCATTTACGACCTTGCGGGCGTAATGCGTCATGACTGCCTTGCGAAACATCATGTCATCCAAAACAACAGTAGGTGTCTGATAGAAAGGAATCCATGGTGCGTAGACGTATCCAGCATCATAGAAGTTTGTTCCCTTGTATCCGATTAGGAAGTTGGCAGAACCAAATCCTGAACCGTTGATGTTGTTAAGGTATGGGTTCTTGAAGACTTTCCACTTGTTAGCAAGTGTTCCAGAGAATACAACTCCAGGACCGTTTACGTTTCCAGCCGACTCGAATAGAGGATGTGCTTCCATGATTGTCGCTGCGTCAACGCCTGCTACAATCCAGTTACCGAAGCCCCTACGTGTCTGCTTGAAAATCATGTTGCTTCCACTTTGAAGCGTCTTCATAAGCGCCATCTGGTGGGTGAAGTAAGGAATTCCTGGTGCTGGGGTTACATCGAATGTAACGTTACCGGCAACAGCGATTCTGTAAAGGTCATTGATAATTTTGTTATCAATACCGAAACGAATCTGTTGTGCAAGTGCTTCTGTAAGTTCCATTTCAGCATCAAGACCATGAATGGACTTAAGCTGAGCAGCAACTTCAACTGACCAACGGGCACGTAGCTTGTCAGGGTGGCTTACTACGGGTGCGCTAGTTAGTGAAGCATCAAGCTGAGGAATTGGGTTATTAGCAAAGTCAACACCTTCTGAGTTATAGTCATAGGTGAACTGAACGTCACTAATGTTGGCAATGTCAGCGCTTGAAATCGTGTACTGACCGGTTGTGTAGTTAATAGCAATAGTTGCTGTTGTTCCACCACCGTTATAAGCAACAGTTCCACCACCGGCACCGTTGTCATACATTGTTACATCTGTTGAAGGACCTGTAGTTGAATTGAAAGATACTGTTAGTGTTCCAGGACGGATAGGAGCGTACTGTGTGAACTGAGACGCAGTCGTACTACCAGTTTCCAAAGTAATGGTTTCTGACTGGTAAGACTGAGCCTCTTCACGCATACCGGTACGTGCTGTGATCAACTCTTGACCCTTTACAACCTGGCCCTTAGCGGTTCCAGCAGTAAAGTCAAGGAAGAATAGCATTGAAATTGGACCTTCCATTGGCTGGACCGATACCAATTCTTGTGAAACGAGATTAGGCCATACCGCACGGATCATAGGGAAGATGAACTTCTCAAATGAACCGATAGCGCTAGAGCGCGTATCTTCGTCAAGAGCAGCAATGTGCTGCGCTTCGTTCTCTAGTAGGGTTGCGAGGACGTTTTTATCCCAACGAGGTAACCCTTCGCAATAATCCGCCCACTTTCCTTCAGAAAGTACAGCGTGCTTGTTATTTACCTGTTCCATTAGGTCGTGAACTCTCTTATCTGACATGTTTTGTCTCCTATAATTATTCTATTTATTAGCGTGTTGAACGTGAATAGCTAAGAACGTTACTTAACCTTTTGCCAAGCTCTGCACCAACGAATGCATCTGAAGGCTTCTTGGCTTCGGTTAGTTTTGATATTGTTCCTTCAAGTGTCTTGTCTGGAACTTTTTCTTCATTAACTACACGATCAACAAGCTTAGTTACTTTAAGACCCTTAACTGGTGCCAGACCGAGAATGGCTTCATCAATTGATGTCTTTGTAGCTGCCTTACGAATAGCTTCTGCAACTACTTTGCGTGCATCAGCATTTTCATGTTGACCGATCTTACGTAGCTCTTGCTCAGCATAAACCTTGGCGCTGAGTAGGCGGTGACGGGCTTCTAGTTGTTCGATAGTTGAATACGCTGCTTCTAACTTCTCTTCTAGTTCAGTAGAATCAACTTCTGAAAGTGTAATTTGTCCTGTTTCTGCGGCTTCCTTTAGTTTCTCCTGGAGTTTTTCAACAATGCGAGCATAAGCCTGAGACTCAGTTACTCTCTTGTTGTTTTCCATTAGATAAGCAGCAGCAAAAGCACGAACGAAAGAATTCTGTTCTGTTTCTTCAACAGAAATAAACTTTAGAGCGATTTCAGCAAGGATCTCAGAACGAGATGATGTTTCTACGCTCTCGTCTTCGTCTTCCTTGTCATCATCGTCTTTCTTTTCAGTTACATTTTCTTTCTTTTCTTTCTTTTTCTTTTTGAAATTGTCTTCATCGTCATCTTCTTCTTCAACTACTGCCTGAGACTTGGACATGAACTCATCAACACCAGCATTGATACCATTTAATACACCGGCATCACCAGGATTGATAGGCCAACCTTCTCCAGAAGCAGGGCGCTCTTCCACAGGAATTGAACGATGGAAACCTTGATCGGCTGAACCAGAAGTCTCTTCTTCGAAATCTTCGGCACAAGCCTTCTTCTTTTTCTTTTCCTTGTCGTCTTCGTCTTCCTTGCTCTCTTCTTTCTTCTTTTTCTTGTCTTTGTCGTCCTCTTCGTCTTCATCGCCCTTCTTCTTCTTGGCGAAAGGATTTTCACCCTCGTACTTAAGCTCTCTGCGCTTCTTGTTTAGTTCATTAATTGCGTCTTCTGTTAAGCTCTTTAGTTCGGGTGACTCGCTCCCAAGCTTAGTAAAATTGATGACCAAGTCTGTCGATACGCTATCAACTACTTTACGAAAATCATCACTGACTTCACTAGGCTTCAAGGAGAGAATTGACTCCGCTCTATTTTCTAATAGCTGGAATTTTTCTCTTGAATCCATTGAATTCTCCTTTATAACTTCTTCAGTTGCAATATCTTCGGATACAACTTTTGGGAAGGCCCCGAAAGTTGAAGGATTAGCTACGAAGTCATATGTTTCAAGCTTGTAGTCTTCTTGTACGACTTCACCTTCACCAGAGCGCTTAACAGAACCAGAACCACGGCTAGAAATTCCAACTGTAGCACCAGCAGAAAATAACTCTTGTAGAATTTTGCCATTTGGTGTGTCAAGAATTTCAGCACGGCCGAGGATCTCACCGTTTTCATTCATTGACATAGCAGTAACGATATGGGCTGCTCGTGTTAGGAGCCACTTTCCATCCTGAGGATGGTCAAGTTCACCAAACATTCTACGTTCCTCAATAGCTTTGTTAGTTGCGTCACTCTTCAGAATTTTTTCCCATAGTGACCTTGGATAAATACGCCCATTGGCATTTTTACGGTCAGCAGCCTGGAACATTCCCTCAACAACCATACGACCCTTGTTAGGGCCATCTGTAATTGTTTCAAGGATTCTGGCCTTGAATGGTAGAACTTCATAAAGAGTAGACATATTATTCCTCAATGTACACGGTACGTACTGGAGGTCCACCGCTTACTGATCTTACCGAGGGGACAACATCATTGGTATCATTGTAAGGTTCGTATTGTGCGTTTTTCTTATTTATAGCAAGTTTTGGGTAGTTCCAAGCCATCTTTATGATAAAATCTATTTTGCTATCAGTAAAGGCAACTGGGTTCATTTGCTTTAGAATAATTCGCGTTTGAAACCTGTTTAATTTTGTTCTAACTTTATAATCTGGTGTGCTAAAAACATACTTTTCATCGTCTTCTGATTCCATCTCATCAATGTTACAGTCACGTTCAAATAAAAAGCAGTCAATTGGATTACCAGGATATTTGTCAAGAGCAAAACTATTGCTAATTACAATTTCTGTTTCCCACTTCTGGGCAGCATCTAAAAAGCGAAGAACTTGGTCTTGGTACATTCAGCTTAGGAAAGTGTTGGGATTACCGCAAGCTTAGCTTGAAGAGCAGCAGCAATCTGCGCTGCGCCATAGTTAGCACAGAATGTAATCAATGTTGCTAGAGTTCCTTCTGAAAGAACTGCTTCATACGCAGTAATACCACCACCTGAGATGATATAGTCAGGACGTGGGAAAGTGCCAGCAACATAAGCAACACCCGTTGCAGGATCAACTGTAAGAGGGTAAAGCTGTGCCTGTAACTGGACTGCTACTTGGTCTGCTACTTCTAATATACGGTCTACATGATCCGTAGCATCGCGGAGGTCGAAACTCTTTGGTAGCTGGGGGATCGCATTATTCATTGAAGCCATGTTTATTTCTCCTTATTCGAACTTGAGAAGTTATGTGTTAAGTTGGTTAGATACAACACTTCCATTATAAATGGTCTCGATTTTCAAGGTAATTTCTAATTATCCTTGTAAATACAATTATATTGTGTATGTCTTATCAAGCTTATTTACATCAATACTGCCTGGTTGTAATATTCCTGATATTTGAAAATTAGCCTCTGGGATAGTTACTGTTATTTTCAAACCAGTAATCAAACTAATTTCAAAATATCCCTGTTTATTTGTATATAAAGTATAATCTTCTTTACTCAAAATACTACTACCAGAAGATTGAGGGGCTGGATTTACTCTAATTAGAATAGTAGTATCACAAATAGGCATATTCCTTACATTTTTGACCCATCCATAAAGTAAGGTATAACCTCTAACTATTGGAGTTACAACAGTTACACTGCCATTTACTACAAAGGTTTGAGGGATATCAACTACGTGGAAAAATACTACATTTTGGAAAGTATAGCCTTCCATATAAAATACAGCATTATAAACCCCTACTGGAAGACCTATGGTAGCAAAGCCATCTTCAGTAGTAGTTATATTAGGAATAATAAGGTTGGTAAAAGTTCCATCCCAAATAGAAACATAAGCCCCTTCAATACCTACTGAAAAGGTGTCTAACAATTGGAACGTTACTGGATAAACTATGTCTGTCATTTTATTCCTCTAATAATTCCCATGCCTGACCAGTAATTTGAGTTGCGTAACATTTAGCAATTAAGGTTTTCAATAAAGTTATATCTTCTGACGCGAGTTCAACTTCTTCTGGTTTGCTATGAATTTTTTGTGCTAATTTATAACGCTTGACTTTATCAATACCAGATAAATTTATTTCATCTGGTAGATTAGCCAATAATGAATTGATACATACACTGTCTAATGTGATTTCTTCTTTGGTTCCTGAATCCCTGAGGGAATTTCCAGAGAAATCTTTTAGATTTATTTTTAGGTTCTTTGTCATATAAGTCCTTTATTTTTATTGGAACTGATAACTAATAACCACTATGCCAGTACTACCTTGACCACCGCTGAGTCCGGTACTACCCCCACCACCACCACAACCATGTGAGGTGCCACCGCCAGAGCCAGTGGATGTGCCCTGCGCGCCCTTTCCACCATTAGTACCGCCTGCTCCACCAGTAACAGACCCATACCCTCCACCACCTGAACCATAAACTACAGCAGAGCCAGTGATAGAACTTGAAATACCAGTACCTCCGGCGCCTCCAGTAGTTGCTGAGCCCGTTACAGTACCTCCGTTGTGTGGACCCTGACCACCACCACCGCCTCCAGAAACAGTTCCGCCCGTTCCACCAGTTCCACCACTGGCTGCGCTTCCTCCACCGCCTTGTGATGTAGAACCACCACCACCAGAGCCGGTAGATGAACTTCCGGGAGCAGCTACTCCGTTGTTTCCTCCTCCTCCACCACCACCAGAGCCACTATTACCATCAAATGAAGAGGCCGTACCATTCGGCCCTTTGACGCCCGCCGCACCTCCACCAGTGGCGCCAGCTACAACAATTGCGTAGGCTTGAACAGTAACAGCATAGCCCGCGGCAGTTAGAGCACCGCCACCACCACCACCGCCTCCG
>QGNH01000659.1_pt1 | contig 34166 bp, 44 predicted proteins | sample 1735481 | NCBI WGS metagenome assembly QGNH01 (sample SAMN09239004, study PRJNA386568) | Viral metagenome, whole genome shotgun sequencing project. | reverse complement strand
GAGCCGCAGCTGATGGCCGCGGTGCTATAATTGACGCGCCATGCCGTATAAAGACCCAGTAAAAGCAGCGGAATGCAAGGCCAAATGGGCTGCTGTTAATCGCGAGAGCGTCAGAATTGCCAACGCCAAATACCGCGCAAGCCCAGCGGGACGCGCCTACAGCTCATCGGATGAGCGCAAGAGGCAGCGCCTAAATTGGTATTACGCGAACCGTGAGCATGCCAATAAAAAAGGGAGCGAATGGCATAAGAGAACATGGGGGGAGAGATATAAAAAAGACAAAGCCAAATGGGCGGCGCGCGGCAAGAGGTATGCACAAGCAAATCCGGCGAAAGTAGCCGCCAGAACGCGAAAGTATCAAACACAAAGAGCGCTGGCATTGCCGGGATGGTTCGAGGAAACTAAGGTTCAGGAACTATATGTGCATGCTCAATTGCTTACTGAGCTCACAGGGAAACCGTATCATGTAGACCACATCGTTCCCCTTCAGTCGAAGCTAGTCTGCGGCCTCCACTGTTTAGACAATTTGCAAGTTATCCCTGGAGCTGACAATCAGTCCAAGGGCAATAGATGGTCGATCTGATGGATTGGCGCAACCCAGACTATGCAGCGGTGTTTCGTGAGCGTATTAGGCGCCTGAACAAAATTAGAGCGCAGCCGGATTTGCTACCTGCTTTGCGCGTTTATTACACGGCCAACCCACACGACTTCATCAATGATTGGGGTGTAACGCTAGACCCTCGCAATATTGGTACGGGTCGGCCGGTGCTGATGCCGTTTGTTCTGTTCCCCAAGCAGAGAGAGTTTTTGTTGTGGATGATGGAGCGCTGGCAGAAGGGCGAGCCTGGGATTGTGGTCAAGTCTCGCGATGTGGGAGCAACTTGGCTCGCAGTAGCGCTAGCCTGCACACTCTCGCTATTCCACAAAAACTTTATGGCCGGGGTTGGCAGCGCCAAAGAATTGAAGCTGGATCGTAGCGGCGATCCCGACACGATTTTCTACAAGGCGCGGCAGTTCGTTGCACATCTCCCGGTTGAGTTTCGCGGCAAGTGGGAGGAGCAGAAGCATTCGCTATTTATGCGGATGCTGTTCCCCGATACGGGATCATCTTTGACGGGGGAGGCTGGCGACACCATCGGCAGAGGCGGACGCAAATCTCTTTTTATTATTGACGAAGCGGCTCATCTGGAACGCCCTCAATTGATTGATGCCGCACTCGCCTCCACTACGGATTGTAGGATTGATATGTCTAGCGTCAACGGAAGCGCCAATCCATTCGCTCAAAAGGCACGCGGCGGCAAGATACCAACATTCCATTTTCTCTGGACCGATGATCCGCGCAAAGATATGGAGTGGTTCAAGAAAAAGGAACTGGAACTTGATCCTGTTACGCTGCAGCAAGAAGTGCTATGCGACTTCTCGGCCTCGCAAGAAGGGATTTGTTTGCCAGCGATATGGGTCCAAGCCTGCGTGGATGCCCACAAAGTTTTAGGGATAGAACCCTCCGGTGCCAAGCGAGGATCATTGGATGTGGCAGACGAAGGCGCAGACAAGAACGCCTTTGGCATCCGGCATGGCAATGTGCTGACCTACGCGGAAAGCTGGACGGGCAAAGAGTCCGATATCTACGCCACGACTGAACGAGCGTTCATGCTCTGTGATCTCAATAAGTTGACGGGCTTTGTTTACGACGGCGACGGGCTTGGCGCTGGCGTGCGCGGGGATGCGCGCAAGATCAACGAGGCTCGTGTGGCGAAGAAACTGAAGCCTCTGCACGTCACGGCCTATCGCGGCAGCGGCGCGGTGCTGGACCCTGAGCGCACCGTACCGAATACGGATCGCAAGAACCTGGATTTTTTTGAGAATGCCAAGGCGCAAAACTTTTGGGCTATGAGGTTTAGGCTGCAGGCTACCTACCGCGCGATCAAAGGCCAGCCGTATAATCCTGACGATATCATTTCCATCAGCTCGGACTTCCCGGAGCTGAACGCGCTCGTCACAGAGATGAGCCAGCCGTGCTATGGCTTGTCGAAGGCTGGGAAGATCTTGATAGAGAAGAAACCCGACGGCAGTAAATCACCGAATCTGTGTGATTGCGTGGTCCAATTATTCTCATTGTCCCGCCCGCCCATGATCATCAACCCCGCTCTCCTGGACCCGAACTATGTTCCGCACGCTCAAGCGCCTTCTAGCGCTCGCCAACACGCCCGCGCCTGAGCCGGTAGCGGCCGCGCGGCCGTTCACGGTGACGCAGGCGATGCTCGACAAGGGCGCGCAGAAGTCCATCAATACGGTGATCCGCAAGCCGCTGCAGGCGCCCGCCCTGCCGCCGATGCCCAAGAGCGACCTGCCTGAGTTGGCGATGGACGACGTGGCGGCGCTCGGCGCTGCGATGGCGTTTGACGATTCGTCCATGTCGGCGGTCACCGGCTGGGCGAACTCGATGGGCACGTTCGGCTGCGGGCTCTACTTCCCCGGCTATCCGTACTTGGCCGAGCTCATGCAGCGGCCCGAGTACCGGATTCCCAGCGCGACCATTGCCGCGGAGATGACGCGCAAGTGGATTAAGTTCAAGTCGATTGGCAAGGGAGATAAGTCCGACGACATTGAGCAGATCGAGGCGTGGTTCAAAGCCAAGCGCGTGCAGGAGCACTTTCGCAAAGCTGCCACGCTCGACGGCGCATTCGGCCGCGGCCAGATCTTCATTGACATCGCGGGCCAAAAGGACAAGCGGTATCTGCCGCTCGTGATTGACTCAGCGACGGTGAAGAAGGGCAGCGTGCTCGGCTTCAAAGTGATTGAACCGATGTGGACATCGCCCCTCGTGTGGAACTCGCTCGACCCGACCGCGGCGGATTTCTACAGCCCGACCTCGTGGCTCGTGAACGGCATCCGCATTCACTCAAGCCGCTTCATCACGTTCATCAGCCGCGAAGTGCCGGACTTGCTGAAGCCATCGTACAACTTCAGTGGGATCAGCTTGACGCAGATGATGGAGAACTATGTCAATCAGTGGCTGCGCACGAAGGATAGCGTCTCGGATTTGATTCGCAACTTCAGCATCATGGTCCTGAAAACCGACATGAGCGCGGTGCTGGCGAATAATGCAGACGGCTCCAGCATCCTGAACCGCGCCGCCTACTTCCGTCAGACCCGCGACAATCAGGGCCTGATGATGCTCGACATGACGGCCGAGGATTTGGTCAAAGTCGAAGCCACACTCGCGAGCCTCGATAAGCTCCAGGCGCAGGCGCAGGAGCACATGGCGGCGGTGGCGCAGATGCCGCTCGTGAAGCTGACCGGCGTCACGCCCTCGGGCCTCAACGCCTCCAGCGAAGGCGAGATTCAGGTGTGGTACGACCATCTCGTCTCGCGCCAGGAGTCCGAGTACACCGAGCCCTTGAACCTGGTGCTTGCGCTCTGCCAACTCGACTTGTTTGGCAAAGTCGACGATGCGATCGGATTCGAGTACGTGCCGCTCACCGAGCCCAACGGTAAAGAGCTTTCGGAGATACGTAAGAGCGACGGCGATGCCGGCGTTGCTTATATAAACTCTGGAGTCATTAGCCCAGACGAGGAGCGCGAACGCCTGATGGCCGATCCGATGAGCGGCTATAATAATCTTGTCGGGGACGCCCCAGAGCCTCCAATGGAGGAGACCGACCCGAATAACCCGGATGGCGAGCAGGACGATGGTGAAGAACTAGAAGGCTTTGGCGCGGACGCCGCGTTCGAGGAATCCAAACACCCGCGCAAGAATGATGGCAAATTCGGCTCAGGGGGCGGTGGTGCTAGCGGTAGCGAAAACAAACCAAAAAAAAAATTAACGCCTAACGAGAAATCCACACTCTCATCGTACTCCGGAGATAATTTTCTGCGCGTGAACGCGGCATTGCGCGACGGAGATGACAGTGGGCCAGAGATAGAACGCCTTGACGCTGCGATAGCCAAAGGCACTGTTGAGCCCGGCACAACGCTTTACCGCGGCATGTCCAAGGATGCGGCCAAGGCATTACTCGGCGGAAAAGAGATAAAACCCGGCAGCGTGATATCCGACAAAGCCTATGCGTCCACGTCCAAGGACCAAGGTGAAGCGGGCGCGCGATCTCTTGGTGGCGTAGTGCTGAAGATCACCGCTGGGAAGAACGCCGCAGGGCTCGACGTAGGAGAACACGCATCGAACCAGTCTGAGCAGGAAGTGCTCTTGCCGCGCAACGCTAAGATGACCGTGCATAAGATCACGCAGAAAAAGGATAGCCCCGGCGCGCCTGTCGTTATTCATGTCACTTATGGAGATGCTGATGGCGACGGCGAGGCGTAAACCAGTTGTCGGTAAAAACGACAAGTTGCTGGTTGCCGTTCGCGCCAACTGCGGCATTGAGCAGTGGTACAAAACCAAACTTACCGAGATGATTAAGGCCATGCATGACAGCATGACCCTGCACATTTCAGCGGCATGGAAATGCGATGAGCCAAGCATTGGATTTGCCGCCGACGCCAACCCGAGCGTTACCTTAAAGCGCGCAATGAATCGCTGGGGGAGATTGTGGCAATGGAAATTCAACGCGCTCTCAGATGAGATTTCAAGGCGTTTTGCGAGTAAAAATTTCGGTGCGACTCAAACAGCCATGCAGGCCAGCCTTGCAGCGACGGGATTTGCGATCAAATTCCGCCCCACCCCGGAAAGCATGGAGGCGTATCATGCCGTGGTTAGCTCAAATGTGGCGCTCATCAAATCGATACCTCAGATTTATCTCAAGGATGTGGCTAACTCTGTCTGGGCGAGCGTTACCGCGGGCGGCGACTTGTCCACGCTGTCAAAGGACTTGCAGAAAAACTACGGCGTTAGCTATCGGCGCGCTGCGCTCATCAGTCGCACGGAAAACTTCAAAGCCAAGGCGGTCATCGAGTCCGTGCGCAGAAAACAGCTCGGCATCGACCAAGCCGTGTGGCTGCATAGCGGCGGCGGGAAGGTTCCTCGCCCCACGCATGTCGCAATGTCAGGCAAGAAGTTCGATGTGTCGAAGGGGCTCTACGATAGCGAGGTCCAGCGCTTTGTGTTCCCAGGCGAGCTCATTTCCTGCCGCTGTACGTCGCGCGCTGTGCTCGAAGGCTACAATGACTGACGCCCGCGAACGTCATCGCCTAGCGAGCGCACGGTGGCGTGCGGCGCATCCGCCCCATAACGAAATCCGCCGCCAGCAGATTCGCGCTGCGCTCGATTCTCCGGTGAAGATTTGCGCGCGCTGCACGCTTCCCAAATCTCGCGAAACTGATTTCCACAAGAGCCGCAAGAGCAAAGACGGCCTGCAGAGCTACTGCAAACCCTGCGCATCCGCCGCGACCGCCGCCCAAATTATGAAGAAAGCGAGACAGAAGCGGATGCCGCGCGCCGCCCCCCATGCGCATACTGCCGACCCATGACGAACCCGCTTCTCGCGCTCGACCGTTCGTTGCGCTCCCTTGACCGCGATCAGCGTTTGCACGTCGAAAGCTGCAATATCAGCAAGGCGATGGTGTGCGGATACAAGGGCAGGGAAATTCCCGATTACGAAACTCTCGGTCTTGACCCGAAGAAAACATACCAGCTTTACCGCGATCCGATAGAGCTTCGCGCTGCTGCGCAGACGTTTAAGAACATGCCGCTGATGCTCGGGCACGTGGTGGTGTCGGCTGAAAATCCTGAAAAGGAATCGATCGTCGGCACCATTGGCACCGATGCGAGATTTGAATATCCGTACCTTAAGGCATCAATTGCGGTGTGGGACCAAGAGGCCATTGACCTCATCGAAAGCCGCGATCAGGAGCAGATTTCGTGCGGCTACTACTACAAGTGCGACTTGACACCCGGCCAAGCGGATGGAATAAGCTATGACGGCGTGATGCGAAACTTGCAATGCAATCACGTGGCTCTCGTTCCACTCGGCCGCGCAGGTCCCGATGTTGTCGTCAGCGATTCTCTACCCGAGGTTTTACAAATGAAGTTCCCCAAAGTCATCGCGCTACTGAAACCGTATCTTGCGCAGGATGCAGACCTCGAAGCGCTGGATGCAGAGTTGGGCAAGGCCGCGAAGGACGAGAAGGACGAAAAAGACGCTGAGGAAAAAAAGGTCGCTGATAAGAAAGCAGCCGACAAGAAGGCGGCTGATAAAAAGGCAGCCGATGCGAAGCGCGCCTCAGATGCGGCAAAAGATGCAGAGCTTGAGGACAAAGACGACGACGATGACGACACGAAAAAGCGCAAGGCCGCTGATCGCAAAGCTCGCGACGCGAAGCGCGCTCGAGACGCTGACGATCCGGACCATCGCAATGATTTCAATTCCGCCAAAGACGCCATCACGCAGGACCAGTTGGACGCCGCTGTTGCTGCGGGCGTGAAGCTGGCGCAGGATCGCATGTCGGATCTGCATGCCGCACGTGCTGAAGTCGAGCCCATCTGCGGCGTGGTAGCCCTCGACAGTGCCGATGAAGTGCGCGCGTTTGCGCTGAAGCACCTGAATGTCGTGGATTTGACCGGCGTCCCGCCTTCCGCGTACAAGGCGCTCTTAGCGGTCGCCAAGCAGAAGCCCGCTTCCGCGCGCATTGCCGCCGATGCGGCGCTGGCCTCCCAATCCGGAACGGGTCGCGTCGCTTCCATCTGGCCCATCAGCGCGCGACGCCGCGCGTAACCGTTCTCCACATAGGCGCACACCATCATGATTAGCCTTGGGTTTCAGCAGTACGCCAATAACCAGCTGCCGGTCGGCGTCGCCGGTGACTTCGCGGATACCACTCCGCGCGCTTCGGTGCAGGCACCGCCGCAGGGATTTGTCGCCGCTCCCGAAGGATTGACCGTCGGGTGCTTCGGCTGGGGAAATCCGGCCACCCGCATCGCGTCGAACTACTATCAGCCGAACTCGGGCCTGGGGTTTGTGCATCGCGAGCAACAGGCGCTTATTACGGCATTCCTGGCCGTCGCGACGATGGAGATTCTGCCGGGCGATATGGCCATCCTCATGAACCAGGGCGGCTACTGGGGAATTTTCACCGGCGGTGCCACCGTCGGCCAGAAGGTTTACGCTGACCCCACTTACGGTACGCTCACCGCAGGCGCCACGGGCGGCGGTGTGACGGCGAACTCCACCGCCGCATCGCTCGCGACAACCGGCGTTCTCACCGTTGGCGCAACGCTCACCGGGACGCTAGCTCCGGGCCAAGCGGTGTATGCCACAGGCATCCCGATCGGCTCGTACATCGGCTCACAGGTGAGCGGCTCCACGGGCTCGACCGGCACCTATCAGCTCGTGAACGCCAACGGCACCGCATTCCCGGTTGTCTCATCGACCACGGTGTACTTTCAGGGCGTGTACGAAACACCATTCTGGTGCGGCTCCAATGTGGATGTCGCTGCCGTCGTCACGGGTTCCATTGCCGCCAACGGCGTGATGACGATCACCGCTGTCGGCTCGGGTGTCCTGTCTGCCGGCCAGTTCCTCACGGGCGGCACCGGCGCCAATGCGATCCCGTCGCTCGTACAGATCCTCTCGCAGACTGTCTTTACGAGCCCCACGACGGGCGGCGGCACCGGCGTCTACCTCGTGAGCACACCGCCTGCGACCGTTATCACTTCGACCACCATCACCGGCGTTGCCGGGCAGCTCGGGAAAATCAGCTCCTGGGGAGCCTGATCCCGTTTAGCCTCCAGAGGAAACTATGGAAACTGCACTGGCATTTGACAGCAAAGAGTTCGACAAGCGCATCCGCGCAGGCGAAGGCCCGCAAGTGTTCGGCGAGCTTGCCGATGACTGGGGCATCTCATTCGATGAGCGCTTGGGCGATCCGCGGTGGCTGAAGCCTGGCATCCGCACCAGTAACTTCAAGATGGCCTGCGATGCGCAGCCGGAGCTCGTGACGCAGAGTAACGCAGGTGTGCCGGCGTACTTTGCGAACATCTACGACCCCAAGGTGATTGCGGTCCTCGTGTCTCCGATGAACGCCGCAAAGATCGTCGGCGGGGATACGCAAAAAGGCAATTGGGTCTCAGAAACCCTGCAGTTCTTGGTTGCCGAATCGACTGGGCTGACCTCGGCCTACGGCGATTACAGCAATAACGGCATGTCGAACGTCAACATCAACTTCCCGTCACGTCAGAATTTCGTCTGGCAGGCGTTCATTAATTACGGCGAGCGTGAAGTTGAAAAGGCGGGACTTGCCAAGCTGGATTGGGTGTCGCAGCAGCAGATCTCCAATGCGCTCGCGCTCAACAAGCAGGAAAATGATGTCTACTTTTACGGCGTCGGAAACCTGCAGAACTACGGCCTCATCACATCGCCTGATCTGCCGCCGCCGATCACGCCAACCTATAGTTGGCTGACGAGCGCGAGCGCCAATGCAAGCACGATCTATCAGGACTTCGTGCGCATGTTCATTCAGCTGCAGGCGCAGACGAACGGCACATTGCAGATGGACGCGCCGATGGTCGTTGCCATGTCGCCTCAGAACTCTGTCGTGCTGAAGGAAGTGACGCAGTACAACACCAACAGTGTCGAAGTACTGCTGAAGCAGAACTTCCCCAACCTCCGCATCGAGACGGCGATTCAGTATGCAACGCCCTCGGGCCAGCTCGTGCAGATGTTCTGCGAGGAGTTGGAAGGGCAGCGCACGGTGGAGTGCATCTACTCCTCCAAGATGCGCGCGCATCAACTGGTGGCGGCAAGCTCGAGCTGGAGTCAAAAGCGGTCTGCTTCGGCCTTTGGGGCGATCTGGTATCGGCCGATGCTCTGCGTGAGCATGTTGGGATAACCGCCATGCGCCCTAACGCCGTCACCCCGGCGTATGAGGGTGCCTTCGCTTCTTGTGCCCCGTATGCCTCAATGCAGGCGGGCGCTGCCCAGCTCACCGCGGGGCCGAATGGCGTGACGCTCGGCCGTTTCGGATGGGCCGACAACGTGACCGGCCAAGTCTCCAGCGTCTACGCGCTCGCGACGCAGTTGGGGTTCGTCCTGCCGCGCTTTGGCACGTGGAATCTCCTGTACTGCCAGGACGGTACGTGGATTTTGCGCGAGGGGATGACAGTGACGCTCGCCGTCAAAGGCGACTTCGCAGCGCGCTTTCCCGGTGGCGCGTATCCCGGTCAGCAGGTGTGGGCGAATACGGCCGACGGCAGTGCAGCGGCTGGCATTGAAGGTCCTGAGTGGACCGCCGATACCGTTGTTACCGCAGATTCGATTGTGTACACCGCAGACGGTGGCGGCTATCAGGCGACGCAATGGACCGTCATGGATTTTGTGATACCGGGGCAGTTGGGACGCATCACGTCCTGGCAGCCGCCGTTTTTTAATTGAAGGGCATTTGACATGGCTAACATAAATGTGTGGTGCAATCTCGCGCACGGTTTTGTGATGGAGCTGATCGAAAAGAGCGATCACAAGTTGCTGCCTGCACCACGCTCGGAAAACATCGTGCAGATTGCGGGCGCCAATTCCCTGCGCGTCAAAGGCACGAACCCGCTGGCGCTTCCGTTCGCTTCGACTTCGGTGGAAGAAGGTCTTGCGCGCGAATGGTTCAAGCGCAATAAGGGCTTGGCCTTTGTCAAAAACGGCTCGGCCTATATTCAGGAAACTACTGCAGGCGCAGGTGTCGGTATGGCGAAAGATCGCGCTGGCCTCAAGACCGGCATGGAACCTTTGGACCCGGATAAAATTCAGCCCGGCGTCACGGCCGACAAAGAGCATATGGCAAGTTTCAAGAGCACCGTTCTCTAATGACAATCGAAGCTTGTCCGCCCTCGATTGCGCCCACCTTGGGCGTGGTTGTGTTTGACCCTGCCGCGTTCATCGCGTCATATCCGATGTTCTCGACGGTGGCGACGAATACGCTGACGGCGAACTTCGGCGTGGCGACGCTCTACCTCAACAACTCCTGCTGCAGCGTCGTGACCGATGCGAATGTGCGGCAGTCGCTGTTGAACTTACTTACCGCGCACGTCACCGCCCTTTTCAACGGCGTCGGCGGTGCTGCGCCTGCGGGCATCGTCGGGCGCATCGCGCAAGCCACCGAAGGCAGCGTGAGTGTCGCGGCCGAGTATTCGAGCCAAGTCAGTCAGTCTCAGGCGTGGTATCTGCAAACGGCGTGGGGCGCTGCGTACTGGGCGGCGACCGTCAACTATCGCGGGATGCGCTACGTCGCCGCCCCTCGCCGCAACTACGGGCCGTGGCCGCTCTACGGCGGTCCTGGCATGTTTCCGATTGGCGGTCCCGGCTGGGGCGGTTGGGCTGGCTGTGGCTAGCGTCTCCCTCACCATCGCAGGCGGCGACAATCTCGCAGCGAAACTCGCGCAGATTGCGGGGAAGTTGGGCGCGGGCGGCTCAGTCAATGTGGGATTCTTGGCCGGCGCGCCGTATCCCGCCAAACCCGGTGAGCCGTCGCTTAATGTCGCGACGGTTGCGTTCTGGAATGAATTCGGTACGTCGAATGCGCCACCGCGGCCGTTCTTTAGACGGATGATTGCGGCGAAGTCGCCCAACTGGGGAAAGCTCGTCGGCGCTGCTGTCAAGAAGGCCGACTACGATGTGCCGCAAACGCTGGGCATCGTCGGTGAGGTCATCAAGGGAGAACTGCGCCAGAGCATTGTCGATCTCGTATCGCCGCCGCTTGCGCCCTACACGATCAAAAAGAAGGGCCATGATAAGCCGCTGATCGAAACTTCTTTGATGCTGAACTCAGTGGACTCGGAAGTCACGACGGGAACGCCGTCAACGTGAACTTGCATTCCATAGTTCGACCTGCCATCAACTCGGTGAACCCCGAGATCTTGGGCACATGGCAGCAGAGCTTGGGCGCGACGACGGGCGCCAACTTCAAGCGCACGCCAGCCTTTACTCCGCACACGGGTGTGCCGATGCAGGTTCAGGCGATGAGCGGCGGAGATTTATTCAAGGTCAATTATTTGAACTTGGAGAAAATCACGCGCGCGGTCTACATGTACAGTAATCCGCAAGGCGTTGTGCGCGTGGATGCCAAAGGTGGGGACTTGCTTTTATTTCCACAGGTGCTTGGCGGCGAGGCGTACACGTGGCTGGTGTTCTCCGTGCTTGAGCCTTGGACCTCCAGCATTGATGGCGGCGGTTGGACCAAAGTCGCCGTGGTCTTGCAGGACACACCGCCGTCATGACCGCCGCTACCATTAGCCCGACGACCGATGATGTATTCACAGTGCTTGGCGCGTTCATTCAAAACGTCATCGGCGGCGGTGTACCTGTCACGCGCGGCATCGATAACTTGGTGCCCATGCCGCCCGTGAATCCCGGCTTCATTGGCATGACTTCGCTGTTCATGATTCCACAAGCGACGAATGTGGACAGCTACGACACCACAAATCCGGCGCCGACAGAGGTCAGTTCGCTGCGCTCGACGCGATTCGACATTCAAATTGACTGTTTAGGCGCCGCGTCCGCCTCCTGGGCCACGATCCTGACAACGCTCCTGCGGGACGAATTTGGCTGCACGGCTCTTGCTCCCAACTGCCAACCTCTATACTGCGAGGATGCGCGCATGATGGCGCTCACAGACGCAGAGGAGCAGTACGAGGAGCGTTGGACTTTCACTGCGGCGCTCGACTATGAGCCGACGGTCGTCACGCCGATGTTGTTCTCCGATACGCTCGCGGTCGGCGTGATCAGCGTTACCAATGAGTACCCGCCCACATGACCACAAATTCAATCCCGGCTTCTCAGTTTGTCGCCGTCATTCCGGGCGTGATCGGCACGGGTGGCAACGAGCGCTCGCTCAATGCGGTGTTCGTCGACGAGGACCCGAGCATTCCCATTGGAGTAGTGCAGGGCTTCCCCAATTTACTCGCGGTGGAAAATTGGTTCGGGGCAAACTCCAATCAGGCGCTGCTTGCGTCCGTGTACTTCTCAGGCTTCATCAACTGCACACAACTGCCGGGCGTTCTTTACTTCGTGCAGTATCCTAACAACGCAGTCGCAGCCTACATTCGCGGCGGCTCTGTTGCGGCATTGACGCTCGCGCAGGTCCAGGCGCTGACCGGCATCATCACCATCGTCATCAACGGCGAGACGGTGACTTCCGCCAGCATCAACTTATCCGCAGCGACTTCCTTCAGCAACGCCGCAACGATCATCACCACGGGCCTTGACACTTCCGGCGACATCTTCTCAGGCACCGGCGGCACGTCGGGCTCGAGCACGACGCTCACGATTGCGACCACCGTCACCGGTGTGCCGCACCCGGGCGACCTCATCGTCGGCACCGGCATCACGACCGGCACCACCATCGCCAGCATCGGCACGTACAACGGCACCTCCGGCACGGTCATCCTCTCAGCGCCGATGACGGTGGCCGCTTCCACCCCGATCACGATTTCAAGCGCGGCGGTGTGTACCTACGACAGCCTGCGGCAGGCATTCGTCATCACCTCCCCGACCACGGGCGCCACGAGCACGATGGCATTCCCGACGACCGATGCGTTCGTGACGGGGCTCTTGCTGACTTCGGCGACGGGCGCAGTGCTCTCACAGGGCGCGGCAGCGGCGACTCCCGCAGGAACCATGAATGGCGTTGTGGGCGCGACCCAGAACTGGGTCAGTTTCATGACGACCTTTCAGCCTACGCTATCCGTCATGGAAGCATTCGCGGCGTGGGTAAATTCTCAGAATCAGCAATATCTTTACGCGAACTGGGACTCGAATATCCTCATCACCGAAACCCCGCCGCAGTCCACGGTGTTTGCGCAAGTGGTCGCGAACGATAACGGCGTCGCTTCGGTCTACGATGCGCTTGGCGTCATCGCAGCTTTCGTGTGCGGAGCCATCGCCTCCATCGACTTCGCCGCGACGAATGGATACACCGTGCTCGCGGGCAAGAGCAACGCCCTTTTGACGCCCAATGTCACCAATCTCACGACGTATTTGAACATCATAGCAAATGGATACAGTTGCTATGCTGCGATTGCGACCGCCAACCAGAACTTTCAGTGGTTCGAGAACGGCCAGATCAGCGGCGAGTGGGACTGGATCGATGAGTACATTTTTCAGATCTGGCTCAACTCCGAGCTGCAGTTGGCCGGCATGGAGCTGATTGCGAATACTAAATCTATTCCGTACAACAATGCAGGCATTGGCTTGCAGTACGCGGCGTATCTAGGACCCATCACCGCTGGCGTGAACTTTGGCGGCATCCAATCCGGTATCGTTTTGAGCACCGCGCAGATTGCGGAAATCAACGCAGCGGCTGGCGTAAAAATCGATGGCGCACTGTTCACGCAAGGCTATTTCCTGCAGATCAAGTTACCGACCTCTCAGGTACAGGGCGAGCGTGGGCCTTTCCCGTCAACGCTGTGGTATACGAACGCTGGTGGAGTGCAGACCCTTAGCCTTAACTCGATTGATGTGCAATAACCAGATGGCAGCCGACGCAACAAAACAGTCTGGCGCTGGCGTGCGCGGCGTAGGAGTTTTATAAAATGGCCCTGACGCTGACCGCCGCAAATTCGCAATTCATTTTGAACATCCCAGATGTTTTCGCAGTCCCTGTGCAGCTCCAAGGTTTCGGGGTGGATGATGCCTTTGAGACTGAAAATGTCGCTCCGAGCGAAGCCGTCATAGGCGTCGATGCTTTCATGTCGGCGGGCTACACGCCTTATCTCGTGCCGCTCAAGTTTGTGCTGCAGGCCGACAGTCCTAGCATTGCCATCATGGATATTTGGATAGGGGCGATGGCAGCGGCTCGCGAGACACTGTTCGCTGTTAGCGCCACCATTATCGCTCCTGGCATTCAGAAAATCTTCACGTTCACGAAAGGCTCGCTGACCGGCGCAATGGTCATGCCGAGCACGAAGAAGCAGCTGCAACAGCAGCCCTTTGAAATCAAATGGCAGTCCGTTGTCCCTAGTCCGTATTTGACGTTGTGAGGACTCATGGCCCGCAAGACGACGCTCCTCACGATACAAGAGAACAACCCCGCCTACCGGGATAATGCCAAGGTATTTCTTCTGACGGAGATGTCGGCCGACCATGGCGAGCGCTGGGCAAACCGCCTCATTGTCGCGATTGCGAATGCGGGCGGCGACTTGCCGGATGGCATCATGGGCGGCGGCATGGCCGGACTCTCGGCGCTCGGCATGGACTCTATCTTTGACGCTGCGCAGAAAATAAAGTTTGAGACTTTAGAGCCGCTTCTCGATGAGATGATGGGGTGCGTGCAGACGCGGGTCGGACAGAATCCGTGGCAAGCCATCGTGCGCGGCGTCAACTGCCAGATTGAGGAGATTCAAACCTTCTGGACTCTGCGCAAAGCGTGGGTGGAGTTGGAGGTCGGTTTTTCTTTCGCCGATGCCGCCCGGAAGTTAGTCCCCGCAGCGTCGGCGGAATCGTCTTTGCCGAATACCCCAACGTCCCCCGACTCGTCGGGACCCTCGTGAGTGCGGGTAAGGCGACACTCGTAGAGCTTCAAACCATCCTTGGCACAGAGGATGCTCAAGACTTGCTCGAAATCCTTCTCGTGGATAACGAGAATGCAGAGCGCGTTGCGAAGGCCAAAAAATAATGGCCACCGTGATAGATAGCCTCCTGGTCCAATTGAAGCTTGACCCCAAAGGCTTCAAAGCCGGGTCCGACGAGGTCAAAAAGGAATCTAAAAAAACCAAGGATGCGGTTGCCGCCGACGGCAAAGGCATCTCCGATTCGGTGAAGAAAACCGAAACGGCGGTGAAGTCCTCGAGCGACGGCATGGTGTCATCCTTTCGCCGCGTCGCGACCGAATTCATCGGCCTATTTGTCGCCGTGCGGTCGGTGTCGGATGTGGTGGGGTTTTTCGAGCGGGTGAATGCGAGTACCCGGCAGTTGGGACTCGACTCGAAAAACTTCGGTATCGCTGCCGATGAATTGCGCGACTGGCAGAACGCGGCCGTGTTGGCGGGTGGCACCGCCGAGGGCGTCACCAAAACCGTCGGCGGACTTGAGCAGGCGCTATTCCAACTGAAGTACAACGGACAGTTCTCCGAGCAACTACTGTTTCTCTCGCGCCTGGGCGTGCAGTTTCAAACCACTGCCGGCCAGATGAAGCCCTTCAAAGATATTTTGTTTGCGACCGCGAAGGCGATTGAAGATCGGCACATGGCCCGTCCCGAGGCGGTCCAATACCTGACCGCCGCCGGGTTCGATACCGGGTCGATCAACCTGATATTGAATGGCACGAAGGCGTTGCAGGCGTACTACGATCAGCAGAAGAAGTTGCCACAGACGACGCAGGCCGAGATTGAGGCATCCACGCGGCTCGCGCAGTCCTGGGAGTTGCTCAAGGAAAAGCTGGTCGCGGGCGCGCAGTCGCTTTTGGTGGCCGCCGAGCCTGCAATCAATTCTCTGTTCGCCGCCTTCAACCGCGGCGTCGACTGGCTGAACGATCATCAGGACGATATCGCGCGCTGGTTCAAGTCCGCGGTCGACTGGGCTACGGGTCCGGGCGGCGCTGAAATTAAGACGTTCTTCAGCGATCTGACCGCAGTCCTTTCGGCGCTCACGACCGCGTTGGGTGCACTCGGGAGCGCGTGGGAGCACACCTCGGGGCTCATCGCAAGCCCGCTCGGCGGTCCCTTCAAGGCCGCGAAATGGTTCTGGGACACCGTGCTCGGCAACACTCGCGGCGTGCGCAACAACAACCCCGGCAACCTGAAGGCGGTCGGCGACCAGCCGCGCGACTCGGGCGGCTTCCGAATTTTCGCAACCCAGGAGGAAGGGATCGCGGCGGCGAACGCGCAGCTCGATCGCTACGCAGCGCGCGGCATTAACACCATCTCTGGGATCGCGAGCACTTACGCGCCCGCGTCGGATAATAACAACGTAGCGGCCTACATCTCGGCGCTGACGAAAGCGACTGGCAAGGGGCCGAATGAGCCCCTGGGGCCGGCCGACCGGCAGGCGCTCCTGCAGGGAATCTTCGCGCACGAGTCGGGATCCTCGGCGGTCTCCTCCTCCGCGCTGCAAGGGGCGCTGGCGCCGAACGCGGGGGCCTTGGCCGCCGCCCGCGCCGCCCAGCCCACTCCTGGCGTCTCCCCGTTCTCGGGGCCGCCCACGGGCGCCACAGGCGGCCCCAGTAGCTCGCTCTACATCGACCAGATGACCGTGAACACGCAGGCGACGGACGCCCAAGGCTTCGCGCGCGACGCCTACGGGGCCTTAAAGCGCAAGTTCACGCTCGCCCAGCTTGAACCGGGACTCGCCTGATGGCCTTGACGCCCCTCGTCGTCAGCCTCTACCCGAATGTGCCGCAGCTCCCCGGCGTGCCGCAGCTCGTGCGCTCGGCGCTGTTCCCGGCTTCGCCTGGGCCGACGCTTGGGACCGGGCCGGCGCAGGATCAGCTTTCAGCTGCGGCGAACAACCAGACGCCCGCGTGGTGGATCTGCGATGCGGACTTGAACCCGGTCATCACGCCGGACTCGATCCTCAGCTTCGGCCACCGTCCGCAGGCGCGCATCTCGAACTTCCCGGTGCAGGCGGGCGGCTTTGCGAATTACAACAAGGTCTTTTTGCCCTACGAGATCTCGGTTGGGATGAGTAAGGGCGGCGGCGTGGGCGATCGCGTGCAGTTTCTGGCGGACCTCGAGACGCTCTACAAGTCGCTCGCGCTCTATACGATTCTGACGCCCGAGCGCAGCTACTCGAGCTGCAACATCCATCGGTACGAGGTGCAGCGCCACGACGAGAAGGCCGCGTACTTTTTGACTGACGTCGAGGTGTTCTTCACGCAGATCATTGAAGTGCAATCGCAGTACACGACGACTGCGGTCAACACGCAAAACGCACAAGTCCCCGCCGCGCTGCCGCCCGTCAATCAGGGCGGCGTACAGCCTCAGCCGGCGGTGCCGGCCTTATTCAATAATCCGGGTCAGCAGCCCTTTGTGCTCGGCACCGATCCGAATGCGGTGTTCGGCACGCTCTCCCCGCCCAACCTGAACGTGTTCCAGTAATGCTCGTCGTGCCGCTCAATCCTGTGGCCTCGCAGACCCTTTCGATGGTGCTCGACCAGCAGCCCGTGCAGATCGCGGTATATCAGAAGCGCACGGGGCTGTACTTCGATTTGCTCTTCAACGGCGTCGCGGTCGTCACGACCGTGCTGTGCCAGAACATCACGCGCTTGGCGATTCAGACCTACAGCGGCTTTATCGGTGACTTTGCATTCTTCGACACTCAGGGCGACACGCCGCCCGCGTACTTAGGATTAGGCGCGCGGTATCAGCTCCTGTATTTGCAGGCGGCGGACCTGTGAGCAGTTTCACCTCGAAACAGTTGCGCGTCACTCTCATCCTTGAGAACACGAACGCGCACTTTCCCAACACGAACTCCAATACGCTCGTGCTGACGGACCTGCGCATGATCGCGTTCATCGAGGGCGTCGCGCGCTTGGCGACGACGGCCGAAATACGGCTGTACGGCTTGCTCCCGGCGGACATGAACGCGCTGACCGTCGTGTTCTTCAACCCCGGTGGCGGCGTACTCAATCAAATCGTGATCGTGGAAGCCAATGACGGCACGGGCTGGTTCCAGGTTTTCAGCGGCACGATGATCGAGGCGCAGCCGGATTATCGCGGTGCACCGGATGTGTTTTTCCACATCCAGGCGCGCATCGGCTACTTCGCTCAGATCAATCCCGTGCCGCCCGCAAGCTACACGGGCGCGACCGACGTCGCGGGCATCTGCGCATCCTTGGCGAAACAGATGGGCTTTGCCTTCGAGAACAACGGCGTCAAGGTCAAAGTCTCGAATCCCTATCTTTCCGGCACGGCGTTCGATCAGCTGACGACGATTTGCGCCGCAGCTAATGTGGACTTCTACTTTATCCCGAATGCGACGCCGGGCGCGCCCGGTACGCTTGCGATCACACCGGGCGGCGGTGTACGGCCGAATGTCCCTGTGGTCGTGCTGCAGCAGGGCTCGGGGCTTGTTGGGTATCCCGTGCTCGAGCGCTTCGGGTTGACGGTCGAGTGCCTGTGGAATTCAGGGATCACGGGCGGCGGCCCCGTCAAAGTGGAGTCCGACTTGCCGCCCGCGAATGGCCTGTGGTCGCCGTTCATGCTGCGCCACGCGCTCTCGTGCAACCTCCCCGACGGCCCCTGGTTCTCGCAGCTCTCGTGCTATCCGGTGCCGCCGTGACCGCGAGCGCCTATCCCTATCAGACGGGGCCTGATTCAGCGAATGAGTACACCTTACAGCGCGCCGCGTTCTATCGTTTCCTGCAACGGCTGGCTGGCCCCACGCTCGTGCAAGTGGTGTCGTGCACCAATGCGGGCGGCTTGGCCGCGCAAGGCAGCGTCGATGTACAGCCGCTCGTCAATCAGGTGAACGGCGATGGGCAGCCGACCCCGCATGGCGTCGTGCACAAGTTGCTGTACCAGCGCATTCAGGGTGGCAGCAACGCTGTGATTTTGGACCCGCAGCCTGGCGATCAGGGGGTTGCGATTTTTGCCTCGCGCGATATCTCAGGCGTCAAGGCCGCGCGCGGACAAGCCAACCCCGGCAGTGCGCGCCTATACGATTGGGCGGATGGGATCTATTTGTTCAGTGTATTGGGTGGCGTGCCTGTTCAATACTTCCAATTCGATGCGGACGGCATTACGTGCGTCTCGCCCACGCAGATTAATTTGCAGGCGCCGACGGTTGCCGTGCAGGGGAATCTCACGGTGAGCGGCACGACAACGGGAGAGGGCGACGGCGTGTTTGAAGGCACCGATGTGCACACTCACGTGCATGGCGGCGTACAGACGGGCGGCGGGGATACGGGGCCGCCAGTATGAGCCTCGCCAAATCGACACTCTTGCTCGCGACGGATACCTGGGATCTCGTTTTGGATGCCTCGGGAAACATCGCAGTTGCCGATCCACCGTACGCACTGGCTCAGGATGTGGCGAGCGCGATCCGCACATTCCTCGGCGAAGTCTACTGGGATACCACGATTGGCGTGCCCTACCAGACTCAAATATTGGGCCACACTCCTCCCATCACGTATTTCAAAGAGCAAATGGTCGCCGCCGCGCTCACCGTCCCGGGTGTCGTTACTGCCACATGCACGATATCGTCATTTGTTGGCAGGAAGATCACCGGCCAAGTGCTGTTCACCGACGACACCGGCATCACGGGGGCTGTCGGCCTCGCACCGCCGCCGCCGATTCTGCCGCCGCTCGGCATTGCGTGGACCGCCGATAGCACCGTCGTCACCGCCGATAGCGCCAACTTTACGGCGGACGGCTGATGGCTGGTACCTCCTCAGTCCCACAGATTCAGTTCACGCCAGCGGGTGTGGTGCTGCCGCAGGAGTCGGCCATCTTGGCGGGCGTGCTCGCGGATACGAACGCCGCGTTCGGCAATCGATTGAACCCCGCGCTCAACACGCCTCAAGGTCAACTCTCCTCCAGTGAAGCCGCGTGCATTGCCGCGGGCAACGACCTCTTCGCCTTTTTCGTTTCGCAAGTCAATCCTGATCTGAATTCAGGGGCTTTCCAAGACGCCATCGCCCGCATCTATTTTCTCACCCGCAACCCCGGCCTTCCGACCTCCGTGCAGTGCCAGTGCATCGGCTTGCAGGGCACCGTTATTCCTGTGGGCGCACTCGCGCAGGACACGAGCGGCAACACCTATGTCTGCACCGAGACCGGGGCCATTCCGAATTCGGGCACGGTGACGCTGCCCTTTGCGAATTTACTGAACGGCCCGACCGCCTGCCCCGCCAATACGCTGACGATCATCTACCGCGCCATCCCCGGCTGGGACACGATCAACAATGCAGCCGATGGCGTCGCCGGGGCCAATGTCGAAACGACCGCCGCGTTCGCCTATCGCCGCCAGCAGTCCGTCGCGCTCAACGCCAAAGGTTCCGCGCCGTCTATCTTGGCGGCGGTGTTCAATGTGCCGGGCGTGATCGACGCCTACGTGATCGACAATCCTTTGGATACGGTCGCCCCCACCGGGGCCACGAGTTACGCCGTCGCGCCGCATTCGGTGTACGTCGCAGCAGTCGGCGGCGATTCTCAAGCGGTGGCCAATGCCATCTGGGTCAAGAAGGACTTGGGCTGCAACTACAACGGCAACACGACGAACCAAGTGCAGGACACGGACGGCTACGAGATTCCCTACCCCTCGTATGCCGTGACCTATAATATTCCGACGCCGACACCGATCTTTTTTCTGGTGCAGATCCAGAATTCCGCCGCGCTTCCGGCGAGCATTGTGACGCTCGTGCAGACGGCGGTGGTGAACTCCTTTGTCGGCGCGGATGGCTCGCAGCGTGCGCGCATCGGTGCGCTGTTACTGGCCTCGAAGTTCTACGCGCCCGTGTCGCTCATCGGCCCGGAAGTGTCGGTGCTGCAAATTCTGTTGGGGCCTGCGACACCGACGCTCACCAACTGGTTGGCCGGTATCGATCAGTCCCCGACGCTCGTGGCCTCAAACATTACGGTGGCCTTGATATGAGTCTCATTGTCGTCCCGCAAGCTCCCGTGCTGAACCCCATCACGCCGCCGACCCCGCCGCCGGCGTTGTTCGCGCCGACGTTGACGGCAACCGGGGCCGGGTCCACTTCGGGGAACTTGGTCGCCTCCTACACGACCGCGCCGCCCACCGTGGGGGCCTATATTTTTGAATATGCAGCTTCGATGGCGGGCCCGTTTGGGCACGAGATTACGCAGTCGGGCGCCAGCCTCACCTACAACTCTCTGACGGCCTCGACCACGTACTACGCGCGCGCCGCGGTTATCACGACTGAAACGCCGCCCCGCCAAAGCGGCTGGTCTAATGTCGCCCCGTTCACCACCGCCCCAGTTCTGGGCTACGTCAAGTGGAACAACCCACCCTCGCACTGGATGTGCTCGAGCAACATCAACGGCTGGTCTACCGCGAACGGGGGCAATGGCCGAAACGCGAATGACTTCGCAACCCTTGCCAGTTCCGGCTCGAACATCGTCGGGTGGATTGGCGTTGCCCTGTGGCCGGCGCTTGAAACTTCCGAGAACGTCTATGCGTTTGTGACGACGATTATTCAAGACTTCAACGCCCTGCAAGCTGCGGTACCGGGCGCACACTTTGGCTACTCGATCGAGTCGCGCGTGTTTGGCAGTGTCTCGACCAGCACAAGTCCTGTCGGCCAAGTAGTGCCCAGCTATATTCTCACCTCATCGGCCTATGGCGATAACGGCAGCGGCGTCGGACCCGATGGCACGCACTACGGCTACTGCATGGCTAACCTCAGCGGCGGGGTTTATCTTGAAATGGCTGCAGCGATCTGGCGACCGATCGTGATGGCGCGAAAGCAAGCGCTCTTTACCGCGCTTGCCAACTTCTCGTTTGAGACTACCGCCGGTCCCTACGCCGGGCAGACCTTCACGCCCTTCAATCATCCGCTGTGGGATTACATTTTAGATGGCGATGAGTCGGACTTGGCCGCGCAGGGACCGGGCATTACTGACTACTCATGGTCGAAGCTCTTAGCGCAGATTCAAGTCTTTGACGCCGCATTGGTCGCCGCATGGCCACACACCGTTGCACTCGGCTGCTTCAACTGGGCTGGCCAGGGTGGCACGCCTGACACGATGACGGCTCTGAACGCGAGCGCGCAGGCGATTGGCATGGGGTGGTCCTGCCCAGACGTCTATGGCATTGGTAGCAATCCTAGCGGGGGCACACCGAACATTGACACCGACGCTCAGCAAGCGCTCATCGGCAACACCTACTCGGGCGGGGCGTGGAATATCGGCGGGAGCCAAGATCAGCGCGGGCGCATGCCGATCGTGCCGAACATACAATATCCCGACTATGGTCACGGCGGCGCGAGCGTTGCGCAGATTCTATCCGTCTGCCAAACACTCGGCGCGAACGCGATTCTGTGGGTCAATAAGACTGGTGCGCCAGGTGACTGGGTTACGCAAGTGCTGCCAGTCATCAATGGCACGCCTGATCTTGTGACCGCTTGCCCGGTCAACTTGAATGGCGAGTGCCAGGCGACGGGTATTCTCGTGCCGGTCTGGTCTGCAATACCTGCGTTCAACTTCACGCAAGGCACGGCTGCTAGCTACAATCTCAACACGTACTGCGAGTACGCGGCGTCGTTCGCTCTGGCGTCGGGCTCCTTAGAGACGGGCGTCACCTTAAATGACGCGACAGGAGTCTTGAGTTACAACGGCACGAGCCCGACTGCCTCAAGTGGATCGCTGACTTTCGCAGCCACCAATACCTACGGCACAGTCAATAGCGGCGCGACGACCTCGGCGATTAGCGCTCCTGCGCCACTCTGGGCGGCGTTGCTCCTGCTCAACTTCACGCAAGGCACCGCATCAACCTACAACCTGAATGCGTACTGCGCGAATGCCACATCGTTCGCGCTGCAATCAGGGGCATTCGAGGCGGGCGTGACGCTGAATGGCAGCACAGGAGTCTTGAGCTACAACGGCACGAGCCCCGCCGCGGCGAGCAGCACGCTCATCTTTTCGGCATCGAACGGCGTCGGCACAGTCAATAGCGGCGCGACGAGTTCGACGATTAGCGCGGGCGTGACCTTCAACTTCTTCATCTCCCCCACCGGCAGCGACAGCAATGCGGGCACGCAGGCGAGTCCTTGGGCCATCACAGCCATCAATTCCAAACAATCGACCTACTCGGGAAAATCTGTGGGTGTGCTCCCCGGAACGTACAACGTCTACGCGCTCTGTCAGGCGCTTGGCAGTAGTGGATCGAGTCAGGGATCAGCCCTCTCAGTGAACGGCGGTACATCGGGATCTCCGACCCTCATCCAGTCTACGGTCCCGCGCGCGGCGATCATCACTGGAGCCAACCCTTCAGGGGGAGGTTATCCGACCGTTGAATGTCAGCTCATCGGCCAAGGTGGCTCTACGCTGCCGCCGCAGCTTGGGAATGTCATTATCGACGGGCTTTACCTCACGCGCGGCTTTCAGCGTGGCGTCGGCTTTTACCTCGTGGGAGAAAGTAACGAGGTCGGCGGGTATTCCGGCATCGAGGTCCGTAACTGCGAAATCTTCGACATTGGCGGTACTGTCGATGACAACGTCGCGGGCATCTTCTTCCAAAGCGCGCAGGGCGCGTGGGTGCATCACAATAAGATTCACAGCGTGCAGCCCTCGGGAGGAGGCAATAATCAAGATGTCGCGGCGATCTTCTCGTACTACTCGCATTCCAATATTTACGAGTACAACACGATCTACGATTGCAACCAGGGCTGGCGGGATAAGTTCTACCCGAATGGCAACCACTTCATTCGCTACAACTATGTCGAGATCAACGGCACCCTTCCAATAGCCGCCATCGGAGATGGCAACGGTGGCAAATTAGGTGACGTTTACACCGTCAATAACAACATCTTCAATGTGATTGGCGCTGGAGCTGCGCTCTGGTACAGCAACGTGTGGCCTAGCGGCAATTCCGAGAACACCGGATACGCTTTCTTCCAAAACACTTGCCTATGGCCGAGCGGACAGAATGGGGCGTTCTTCCCTGCGGGTGGGTCGAACGTCACACCCAACGCCAAGGTTACAAACTACGGCAACATCTACAAATGCGCCGGCACTCCGAATTATCAGGGCGTCATCTCGATTATCACAGGAAACATTGCGCTTTCGGATTACAACCTCTATTCGGTAGACGGCTATATGGCGACCGCGCCGTACTCCAATCCTGGCGTCCCTGCACTTTCGACGTTAGCGAGTTTCCGCACGGCGAACGGTAGCGATGCGCATTCAGCTATTGGCAGTCCCACGTTCACGAGTCCTACTTCGCTGAACCCCCCAGGCTTCAAGTTGACGGCGGGTACTGCGGGCAGCGCATCCGGCTCAACGCCGGGCCGTATCGGCGGTCTAGTGGGCGGAGCCCTGACCGATATGGGCGCGTGGGGCGGGGCGAGTCCGCCAGCGATTATCGGGTGTAACTTCTAATGGCGATTGCATTTGGAGCTGTTGGCACCGCGAATGGCGGCAATAGCTCCATCGCCTACGCTTTTCCGACTGGCATCACGGCTGGCTTGACGCAGACGACGAATATCCACCACAACATCATGCTCTCGACCGGTTTCGGGCTCGGCTATCCGGGCCTGAGTCAGAATTACGGTTGGACGACGCCGGTCAACTTCTACAACAACACAATCATCATGAACTCGGGCGCGGGTATCGTGGAAGCGGCCGTTTGGCTCGCGTCCGAGGGCGTTAGCGCCAACATCAAGTACTACAATAATTTGCTCACCGGCGCCATCTCGGGCGATTACCGCATGATCGTGATGGACCCGCTGGGACCGTCCGTCTGGGATTATAACGGCGTGCCTTCGGGTGTCACGGTCTCGCTCGTCAGTAACTCCAATCCCGGTACCATCATCGCGAATTACACGGGGCTCACCGCCGCTGCGGCTGGCGTTGCGGCCAATGGCGGCATTGCGATTGACGCGCACTCGGTCACAAATTCCACGCCCAGCTTTGTCGGGGGCACACCGGCACTGCCCTCGCAGGCGTATCAGCTGAATAGCGGATCGCCATTCAAGACGACCGGCAGCGCCGATGGCACGACCGGCGGCGCCGCGTGCGAGATGGGCGCGTGGGGCGGCGCAACCGTGCCCACGAACGTTGGCTATAACCCGGCCGTGACGTGATGGCAACGTACACCGTAACCTTCGGTACGCCCGTCTACGTCGCAGGAGGAGGCGGGGCTGTGGGGGGTGGCACGCTGTCGAACGTCGTGGGCGCGCTCATTCTAGGCGTAACGGGTGAGGGCGGTTATGGCGCGCGCGCGCCGCCAAGCCAAACAGCTGGCCCGACTTATAACGCATCAATTGCTCCCAACGTCAACGCGCCCGACATTGCGATATTCCCGCGCATCGCAACCGCGATCAATGAGACTTTCGGCTCATGGAACTGGACCTCGAGCAGTGAGACCTACGCCTATCCGATCATCCTGAAGCCGCCTGCGGGCTATGTGGTGCCGCCTTTGAGCGCGCTACTCGATATTCCCGCCGTGGATGACGTGGCGACTTCGGTAGCGGGCTTTCGGTACTCGAATCCGCTCACTCTTGCCGGCCAGTCGAACGGAGACTACTTGCTCGCGGTCAGTCATCGCATCCGTACCTCGACCACGAATGGCGCGACCATCGGCAACATCAGCCCAGATACGGGCTTTAGCGTGATCCTGCAGAGCCTGCCATCGCCTCCCGGAAACATGGCGCTCGTCGCGAACGGCTGGCAGCAAACGACGGCGACGAATACATCCGCCTCGGATCTGCAATTCTTGAGCATCTCAGAGTCTTCGGGGTACAACAATCAGTCGGTGCTGCTTGCGATTCTGGCCCCCATTTTAATATCCAGCGCGCTCCCTGTGCCCGACTGGGACGAGCGTGTTACCGTTCCCCAATACGTTTTTACTTAGGAGTTTTTATGGAAGGCCACAGCTACAACGCTTCCGGACAAATCACGGCCACTTACAATGGCGGCACCGGCTACGACCTCATCTCGCTTGCCGCACTGTCGGGCGTGCCGATTCATTTGAATCGCGTCGTGCTCACAGCCATCGTCACCGGCAATCCGCAGCTACCGATTCAGATTCTGCGGCGCACTGCGGCCGATACGGGCGGCACGGCCGTGGCGGTCATCGAGAAGGACAGCCCCTCCTCCCCTTCCGCTTCCACTGCCGTGACGACGATCAACACCGGCTCGACCGGCGCTGCGGGCACCGGGTGCGGCTTTGATGCGCAGGAATGGCAGCAGTTCGGCCCGTATATTTTCGACCGCCGGCCGCTTGGCCCCATCATCGCGCAGGCCACATGGGTGGGTATCTACATGCCCTCGCCCGTCAGTGCGAGCGTTGTCATGGGCTATCGCGTCGAATGGACTGAAGTGAAGTAACCGTGCATGGGGCAAGCGTGCATGGGCGAGGTCAGCGTACGGCCGATCTACATCGACCATTGGCCGTTGCAGGAGCTGTTGGCCGCCTATTGGGCGAGCACGCAGGTTCCCACCTCGGCCATCATCGAGATTGCCGACTCGGAATATTTCCAGCTTGCACGCCAGCCGCAGCCTCCGGAGTCCTACGACTACAGTTGGCTTTTTGGCGCTGCAACGCCGCCTGTCACCGTCACCGTTCCCAACATTGTGGGAATGACCTCGGCGGCGGCATTGGCCGCGATTGCGACCGCTGGGTGCTTGCCAGGTGTGATCACATCGGCGTACTCGGGCAGCGTCGCGGTCGGGGTTGTCATCTCACAAGTCCCGGTGGCGCTCTTTGTAGGCTTGGCCCCGCTGCCGGTGTCGTATGTGCTCTCCTTGGGGCCGTTCGTCCCACCGACGCCGCCCGGCAATCTCATCCCGAATTTGACGGGGCTGACCCAAGCGCAAGCGCAGTCCTTGTTGACGACGCTCCGATTGGCTATCGGATCGAGCACGAGTTTTTATGAGTGACCTCCATGAGTAGCGACGTTCCGCTCATTGTCGCGCAGTCTCCGGCACCGGGTGCGCCCGCGGTGCCTGCGGAACTCGTCAACATCATCCTCTCGTTGGGCGAGAACCCGACGGGCTTCGATGTCGAAGATACCGTGATCAGCCAGTATGCGAACTCTCCGACCTTGGGGCAGATCATCGAGAACATGGCGGGTTACTTCGACCCGACCGCAAACTTCGAGGCGTTCTACAACTATGTGTGGAACATTGACACGGCGGTCGGCTTCGGCTTGGATATCTGGGGGCGCATTATTGGCGTCGGGCGGCTTCTGCAAATCCCGACAATAGAACTGTCCTTCGGGTTTGACGGCTCAGGTTTAGCACCGTTCAATCAAGCGCCCTTCGTGTCGCCGTCGACCCTGACGCAAACGTATCCGTTGACGGACACCGCGTACCGCTCTCTCCTTCTCGTCAAAGCCTTCGGGAACATCTGCTCAACTACCGCGCCCGCGGTCAATCAGATGCTGAATAATCTCTTCGCCGGGCGCGGTCGCTGCTACGTGCAGGATCGCGGCGGGATGCGCCTGAACTACATTTTCGAGTTCGCGCTCACCCCGGTTGAATATGCTATTTTGACGCAGGCCGGTGTGCCGCCGCGCCCTGCGGGAGTGCTCGTGAATATCTATCAGATAAGCCTTGCCACTACCTTCGGGTTTGACGGCTCGGGTTTGCAGCCTTTCAACCAGGGCACCTTTTCCGCGGGAGCATAGAAGACCATGCCGCAACCCACACCGCTCGTCATCACCGTCCCCTTTGGTGCCTCGGCGACCAATATCAATGTCATTCCGGCGACGACCGGCACGACGACGGGACTGGCCTCTTGGGCATTCGGCTTCCAACTCATCAATGAGACGCCTATCGCCGCAGGCGGCATCGCACCGAAGGGCGAGGACATCAATGGCTTAGGCAACGCACTCTCTCAAAGCATCGCCTTCTGGCAAGCCGGGCAGTCGATGCCCTACAACGCGGCCATCGCGACCGCCATCTCAGGGTATGCGATCGGGGCCACCGTGGTGCGCGCGGATGGTACCGGCTACTGGACCAACACCGTTGCCAATAACTCCACCAACCCCGACGCAGGCGGCGCGGGCTGGGTACCCTCATTCAACTATGGCTTGCAGCAGTTCGCGCTCACCAATGCCAATGTCGTGCTCTCAGCCCCGCAGGCGGCGAAAACGATCATCAATCTGCAAGGCACGCTCACCGGCAATGTGCTGTTGACCTTTCCCGCGCAGGTGCAAGAGTGGCTCATCGTCAATGGGACCACGGGGAATTTCACCGTCAGTGCGGCCACCCCGGGCGGCAATGCGATCATCATCCCCGGCGCGGGCGGCCCTGCCTACTCAGTGCCCATCTGGTGCGATGGCGCGCAGCTTTATTTGCAGAACGTCGCGCCTCTGTCGGGGAGTTTCACCATCACTTATGTCGGCGGCACGTCCGCCCCCACTGGCGTTGTGAATTGGTCGCAAGTGGGTAACTCGGTGACGATGACGCTCCCGGGCTCAGTGAGCGCCGTGAGTAACTCGACCTCGTTCAACTATGTGGGCATCCCCGCAGCGCTGCTGCCGACCTCGTGGGCAACGATTCTGCAGGAATTCCCACTCGCGGCCGCACAGAACAATGGCGCTTATGTCGCGGGCGCTGCGTGTTTGCTCACCGAAATCAGCAGCGTTCCCGCGATCCAATTTTTCTTGCTGGGGTCAACGACGGGATGGGCCGCGAGCGGGGTGAAGTCAGCGCTGGGCACTTTCACGTACAATGTTGGCCTCTAGCCATGAGCTTCGCTGAAATCAAGGATTGGTTCAACAGCATCCTCATGTCAGTCTCTGCATTCGGATTGACGGTAAATGCGTTGTGGAACACTTACATCACGCACAAGACCCGAGTAGAAGCCAAGGAAACAGCAGCCGAAGGTCGAGAGCGTGGCGCAGTGCTCGCAGAGAAACTTGTTGCTGTCGATACCAAGGTCGAAAAGGTCGCCGTGCAAACCGATGGCCTCACCGCATCTCTCGTGAATAAAGCCGCTGAAGTCGGCCACGAAAAGGGTCTTCGGCATGGTCGCGAAGAGGGTGAGGCCAAGGCCGCAACTCTTGAAGAAGGCCGACAACTCGGCCGAGATGAAACTAAACCGTAGGAGTCTTTTATGCTGCCCTTTTTCGTATCCGTTCTGAGCGCGCTGCTCTACATCGTCATTTTCGTCCTTCTGGTCGCGATATGCGTGTGGGTGATCGAGGCGCTCTTAGGTGTCGCTATCCCGCCGTACATCGTCAAGTTGGGTAAAATCGCAGTCGTGATTGTCTGCGTCATCGTCCTGCTGGGCGTGTTCATGGGCGGACTGCCGCCGCTATGGCATGGAAATTATTTGCCTAGATGAAACTCCTCGTCACCCGCGACCCGCTGCCCCGGCCGCTGTGCACGCTCGGTGTTCTCACCGTCGCCGCGCTCGTGCTGAACACAATGGAGCGGCCATGGGTGCCGGGGCCGCAGGGTACTTTGTGCGGCGTGCCGAGTGTGTCGTGCGTGCCGGTGGGGACTTACGACTTGGTGCTGCACAACACCGCCGAGCATCCCAAGACGTTCGCGCTGGTCAATAAATCGCTCGGCATCTATCACGAACCCATGGACATCCCCGAAGACTGCATCGGCCGCTCAGCGTGTTTGATCCACGCGGGTAACTGGGCGTGGGATTCGATAGGCTGCGTGATGCCGGGGCTGTCACGCGCGCTGAACGGAAAAACTTGGATGGTCACAGACTCCGTGCAGGCGATGATGCAACTCATGGGCGTCGTGCCATGGACGACGGGGCATACGCTTACGATTGAGTAAACAGCATGGACTACGTTACGAATCCTCTGATCCGTTTGACGCACATAGGTACGGCGTACTTTCAGTTCATTCTATCGATGGCCTTCGTAGTCGGGTACTTCTGGGTGCTCAAAGAATTCCTACACGGCGATGTGCATGTGCCCGTCGACTTCAAGGATGTCTTCGTCGCGCTCTTAGGGATGATCACCGCGAACCTCGGCAACATCCTGCAATTCTGGTTTGCTCGACAGAGAGCTAGCGCGGACCCCAAACAAAACCCGACTCCCGGCACGTCTGTCGTGCAAAGCGAAAGCATCGTACAATCGAAAGTCGTCCCTTCAGCAGCACCCCCCCTTTCTCCGGAGCTTCCCAAATGAATATTTCCCAAGTCCTCGAGCAGCTCATCGCACTCGCCAAAACCGACGCCTTGAAGGCGGCACTCCCGGCGCTCGCGACCTTCCTCACCGCCATTTCCACGAACCCGACCGCCATCAACATCGTGGCGCAGCTCGCAAAGCTCCAGGTCGATCTCATCGCGGCGCTGCCCGGTATCGAACAGGACGTGCTGAAGCAAATCGCGACGACGATCCAAGGCAAGGCGCAGGAATTGGTGACAGCAGCTCATGCCGCCTAGCCGATGACGGTACGGCTGTCTTACGTCGAAGAGGCCGCGCTCGAAAGCTACGCGGTAGCGTGGTTCGGCAAGGACAACCTTAGCCACGTCGACGCGCTGCGCGATGATGGTTGGCGGTGGGGCGCGCGGTCGGATTCTGTGGGCGGCAAAGGCCCGGGAATTCAACTGCGCGCGCCGAACTACGCGCCCTTTATTCGCGAGACCGTATTCACTCTCCCCGCCACGGAGCTCCAAGAGGTTTCATTCTGGGCGTGGTGGGAATCTCAAGAGGGCAAGCCTTACGACAAGCTCGAAATCCTCGGCTTCTTCTTCGACCAAAACTGGATGCACCCGGGCTGGTATATCTGCTCGGCGGCAAGCTACGCGGCCAAAGCTTCCATCGACTTGGTCTCGCAGAACCTCTACCTGCCAGGGAACAAAATCGACCCGACCATGGATGCCGTGATCACAAGCACGATCAAAGGCGTGACGTGGGCCGATGCCGGGTCTATAGTCCGTTGATGGACGAGGTTCATATTCACCTGCACTTTGGCCCGATCACGGTCAACGTCGTCCACACCATCGATGACTTCCTACACGCAGCTCTCCAGTCTCTCAAAGAGGAAATGGCAAAAATGGCTCTGAATACCGCTCAATTGACCGCCGCTGTGGCGGCTGAAGATACCGTTGTACAAAGCGCCATCACGGCTATCAACGGATTCCCCGCCCTCGTGGCCGCCGCGGTCGCAACCGCCCTCGCCAACGCTGGCATCGACACCACGACCGCCCAGGCCGCAGTAGATGCTGCGACCGCACAGGCGACGACCGATGCCGCCGGCCTCACCGCCGCACTGACGGCGAACGTGTCCCCGGCACAGGTCGCAGCCGCTTCCGCCAAACCGGCGTAATGGCCCTGCAAGTCTGGAGTTGCTCGCCCGTCGGGGCGAGCAGCAATGCTGTGAAGGGGGCACCGGCGCCCCCGAACACACCGCTGCCCATTGTCGTCAGCGCAACGAATCCTGCTAACTCGAGCACCGGCATCTGCCAGCTCGCAAGCCAAACGCCCTCTTCGTGGTATACCCGCGTCACGAACGACGGCTCTCATTATTCGTGGGCCACGCTCGCCAGCTTAGGAATAGGTATGTCAACACCCAATCCCATCGCCACTGTCGGCACTCTCACCCTCACCTGGCAAGCCCCGACCGCGAACAAGGACGGCACATCGCCCGTCACGCCGCTCTCGGGGTACACCGTGCTGCAGGGATTCTCGGCGGCGATCCCGCCCGTGATGCCCGCCACGCTCACCCCAGTGCCCACTACGCTCACGAACGGCACCACGGTGCCACCGACTCAGCTCACGTGGACGTCCGCCCAGCTGCCCCCGGGTACGTATTACTACGCAGTTGTGGCCGATGCCGTCGATACCGCGGTCAGCGCCGACAGCAACATCGTGTCGTCCAGGCTAAATGCGCCCGTCGAAATCCCCGGCCAGCCGACCAACGTGACGATCACCGCGACGGTGAGCGCGTCGGTTTAATCGTCGGAATCTTCCTCAAGCGCTCGTAGTGGCGTTGGGCCAGGAGCGCGGCGAGCAGAAAGCCGATCGCAAAGCCGAACCCGGCGCCTGTGATGAAGGCGAGTTGGGAGGCGGTCACGATTTCTCCGGTTGACACTCCGGACACGCGCACGCACGGGGCGCAATACACACTGTTCCCAATTTTCCGAGAATGCGTGCGTCCGGTTCGCCTGCGTTTACAAGATCCATAATTTCGGCTCTGTAGCGCGCGGCATCCGATTTGTAAGCGTTGATATACGGGTCAAAGCACACCGAAGGATCGGCTGATCCGATCCGTTGATTGGCAAGAGCGAAATCGCTCAGCAACTGCGTAAGCTGTCTGACGCGCTCTTTTGTCATGACTGAGTATCTCCTTGCAGCCAACCACGATAGCGCAAGCGCCCGAAGAACTGCTCCAGAAAGCCGCCGCCGCAAAACATCAAGAGACCGAACACTAAAGGATGTCCATTTCGATAGGCCCAAATTGAGACCAGAGCGTTGACGGCCAATCCAACGATAGAGATTACCGGCGAGTGACTTTCTGGGGGCGGTGCTTTCATGGTGTAACTGCCGATGAGTTAGCAGCGCTGACTTGCTATCCATTCTTGGACAGCTTCAGCGGCCTCCATATAGCTTTCTGAGGGACGCAGATCGTTCTCCTGCCCCGGTCTGTACGCGCGCCAGATACGATCACGCAGGGCTTTCGGTATCTTAAACCAATGGGCAGAGCATCCCCACATAGCGGGAGGCACTTGCTTCTCGCATCCAGGCCAATGACACCCATGACCGCGTGTTTGCTTCGCTGCCTTGACGTGCTGCACCTTAGCTGTCAGATCAGTCATTGCGCGCTCCTGGGTTGTTCGCGGTTACTGGCGTGTGAGTGTACTGCGGACTAAAAGGCGCTTCCTTGTGCGGCCGATACTTCCAGCCCTCCATCCAGAGGTAGCCGAAAGCCTCATCGAGCGTAAGGCGCATGTGCGTGATCCCAGTCGGCCGCATCTCGTCGGCCATCTCTCGTACCGCGGCCTCGTCCCTAGAAGCGTCTCCGGTCGCCTTGCGCGAGTTAAATGCATCGGGAGGCGTACCCGGAAGTGCCTCATATTCGGCTTTAGCTTCTGCCGCTTGTTTGTCAGTCAGCACTTGCTCGCTCCTACGGTTACAGCGCTTCGGTCTATTAATTTGATTGCAGCCGTGATGGCATCGTAAGCCTGCCCATCGAACTCGACAGCGGACAGAATCCTCACAGCTTCCTTGGCGTTGATACGCCTAATCTCCAATTCAGCTTCGGCCTCACCGGCTCGCTTGCGCCACGCGGCGTGCATGGTCTGCTCGGTGGATAACGCGATTCTCCACTCAAGCCCGCAAGTGCAGTCGTCCCTCCAGCGTGCCAGCCTTGGGCAACTGCGCTCATGGGTCATTGCTTCAGTCATGACGCGCTCCTGCGCTGACTTGATGCATTATTGCCCGCCCGATGATTTCCGGGATTTGCGGGGTGAGGGAATTGCCGAGAGCTCGGATAGCTCCCCCATTGGCAAGTCGCACCAGTCGTGCGGGAATCCCATTAACCCGCTCACCCAATGGTGATTCAACCAGTCTTGGGCTCTCCCACGGCCACTGTGCCTGGCGGCTTCCTGCGACTGCGCAATACAAACCGCGGCCGGCAAGCATGGACTGAATCGACTCTGCGCTGATCGGTACTTTCCGTCCTGCCTGTAGTCCCGCGCCGCTGGCCTCGGCCACAATCCAGACTCTCTCGCCAACGAAAGGCGCTCCGACGAGCAGAGAACCGACCACGAACGATTCTGCGGTGTAGCCGAGTTCCTCCAGGTCACCGAGCACCCGGTCTGCACCTCGCACTCTAAGCGCAGCAACATTCTCACCCAGCACAATATGTGGCCGCAGTTCTCGAATGAGCCTCTTGCACTGCACCCACAGGCCGCTCTGTTCGCCGTCAATGCCGGCCGCTTTGCCCGCAACGCTGATGTCTTGGCAGGGGAAGCCGGCGCAGATGGCATCAACTTGGATTCCATCGGCAGCAAGGCGAGCTGCGGTGAGCTTTCGCACGTCGTGGTAGCAGATGACATTGGGCCAGTGCTTGCGCAGGACAGCCCGGCAGAAAGCGTCTCGCTCGCAGAAGGCAACGGTTCGCATCCCGGCTCGCTCAAGTCCGAGACTAAATCCTCCGATGCCGCTGAAGAGGTCGAGGACATTCAACTACGTCCTTCTCCATTGTCCGGGGGTACATAGGTGACGCTCGCCTTCGTCTCGGGGATCTGAACTTCAAGCTGCTTTAGGCAGCGGTAGCAAATGTGAACGCCCTTAGTAGATACGGGGTCGCTGAGTTTGAAATTCTTCATCCCGGTGAAATTGCAGCCATAGACCTCTTTGCGGTCCACCACGTCCCGGCAAACGTCGCACGTGTAAACCTCGCGCATGCTCACGACTGCCCTCCTGTCGCACTAGACGCACATAGTCGTTTGGGCATATCCCAGTCCGCGAGCTTACAAAGCCACGCGAGTTGCTTCTCGCTTATGTAGGTTGATAGGCCGCGATCATGTGCCTTGGCAATCATTTCGGCGGCGAAGTCTTGAGAGCTTTCGCCCTTCGCTTGCGACCGTGCGTCGCCGCAGAGCTGGCGAAACTCGAGTTCGTCCATAAACCAGTCTGCGGCTGTAGTCATTTCGTACTCCCCGCTGTGGAATCAAGAGCCGTTCTAACCGCCG
>QGNH01000658.1_pt1 | contig 34178 bp, 58 predicted proteins | sample 1735481 | NCBI WGS metagenome assembly QGNH01 (sample SAMN09239004, study PRJNA386568) | Viral metagenome, whole genome shotgun sequencing project. | reverse complement strand
CTACGCCTACGCCGACGCCGCCGTCCGTGATAAGGCCCTAGGCGATTACGCCGAAGCGGTCGTGCAGATTCTCATCGACCTGAAAGTGCCCGGCTGCCAGTGGCTGCCGCTTACCGAAGAGATTGCCGCATGACCGACCACCGCTTCCCGCCGACACCCGGCCTGACCAAGGCTGCAAAGCAGCCGCGCGGGCGCACCACCCTGCGCCTCTCCGCCGACCTCCACGCGCGCCTCGTCGACGCCGCGCGCCTCAACCACCGCTCGTTCAACGGCGAGCTCCTGGCGCGCCTCGAGGCGAGCTTTGCGCCGCTAACGGCGACAATAGCGAGCATCGGTTTTGGTGGACCGGGAAAGGACCCAACCACATGACCACCGTCGATTTCGTCGCCGGCCTGGCCCTTGGCATCGTGCTCGGCGTTGCCGTGACGCTCATCGCCCTGCATCTGACCGGCGCCCTATGACCGCGCCTAGCCTGCTCGCCATGAGCGCCAACAAGGCGTACTGGCTCGATGTTCGAGACCAGTACCCTTTTCACGCCAAGGCGCCGACAGCCGATCCGAAAGCACCGGATGTGCTCAAGCTCTTGCCGGTTTTCTTTGTGGCCATCCCGATGCCAGACCACGTCACTTTCTGGGGCTTCGAGAACAGCACCGTTCTTGACCGGTTTCTGGAACTGTATCCGCAGGCCGGTCGGCTCGATGAAAATGAGACGCCATGACCTGGGCTACTCAAACCCCCGCCGAGCGCACCGCGGCGGCCCGCCAGCTGCTCGAGGTTGACAAACTCTCTTTCGGCGCAGCAGCCGAGCGCCTCGGCACGACCAAGAACTCTCTCATAAGCTTCGCCAAGCGCCACGGCCTCAAGAGCAGCCACGCCTCCGGCTATCCGCCGGAGACGCGTCGGGCTATTGGGCTACTTTTCCAGCCTAAAACCAAACAGCCCAAGCCAAAGCGCGAGCGCAAGCATTCCCAGCACCAGGCCGTCGCCGTCGTCCAGCGCAAGGATCCACAGCCCGGCGCCCTGCCGCCCGACCCGATCTGGCTGCCGCTGCCCGGTTCGACACCGATCGCCGTCGAGCACCATTTAGACGGTACCTGCAAGTGGCCGGTAGGGCAGCATGGCGCGCATCTGTTCTGCGCCCTGCCGGTGCCCGCCGCCGGCAAGAACTACTGCCAGGCGCATCACGACGCCGGCACGCGCATTCCTGAAAGGATGACCAAATGAAAATCGCCCTCGCTTTGCTCGCCATCCTCGCCGCCACCACCAGCGTCCACGCCGGCGTTGCCTGTGCTACCGTCCCGCCGATCTGGGCCCAGCAGGCCCCGACGGTGCCCTTCCACATCGTCTACCTGCCGCCGCAGGACATGGCCCGGGCGTGCCATAAGCTCGCCAGCGCGCTCGCCGGCCCGCTGCTCGGCTGCGCTTACCTGCGCGATCGTACCGGCCAAGCGCTGATCGTCATCAGCAACGACCAGGTCGGTGCTGACCGCGCATGTGTTTTGCTCTATGAGCTGAGTCATCTTCCACCAAACGGGTACTATAACCCTGCTATGGAAGCGGGCGCGCCAGATGATCCCAAACTGGTCCGGCCGACAAACACCCCCTGGAGCAATTTGCGCGATGACAATGGCAGCCCGGTCGTCAAAAGAAGCCGCCGCAGCAGCGTATAAAAAAGCAGCGCAGCGCGAGCACGGCGAGTTTCATCGTACTGAGTACGAAAATGCCTCAAGCTGAGGAACGGGTACGTATTTGCGCGATAGGACCCAGTAGAGCCAGTGTGCAATTCTTGATCAGTTGGGACCTAATGGAACAGGTATTTGCTTTTCATGATCGGTTATTTCGAGCGTATGGCTTCAGCCCGAAGCCCTGGCATGAGCGCTGGAAGTACCACCGCATCGAGTTCGGGCGCTTGCACGACATGGGCCTGCCCAACGTGCTGATCCGTCTCGAGGCCCCCAGCTTCGACCCCCACGGCGCGCGCATCACGCCCTACGGCCGGCAATTCTCCGTGCGCATCACCGCGCGCAAGCTGCGCGTGCGGCATGACATCGAAACGCAGAATTTGGCTTTCATCGCCGACGAGGGCCTGCGCGGGTTGCTCGTCACCCTGCGCGAGGAGGATATGCTCAGCGCCGAGGATGACCCGAGTCCGATCAAGATCCCGCGCCGCGACGACATGGCCGTACACAAGCGCGAAGCGAGGCGTGGATGAACAATGTCGAGAAGATTGCCCGAGCTATTTTAGCTGATCGCCATTATGGGGTTGATCCGGACAGCCCTATTGCCTCTGGCGAAGCGTACCGCCTAGACCCGACCCATTACATCGTACCACGAACAAATTTTACCCCGGCTTGGGGCATGTACGGGTACACGGCATACGCCATCGCTAAGGCGCTCGGGCTTGATACAGACAACGAGCCAATCGAGGTCGATAACTGGGTGCTCATCAGAAAGAGCGAGCTTGAGCGTACCGGTCGCGATTGCATCGGCATCGAACTGAGTCCGGCATATTTTGACATCGCCGCCAAGCGGCTAGGCCTCGATCAACCGGCGGCAGCGACGAAATGAGTCGACCGCCACACAAAGGCGATCGCCTGCGCCGCGCCTTCCAGGCCGGCATGAGCGCCGCGCGCGCCGCCGAACTCGCCGGCTGCACGCTGTCTTGGGCCGTCCAGTACGGCCTACGCCACGGCTGGCTGAAGCCCAAGGGCCCTGGCCAGCGCCCGCGCAACGACGCCCTGCGCCAAGCCATCGTCGACGGCTACGCCGCCAACCGCCCGATCGCCGAGATCGCCGCCGAGCACGGCAGCACGCCAGGATCTGTAAAGGTGCTGGCGCAGCGCCTGGGTGTCAGCCGTACGCCGCGCGAGGCTGCTTTGGCGCGGCGCAGCCGGATTCCGCCTGAGCACGCCGTCGACTATGCCTATTTAACGCGTAGGAAGGGCTTTAGATCGGCGGAAGCCAAAGCCATGCTCGGCATAAAATGAAAAGACCCCGAGGTTCGCTTGGCGAATCTCGAGGTCTTTTCCGTCTGAAAGGAAACCGCACCTGGCTGTTTACACCATGCAGCGCGATAGCGGACAGGAAACCACGCCTGAGCACCGACCTCGTAGCTAGCCAATTCCGTGCGCGATGTCAAGTAGTGGCATGACAAGACCTACGGCACTTATCCCGGCTATGAAGCGGTAGATGGAGGGGCGGAGGATCATGATTTGCCGGCCTCAAATTCGACCAAGACAGCTCGCCCCGCATCTGTAAGAGCGTAGCGAAAATCCGACGGTTTCAAACGAGTGACGCGAACGAGTCCTCGCGGCTCCAGGAACTTCCTGCAAATGGCGCCGTCTCCGCCTCTAGGCAGCTTCGATGCCCGGAAACCTGCCGCGTTGGGGTGCATTTCGTGCAGTTCGGCCAGGCCTCTCAGCACTACCAAATCCGTCTTCCTGAGCGGTGTTGCGTCCCGTGCCTCGCTCATTTCCGGTGCTCCGAGAGGGCGATAGGCAGTGGCGACATTTTCGGCTTTGCGGCCTGCTTGGCCCGGATTTGCTCGACCTTGCCCCATATCCTCGCGAGCTCGGTTTCGCCCGCAGCGTGCATATCCAACCCGAAGGCCAGGCAGTACGCAGCGAGCGTCACCATCACGCCGCCGACCTCTTGGTTGATCTCGCCCTGCGGCCGATCGAAGACGTAGTTAGTCAGGGCCGATACGCGCTCGCGTGGATAGTTGCCGGACTGTAGAAGCTCCAGAGCTTCTTCGAGGAAGCGGTCGCCCCGCTCCAGCTTGTCGCTGGATATTTCCGGACCAAAGCAAGCGCCCATCCAGGGATCGACGCGAGCTTGAAATTGCGCCGCCTCAAGCTCCACCACCCGCGCCCTCAGCTTTTCTATCACTGAGGTGGCGTCGGAGAGGCGGACCAGGGGCTCGATTTTACTGACCACCTCTTCATTGTTCAGGCATGCTCGGTCGCAGGCTATCCCCTCCGTTTCAGCATAGGCCCACTTCGGTCTAGAATACGACTGGACTCGCCACGCCACCGGCACCATCTCGCTATCCGTTTTCACCAGTCGCCTCCGTCATTTGGAATGTCGATGGTCGCGAGCGCATAATTCGGGTCCACGCCATCAGTGGGGGTGTGGATATGGCCCCCGTCTTCATCGGCGCGCATCACATGCAGCCGACCGGACGCAGAGAACAGCCAAAGGCTTCTGGGCCACCGTCGCGCCAACCGTCTCATGGTATCAATAGAGCGGCGCTCTTCATCGGTCGGCACCAACTCGCTATCCGTCGTCTCGCGAAGATGCTTTATGGCGGAGGCGGCGGGGCGGCGGTTCCACGCGTCGATTACTTGTTGCTCCGACAAACCGCCGCCGGGAAAACCGGGGCCGCATATTCCGCAGCGGTCTTGATCCGAGCACATGATGTAAGGATCGTTGTTCTGGGCTTCCGCCTTGACGAGAAGCGCTGGTGCACCGCAAAACGGGCACGGCACCAGCTCGCTATCCGTCGTATGTGCGCTCATGACGGTACACCCCTTGCCAACAACCACGCGGAACGCCACACGTCCCACAAGTTTTGGAGCATTTGGTTTCCTTTCAGACGGTTTTTGCAGCGAAGTCAGTTGGCCTGTGGTGCGCGCACTCGGCGGCGCGGCGCGTTGGCCGCCGCGGTAGCCACGGCTGGCACGGTGAGCTCGCGCTTGCGGTTCTCGATCAGCGAGCGCAGGTCGGAAATGTCCTGGGCGTCGCCGAAATCCTTGACGAAGGCCACGAGATCGGGGTTCTTCACCGCCAGCGCGTTGAGCTGCTCCACCGAGGAAGCCCCGGCGGAAAACGCCCGGATCTCTACCAGCAGCGCGTCAATGATGTCGCCCGCCTCGCCGCCCAGCTCGTACAGGTCACGGAAAATTGGCAGACCGTCCGGCTCGCGCTTGGCGATGACGTCGACTGCCGGCACTTGATCGTGCACATACTCGCCGCCGTCCTCGCCGGGCAGCGTCACATCGGCATCGCGCATGTCGACCTGCCGCGCTTCACCGCCGTTCATTTGCCCGGGAGCCGGCGTCGGAACCGGCCCAGGTGCCACGGTGACCATCGGCGGGAAGCGCCCGAACACCACGGCGAGCAGCGATTGCTCGATCTGCACGCGCGCTACCAGCGTTACCGGCCCGGCGCCGGGCGGCAGGCGCAGCGTCACGGTATCGAACAGCTCGAGCCGATCGACGGTCTGGCCGATATGCAGGTCGGTGTCGACGAGCAGCGAGCCGTCCATCGTCGCGGTGACGGACTTCTGCACCAGGCGGTACTTCCACTCGCTATCGCGGAAGTGCTGCGCCAGGCCCTCATAAGGCACTTTGGTGCTGTCGGCGAGAAAGCTGGCGAAGGCGGTAGCCCAGCTGGGGGTCTTGATCGGGGGCATTGCTTTATCCTTCTTAGAGGTTCCAGGGGTCTGGAACGGGGGTTGGGTAGAGATCGGGTCGCAGGTCTTCCTTCGGCACGCCGAGAATCGCCGACAGCGCCAGCACTCGTTCGGCTGGTACGCGCTTCCAGGCGCTGACGGCGGCGCGGCTGACCTTGAGATCGTCGGCCACGGCGCTCAGGTTGATTCTGCGCCGGAGGTCCTGCCAAGCTTGTTCGGATGTCGTCATGACCACCTGCATAGCTTTTTTCGTAGGCTGTGTCAATATGCGCTTGACAGACCAGATCAGGTTCGGCTATAGAGAGGGCGTTCAGAAGAAGGAAGAGGGGAGACCTTCGGGGCGACCGCGAACGTCCTACTAAGCAGAGACAGGTGATGCCGCCCTCTTCGCCGCTTCGGCGGTTCATATCACGGCCAAATTACCTGGTTTCGCGGAGGCGACTGCCGCCGTTTGTTAGCACCGCGCTGGCCCCGACGCGTGTATTTTGGGGCAACAAATTCGCCGCGCCAGCCGCGCGGCAACGAGTGGCTCCTACCGCTTACGTTTCCAGCAGAGCGGACAGCTGACCTGGGGTCCCCTGCTGGGCGCCCACACTAAGGGTCATCGCGGTAGGGCCTACCTATTCGCCCTTGGCGCGTTTCGAGCGCGACGGGGCAACGAGTTGTCCCGTAGCTCAGCGGATCAGAGCATCGGTCTACGGAACCGAGGGCCGCCAGTTCAAATCTGGCCGGGACATCCACTACTTGAACTGCCGGGCGCCTCGCCGGATCTCGGGGGCAGAGCCAAAAGCCGTGATCAACCACCCGAATCGCAAGAAGACTGCAGTCAGCGCCGCCAAGGCGCCGGTCTACGACCATGACGCCACTTATGGCGCCTTCCTCGACAGTGTCCGGCATGCTTTTGCCGCGGCCACGGCCAGCGGCGATAAGCTGTTCATCACCAACGCCGAGGGCCTCTACGACGCCTACCTCGACGCGCTGCCCGGCGACGTCCAGACGCACCGCTGCCACGCCTGCCGCCGCTTTATCGAAGGCTATGGCGGGCTGGTGCGCATCGACGAGCACGGCGACACCTTGCCGGTACTGTGGAGCGACATCGACGACGCGCCGGACTTCTACCGTTCGGCCATGCTGGCACTCTACAGCAAGGTGAAGACGGCGCGCGTCACCGGCGTGTTCCTGACCAAGCAGAAGGTTTGGGGCACCCCGGTCACCGGCAACTGGTCGCATCTGGCCGTCGTGCCGCCGTCGCACCTCGTCTACCGCGAGGGCGCGCTGACCGATCACCAGGCCATGGCCGCAGTGAAGGAAAACTTCCGCACCGTGGCAACGGCCCTGACCGAGCTCAAGGCGCCGATGCTCGACGAGGCGCTGCGCCTGCTGCGGGCCGAAACCCTGGCGCGTAGCGAGAAGTTCGTCGCGCCGGTGCAGTGGCTGCGCGAGCTGCACGACCGTCCGAAGGGCCGCAAGGGCGAGAACGTGCTGTGGCGGGCGATCGCCAGCGCGCCGGAGGGCTATTGCCATCCGCGCGCCTCGGTGATCGCCCCGCTGCTCGACGACATCGCCGCCGGCCTGCCCTTCGCCACGATCAAACGCAATTTCGACGCCAAGCTTGGCCCGCTGGTCTACCAGCGCCCGCAGGCGGCGCCGACGGTTGGCAACATCAAGGCCGCCGAGGCGGTGTTCGAGAAGCTGGGGCTGGCCCCGGCGCTGGAGCGGCGCTATGCGCGTCTCGACGAAGTGCTGCCCTACGCGACCTGGTTGCCCGGCGCCATCGCACCGGACGACCCGATGGGCAGCGTCTTCGGCCATCTGAAGCCGAAGAGCGCCAACGTCGTGCCGCCGGTGAACCTGCCCACGGTGACGATGACCTGGGAGAAGTTCACGCGCACGGTGCTGGGCGACGCCGAAAAGCTGCAGCTGTACGTGCCCTATAGCGGCTCGTTCATCGCGCTGGCCGCGGCGGTCAACGCCGACGCACCACCGATCCTCAAGTGGGACCGCCCGGAGGAGCGCAACCCGGTGTCGTGGTACGTCTATCCGGGGGGCAGTTCGGCTTCACAGTGGGGCCTGCTTGCCCACGTCTGGACCGACGTCGACGCCGTGACGCCGCTGCCGACGCTCTGGGGCAGCCGGCCATCGCCGTTCCTTGGCGACGGCGCAGTGCTGATCCTGCATGGCGCCGTGGATTCGAACGCGCGCGTCGGCGCCGGGCTGTTCCCGGAGTGCCTGCGCGATGACCTGCACGGTGTCCGTTCGACCATCGAGGCCTACTCGCGCAGCGCCACGCTGAGCGGGCGGGGTGAGGCCTCGGCGTGCGGTTACGATCTGCGCAAGGGTGGTGCCTTCGGCGTGCAGTTGCGCGTCTTGTCGCGCGGCGCTTGGTCGTCGTATCGTATCGACCGCTGGGATTAATTTTTGGAGACGGATCGGTTGGGCCAGAGGGGACGTCTGGCTGCTTGCGCCAACTTCCGATACACGCGCGGAGTACGATCTTCCGATACGAGCGGCATCCCCACGGTCTCCAGAAAGAGGGCGGCGCGACGAGCCCACAACGACCTCGATCGCGTCGCCCCGATCCTTCACGCCTGAAAGGAAAACCAGAATGGCTGTATCGCTGGAAATAATGTTCGCGCAACTGGTCAAGGACATGCAGGACCCGGATTCGAACTGGGCCCGAATGAACCGCGGCGAATTGTTGGCGACTGGCGGTGAACTAAAAGAGCCTTCGCGCTGGGAGCCGAGGTCCGACGGCCGGAACGCCGCCCATCAACACATTCCCGGATTTGTGAGCGGCTTCGATCTAGAAGACCTGCCCTTCGACACGCTCGAGGAGTTGCTGGCGATGCCGTTCGTGGCCCGCTGGACCGAACGCCCAAAGTTCCATCGCTTCAGCTTGGACCGGGTACGCGGGTTTCACCTGATGGCCGAGATAGACAACGGCTGGACTTGGTGGGTTGTCGCCATACTCGACCGCGACGTACCGGAACTGCCGGGCTGGGTTGCCAAGCCTGTGGACCAGATTTGAAAAATACCTCGCAAAATTTGGAGGCCACTTTGACCACTCCCTCGCGCCAGGTTCGCCGTTACCACGCCCGCCTCGCCGCCCATAAAAGCAAAAGCGCAGAGCTGGCGGCGAGCCGGAATTTGCCGTCGCCGCGCGTGCAGTACGACCCGCTGCCGGCCGCCCGGCTGATGCGCTCGAAATACATGCCGCACCACGGAAAGAAGGAAGCGCGCAATGCCGAGCCAGTACCTGACGCTCGATGACTGGCGGCTGCGCGCCGAGAAACTAGAGCGTCGCGCAGCTTGGTACGATGCGCGCGGCAACGCTTACATGGCGTCCGAAATGCGCCGGCGAGCCGCGAATAAGCGCCGGTTTATCGAAAGCCACGAACAGTTGTGGAAGAAAGTGTACAATGACTAATTTCAAGCAGGATATTCTGGAAGCCGCCGCCGGCGAGCCGATCCTGGCGATCGCCGTGTCGGACCGCCGTACCCGCTATCCCTATGGGGAGTCGCCAGACCATAACTTGGGGTCGGCCCCGGTAGCGTGGGAAGCCGCGGCACCGGTGCTCGACTACGAGTACGACGACGGCTACGGCGGCCAGGATTGCCACGATATCTGGGCGTGGACCGCGACTCGGGTGCTGTTCATCCACGAGTACGACGGCTCGACGTCTGTCGTGTCGGTGGCGCGTAATCCGGAGGATTTTAAACATGACTGACGACCTAAAGCCCGGTCTGCCGGTGAGCGGCTACCGCCCGCAATCCGACGCCAACATCGCCCTGGTCAACGAGTTCAAGGCCGACGAGGAACGCCTACTGCGCAAGATCGACGCCCTGTATGGCGCGCTATCCATTCACTACGACCAGCGTTGGCTCTCCATCGCCAGGACCCACTTCCAAGAAGGTTTCATGGCGCTCAACCGCGCCGTGTTCCAGCCGCAGCGGATCAAGCTGCCAGAGGACGACGAATGACTGACACCATCGCTCCCGAGATCGGCAAGTTCTACCGGACACGCGACGGGTTTTGCGCTGGGCCAATTGAACGTAGTCGCGGCGGTGATAATGATATGTTGTTATCGGCGTGGATCCCGGGCACCGGTGGTCGTTTGTTTCGCCGGGACGGCGCGCATTTCTACGGCAACACCGACCTCGACCTCGTGGCTGAGTGGACCGACGCCGACGAACCGGTGCTCGACGTCAAACAGCAGCTGGCCGACGACCACGCTATTGCCGAGGCGATGAGCCGGAGCCGTGACGGAGTGCCATTGTACTCAGCTGCACATCCGTTTGGTGAGTTCTCGGCAGGATCGCTAGAGGAAGTTGAGATCGACCTTCCTGATCGGTACCTCACCATTCGCACCCAGGTCCCGCCCACGCTCGCCCTCGAGCATGGCAAGCTCACGCTCACCGTTACCGACGGCCAGCGGAGCATCGTCGCCGAGATCGGCGACGGGGCATGGTTCTTTGGGCGCCTGGTCGAGCTGCTGATCAACCCGGCGCTGCGCACGGCTGCCGCGGTGCGCGAACTGGTGTCGAAGAATGACTGACGGAGAGCGTGAACGCCTCACGGCCCTGATCGTCAAGGCCCAGGCGCTGGTTGACGCCGTGTCGCTCGACGACACCGGCCGGTTGGTTGCCGGGCGCTGGGTCGGTGGCAATGGTGGGCTGCTAAGCCGCTCAACGCTGCAGACTTCGGACGCCCTGCGGACCGAGCTCGAACTCTGGAAGTGAACCTCTAGCCACCCAACGTGTTATAGAGGTGGCGCGCTTTCCGCGCGGAGGCTTACGGCCATGCTCGCAACCATCTTTGCCATCTTCCTGGTCCTTGTTATCCTTGGCTTCGTCTACTGGCTGTTCACCTGGGCCATTGCGCAGGTCGGCTTGCCTGAGCCCTTCGCCAAGGTTGCCCAGATCGTCATGGTCGTCATCGTGGTGGCGGTTATTCTGCTCTACGTACTGCCGAAGGTCTTGGCTTTGGGCGGCGTGAGCCTCTAGCCGCTGCCGGCAGGTCGGCCGTTGCCGTGCGCAGGGCGTGCATTAGGCCGACGAAGCGCGGCATGGCGCCGCGCGAGCGGGCGAGTAGCGCCTTATTCTGGTTGTTCACGGTAACATTCGCTTGAGGCGGACCCAGCTGATGCACGCGCCAAACAGCTTGAAATGCGGGCGCGATCCGTATCGCTCGCTGTAGAGCCGATCGGGCCATGGCTTGGCTACGATGTTACCCCATGGGGTGCCAATTCCGGCGTGCCGCTGGCGCCAGTAGCACCACACGCCAATATTGTTCCAGCGGGTATCCGCCACCCACTCTTTAGGCTGGTTGTTCATCATAGGCTCCTGATCGCGGCGATGATCTTGTTTTGATCGGCGTTCTTTTGCATCAGCACGTCGGACACCTTCTGGTCGATGGTGTCGCGCGCCAGGATGTGGTGACTGTAGCAGTTCTGGGTCTGGCCGCGTCTGTCAATTCTCTCGCAAGTTTGTTTAAAACCATCCAAGCTCCACGGCAGCGCCATCCAGGCGATATGATGGCCACCGTACTGTAGATTCAGGCCGTGACTTCCGGCGTTGGGGTGTAGGGCCAGCACCGGCAACTCGCGCTTATTCCATTTGGCAATGTGATCGCTGGCCACAGCCGCCGATACGCCCTGCCCGAGATACGGAACGCCCTTCCAGATCTTGCGCAGATTGTCTAGGTCCTGGTCGAAGGCGTAGGCGATGAGTAGCGGTTCACGGCCCATGGAATCGATCAGCTCGGCGATGGCCTGGGTCTTCTCGTCGTGCAGGTGGTGCACGGTGCGCCGGCCCTTGTCGTCGACCTCGTAGAGATAGCCCTGGGTGATCTGCCGCAGTTTGGTCGACGCTGCGGCCTCCGACATCGCGACGATTAGTTGGGCCGCAGGCCCTACTTTGGGGTCGCCGTCGGGCAGGCCGAGCGCCGCGAGCTCGACCGCCATGGTCTTGGCCATCTCCTCATAGGCGGTGCGCGCTACCGGCGGCAGGTCGACCATGATCTGGCGATGCGTGATGTTCTTCTGGTAGGCCAGCTTCTCGGCTGGCACGCGGAAGGCGACGCTGTTGAGGTCGTTCATCAGCAGGTCGAAAGCGCCCAGCTGCAAGCGCCACGTGTAGCCCATGTAGTCAGCCGGGGTGAAGAACTTCTGCCGCCATTGGTAGAAACTCGAGCCCCACAGGCGCTTGCCGGCGATCAGCTGCACCTGGCCAAACAAATCCTCGGCCCCTTCCGGCGCCGGCGTGGCGTTGAAGCCCCAGCGAATCTTCGCCTTAGGCATGTGCTTTTTCAGCGCCTTGTAGCGGGGCGACTTTGGGTTGCGTGCGACGCGCCCAGTCTCGTCGACGATCCACAGGTCGAACGGCGATTCGCCCGGGGCGTAGAGATCGGTCAGCCACTCGATGTTCTCGAAGCTGGTGACGTGCCAGGCTTCGGGCGGCACGGTGCGCAAGACGATGCGATTGACGCGGCGCTCCTCGGCGACGATCACGGCCAGCCTGGTTTCCAGCGTCCGGCGCTCGCGCACGTCCTCGATCTTGGGCAGGCGCTGTTCGGCGTGCCGGCGGCGGCCGTAGAGTTGCCGGCTGTCGCGCCAGATCGAGGGCGCCCAGTTGGCCGGCTCGCCGCCCCACTCGACCATCGGGGTGTCGTTGAGGTGCTCCCACTCGGCGCGCTCCTGCGGCCAGGTGTTCTGGCTGACGCGCAGCGGCGCGAACACCAGCGGGCGCTTGATCACCCCCGCCGCGCGCAGCTCCTCGCCGGCGGTGAGCCCTGCCACGGTCTTGCCGAAACCGGTCTCGAGCAGCGCTAGGCGCTCATCGTGCTCGTAGAGATCGTCGATGGCAGCCTGCTGCAATTCGTCGAGGGCGCTGTAGGGGCGACCAGTCATTCTTTGTCCGCGGCAAGGCGGATTATAGTAGCGTACCCAACATCCCTGTACGCCACGCCGGTAAGCTTGGCTCTTTTGGCGTCCGCCTTGTGGTGCCGGTTCAGTAACCGGTAGAGCCACCCCGGTATCGCGATGGTGTAGGACCAGTCGCTGAAACTATTGAAGTGGTTTTCTTCCCGCAGGTCACGAAGTCTTTCGGCCAGTGTTTTCATTTCCACTCCTCCAGGATCGCGTCGAACTCGGCATCATCGTCCACCATGTAGACCTCGAAGCCGAGCAGGTTGAGCATGAACTTCCACTTCGACTGCTGGGCGCTGATTACGCCGACCTGCGCCCGCTTGAACTCGGCGAAGAACACACGCAACCTGTCGCAGTTCACCCCCTGGCTATCATAGCCCTGATTCTCAGGTAGCAGCACCGTCCGATCCGGAAACCCCCGCCCGCCTTCGAGCTTGAGCTTCAGCGCCTTGCCGCCGATCGCCTCGACCTTGGCAACGCAGCGCAATTCCAAGGCGCTTTCGAGTTCACGCTTTTTTGGCATCGTAATCGCTCACAGGAAAATCGTGGGTGACCCAGCGCGTTTGTTCGGGAGAAAGGCCCTGTTCCTCCAGCAGCCGGCACACTTCCAGCGATCCTAGCCGATGCCATTTGTCCAGCGTACGCAGTACCTGTATGCGGTCATTGTGGGTCCAATACGACACCGATGACTCGTTCATGACGCGAACCGTGGTGCGTACAGCGTGGCCGTCTCGTCGCCGTCGTAATAGCCGCCGATGTGCGTAAGCAGCGGGGCGCGCAGCGAGGCCCCGTCGCGCAGGGTGATCGAGCGCCCGACGCGCACCAGCCTCGGGGCGCCCAGCGCCCCGTGCGCTTCGACGGCGATGCCGCCGCAGTTTTCCAACTCTTCCAGATCCTGCACGGCGTCGCGCTGCAGGATGACCATGCCGCCGACAGTAGCGAGCGAACGGAAGTCGAGATTGACGTCGGCGCCGATGGTCAGGCTGCTCTGGTCGCCGACGATCTCGGTCAGGTGCTCGGCCATGATATTGCTCTCCGGCTGCAGATTGATCCAACCATCGACGTGCCCGAGGCGCGGCGCGGCAAAGCCGGCGTCCTTGCCGATGGTCAGCCAGCCACGGATGCTCACCAGGTCGGGGGCGCGCAGCTCGGCACCCGGTGCGATAGTCAGGTGCCCGTAGAACTCGGTGACGGCCGGAAAGCTCAGGGCGTTTTCCTTGGTGACGGTCATGTTGCCGAGGTGCTTCATTTGGTGGGTCCTTTCAGGAGAGTATTTCATTCGGCCCGCGCGTAGCTACCGAACAGTCTTTTGGCAGCCTTAACGTAAGCTTCATGAGCTGCTTGTTCGGTAGGGTAGTACCCAAGGTTATAGTGCTTTCTTTTATGCACTATCTGAGCTTGCCATGGATTGGTGGCATTGTACGCGACGTGCGTCACGCCTTTAAGCTGGTTAGGTACCATCGCGGCGCGGTTTGCCATGTTACCTGTGCTATCAGCTTCACGTAGATTTACGAATCTGTTGTCTGTCCGCACCAAATTTACGTGGTCTATCTGATCGAGCGGCCATGCACCGGTGTGGACGAACCAAACTATTCTGTGCGCAAAATAGTAGGTACCGTTTAATTTCACCCGCAGGTAGCCACGGTTAACGGCCCGAGATGTAGGCCGGCCGGTGACAGCCCGGCGGTTAAGCAGCTTAGATCGCCAGTACAGGATGCCTGTGTCGGGATCATAAGACAGCGCGGCGCGGACTTCCTCAACGGACAGATTGTTGCGATACTGACGCATAAATTCTATCCAACTTTATGGCTTGACGAAGCTCCCTTTAATACGTTATGAGGGTCGCTGTCAAATGAAAACGGAGCCGATCATGGCCAAGGAATACAAGATCAGCGCCGGCGCTACGCGGACTTTGAACGCCTTGCTGAGCGCCGCCGCCGACTATGCCTTCGTCGGCTCGGCGCATCCCGATGTACAGGATGAGATAGAAGATCGCTTCAAGGCACGCGTGCAATCGATGCGCAAGCTGATCAACCGGCTGGAAGCTGACGCACGTCCGGCCAGCTTCAGCCCGAAGGCACCGAAATGAGCCTCGAACAGCTCGACCGCGGCGATAAGGTCGATACCCATCTGGGCTTTTACCCGCCCGAGATGCGCGTGCTCGACACGCTGGCGAAGACCTATCGTACCAGCCGGAGCGCCGTGCTGGCCGAGCTGATCAAGGCGCACCTGGCCGCCGGCGAACCGCCGATCACCGACGTCCCGGTGGGACGCGGCAAGCGCTATGACGTGCACGTGTTCTTCTTCGAGCCCGAGGTGGTGCTGCTCGACCGCTGGGCCAGCCAGTACCGCGTCAGCCGCAGCGCCGTGCTTGGCCAGATGCTGCGCAAGTACCGCAACAGCGCCGACTTCACCAACGTCCCGGCGCCCTCGAACAAACATGTCGGGCGCACCCGGCGCGCCGGCGCCGGCCGGCCGGCCATCATGACCAAACCCCTGACCCCAACCTTCGACGACGATTGAAAGGAACTACCCGCATGAATTCTCGTGATACTAACTTCACCACCACTATCGAGTATGTCGATCAGTACGTTGGGCCCGCCGTGGCGCTGACCAGCGAGTACCTTGCTCGAGGGCCGTCGCTTTCCTTCACGGCTGCCGACATCGTCACCGCCTTCCAGACAATTTACACCGGCGTCCGCACGGTGTCGTTAGGCGGCACGGTATCCTCTGTCAGCGCCGAGCTGGTCCCCGCCGTGCCGATCAAGAAGAGCGTCACCGACGACTGGATCGTGTGCCTCGACGATGGCAAGAAGTTCAAGTCGCTTCGCCGGCACCTTGCCGTGCTCGGCATGACACCAGCCGAGTACCGCGCCAAGTGGGGCCTGCCCGCCGACTACCCGATGACCGCGCCTGGGTATTCCAAGCGGCGCCGGGAGCTGGCGGTGTCGATCGGGCTTGGGAAGAGGTGATGGACCGCTTCTATTGGCGCGATGAGAACGTCCCCGGCGGTAGCGGCTCCCGCCTCCACATCTACGACCGCGCCCAGCGTCGGGAGCCGATCGCCGTGTGCCTCGACCCCGACGTCGCCGAGCGCATCACGCGGCTGCTGAACGCCGACGAGAATGCACGAAAGGAAACCAAATGAGCAGTGACTCAGCCGACAAGATCGTTGTTACCTGTACCGTACTCACCATCACCGCCTTCGTTATCGGGGTGATCACCCTCCCGTTTTGGCTGTGGCCATTCTATAATGTCTGGCAGCAACAGATGGACGGTGAAGGGCAGCTGAAGAAGGCCGAGTACACCCGTCAGATCGCCACTCTCGACGCACAAGCCGAGGTGGCCCGCGCTAACGGGGTGGCTTCGGCCAACAAGATCGTCGCCGATGGTCTTGGTGGCCCCGACGGCTACCTGCGCTATTTGTGGATCGAGAAGGTGGCGGGGTCGAACAACCAGATCATCTACATCCCCGCCGATGCCGGCATGCCCTTGCTCGAAGCGGGCCGTCTGCCGCAGGCGACGGTGATTGCGAAATGAGCCGTAACCACCTCGCCGAAAAGAAGCTCGCCGGCCTGATCGCCCTGGAACTAGACGTCATCGTGAAGGACGAAGCGCTCGGGGCGTTCATTCGCGATAACTGGGGTAAGGTAGCGCCGCTGGCGCACCTGATCCACAACGCCAAGGATGAGACCGAGCCTGCGGGCCCCAGTATGGTCCTGGGAGGACCGCCGGAACCCGAGTATGCTTCCACTCCGCTGCCCAAGTACAACGCGCAGTTGGAGAAGGTCAAAGTTCTCGTCAGGCGCTATGGCGATGAGATGCGGCAAGCGACCAGCGAAAGGCACCTAAACCGTAAGCCGTCGGCCGACCCGAGCAAGATCGGATGCGAGTTGATGGCGGCGCTCGACGAGTTGGTGAAGCAATGACCAGTACCGCGATCGACCACAGCGCCCGGGCGCACTCCAGCGTCGGCGGCAGTTCCGCCAAGCGCATCATGGAGTGCCCCGGCTCGATGCTGCTCTGCGAGCAGTACCCATCGAAGAGCAGCGAGTTCGCCGAGGAAGGCACAGCCGGGCATGAAGCAATCGACATGATCCTGCAGGGCAAGACCCAACGGGACACCGACGTCATCGGCCTGACCTTCAACGGTATCGTCATCACCCGCAAGTTCTTCGACGAGGCGATCGCCCCGGCGCTCGACATCTTCGACAGCATCGACAAGGAGCTCGGCGGTATCGAGTTCTTCAACGAGCAGCGCGTCACCTTTCCTGGCATCGACGGCGCCTTCGGTACCGTCGACATCGTTGGCACGGCCCGTGATCGCACGGTGGTCCTGGATTGGAAGCTGGGTGCAGGAGTCCCGGTCGATGCCGAAGAAAACGTGCAGTTGCTCTACTACGCCTATGCCGCTGCGCACACGGCACCGACTGACAAGTTCTTTTCGCGCGACAAGCCAATCGAGTTGTTCATCGTCTCGCCCCGGTCCAGCCGCGGCGAGCCGTTCACGCGCTGGATGACCTCGTGGTTGCAGCTGGAAGCTTTTGCCATCGATCTGAAGCACGCCGTTGACCGGGCACTGGAACCGGATGCGCCGTTCAAGCTCGGACCGCACTGTCAGTTCTGCAACGCCAAGGTTGGCTGCAAGCTCTACAACAACCTCGCCACCGAAACGCTTGCGTTGAGCCGCGAAGAACTGGCCGAGCAGCTAGCGGTGCGCCTACCCTATGCCGACGCCATGATCAAGCTCGGCAAGGAGATGAAGGACATGGCGCACGACCTGCTCGAGCAAGGGCAGCCGGTGCCCGGCTGGAAGCTGGTGCGCGGGCGGGCGTCCTACGATTGGAAAGACGAAGCGAAGACCATTAGGCATTTTGCCAAGGCAGGCATCCCGGCCGCCGATCGCTACGTCAAGAATATTATCAGCCCAGCACAGGCAAAAGCCCTCTTGAAGAGCCTCAAACTTCCAGAGACCTTGTTCGACGCCCTGTACGAAAATGTCGCTACAGGCAATACCACTCTGGCGCCCGAGACCGACAAGCGACCCGCCGTGGTCATGGCCCCGCAAGCGCTGCAGCTCCTCGCCGAGAGACTTTCGGCTCGCTGAAAGGAACCAACCGATGACGACTATTGGAGACGACCTGACCGTTATGGCCGGTAAGATTTCAACGCTGTCAACGGAGGACGTGAAGAAGCGCCTTCGGTACATGGCGGAAGCCGATCTGGCCCTGTTCGCGGACACACGGGACGCGTCACAAGAAGAATATAACGCCATCGAACGCCGGCAGGAGCGCGGGCGTAAGATCACGAAATTACTACGCGACAGGTTGAAGGAACTTCAAGATGCCGCAGAAGCAATTCCGGCGTAGGCCGGTATCCGGCGCCTCGGCGGCTACCGAGGCAAGTTAACCTGAAACCAAAGAGAAAGACCAAAGACAAATGAACGCCATCGTATCGCGCCCGGCCGGCACCGGGCTTATCAGCCGCGAAGATCTCGCCAAGTCGCTCAACAACGCCGCCATGGCGATGCCGACTGTCGGCGGCGACAAGGCCTTCCTGAAAATGGACAAAAACAACGGCGATTGGATGTTCGGCCAGGAGGAGACCGTCGTCGAGGACGACAGCCTGTGGGCCGCCAATCCGCTGTCGCTCAAGCACGGCTGGGTCGCCTGGGATACCAACGGCGGCGGCGCCCCGGTGCAGGAGATCATGGTGCCGATCAACCGGCCCCTGCCGCCGCTCGAAAGCCTTCCCGAACTGGGCCTCGGCACGCCTGACAAGAAGAGCGGCGCACGGGCCCAGCTGACCTACCAGCGCCAGCAGTCCGTCGACTTCGTCTGTGTCAAGGGCGAGGACGAAGGCACCACCGTCGAGTACAAGCAGTCCTCGACCGGCGCCATGAAGCTCTTCGCCAACCTGACCAACGCCTTGCTGGACCAGGTGCAGAAGGGCGACGAGATCGTCGCCGTCGGGCAGCTGACCTTCGACTCGTACAAGCACAAGCAGTACGGCAAGATCAACAACCCGATCTTCAAGATCGTCGAGTGGCGGACTATGGACGACACCGCGCCGGTCGAGGAGAAGAAGCCGGAACCCGAGTCCGCGCCGCGGCGCCGTGCTGCCGCGCCGGCCACTGTGACCACCACACCGGCTACCGCTGGGGATGTGGAGGTCAACAACGACGAAGACGAGGCCGCGCTCAAGGCTGAGTACGAAGCTGCGGCCACCGCGGCCGAGAACCCGGCGCCGCGCCGGCGGGTACGGCGCTAAGCTATGACCGGCAAGTACCAGGAGAAGGTCGGCGGAAATTCCGCCGGCAACCTTCGTTCGCTGATCGAGCGCATCGAGCGGCTGGAGGAAGAGAAGAAGGCGATCGCTGACGACATCAAGGAAATCTATGCGGAAGGCAAGGGAACCGGCTTCGATCCCAAGATCATGCGTATCATGATTCGCCGACGCAAGATGGACGCCAGCGATCGCGCCGAACAGGACGCGCTCGTCGACACCTACTCAGCGGCGCTTGGCATGTTGCCGGCGGACGATGAAGTCGAAGAGCCGAACGGCGACTGAGCCTTCGCGACAAACCTACGAGGCCGGCGGTGTCGCGTCGCCGGTCTTGCTGTCTTCTCGGAAGGAAAACCAGCCGTGACGGCCTACTACAACGAAATCGACCCCCACGCAGCCCGATGGCTACGCAATCTCATCGCCGCCGGCCACATCGCGCCTGGCGATGTCGATGAACGGAGCATTGTCGATGTCGACCCCGCCGACCTCTTCGGCTACACGCAATGCCACTTCTTCGCCGGCATCGGTGGTTGGTCATACGCTGCCCGCCTCGCCGGCTGGCCCGACGACCGGCCTCTCTGGACCGGAAGCTGCCCTTGTCAGCCGTTCAGCCACGCTTCTAGAGGCCGTGGAGGTGGGTTTGGCTCGGTCAAAGACCTCTGGCCATCTTGGTTCAAGCTTCTTGCGGAGCTCCATCCTGAAACGGTGTTTGGTGAACAGGTCACGAGTGGCATGGGCTGGGACTGGCTCGACCGAGCGACAGACGACCTTGAGCGTGAAGCGTATGCCGTCTGGCCGATCGGTCTATGTGCTTCGCTCTTCGGGTTCCCTGGTCGAGAACGGATTTATTTCGTTGCCGACACCGACCGCCAAAGCGAACGCGCTGGCTCCGTCGATGCAAAAGTGGCCGGCATATCGGCGCCTCGCCGAGTGGCTACAGCGGCGGAACAGTGGCTATCTGACATGGGTGATGACCGCGATGGGCTTCCCTTCAAAATGGGACGCTTGCGCGCCTACGGCAATGCCATCGTCCCACAAGTCGCGGCCGAAGTCATCGGCGCTTACCTCGACTGTCATCCCTGAAAAGGAAAAGCCCGTGGCCAGCCTGCTCTTCTTCGATTGGGAGACCCAAAGCCTCGCCGACCTGCCGGTCACCGGCACGCTCAAATACGTGCTCGACCCGAGCACCAGGCCGCTGCTGCTCAGCTGGGCGATCGACGACGCCCCGGTCCTGCTCTGGTGCCCGTACCTAGGCGATGAGCTGGCACCAGAAGTATGGACCTATGTCTGTTCGCGCATGCAGGACACCGGCAAGGGAGAGCTAGACGGGTGGTTTGACGGTGTTCCGCCAGAAATACGCGGCCATCTTGAACGCCCTGACGGCTACGTGGTAGCCCACAACGCCGGATTCGACCGGGCCGTCTGGCAGCAGATCGCAACACCCGACTACGATTTCCCCGAACTGCGCCTCGAGCAGGTGTTGGACAATCAAAGCCAAGCTCAAGCGGCCAACCTGCCCGGCAGCCTCGAATGGGCGGGGCGCATGCTCGGCCTGGGCCACAAGACCATTGGCGGCAAGGCGATCATGCAGCGCTTCGCCAATCGTACCGAGCCGCTGCCCGGCTCGCTGGCCGACATCGCGGCGCTGATGGCTAACGGGCGCACGCGCGCCCAGGCAATTGAGACCGCCATCGGTTCGTGGACGCTCTATCTCGACTACTCGATGCAGGACACCGAGCTGATGCGCGCCGTGTGGAAGACGACGCGGCCCTTGGACGCCAGCGAGTGGCAGGAATACTGGGTCAGCGAGCGGATCAACGACCGCGGCATGCTCGCCGATCTCGACGTCTGCCGTGGAGCCGTCGCCTATCGCGAGGAAGAAGCCGCGCACGTCGTCGAGCAGATCAAGGCGATCACCAAGGGCGCCATCGCCGGCCCGACTTTCACCGCCCAGATCAACGCCTGGCTCTACGAGCGCCTGCCGGATGATCTGCGCGAATTCATGGTCAAGGAGCGCGATGACGACGGCAAAGTAACGCGCGTCACCGGGGCCAAGAATGTCATGACCAGGCTGCTGGAAGAGATACAAAGCAGCGAGGCACCGCCCGGCGATGACGTAGTCGAACTGCTGGAACTGCTGGAGTTTGGCCGCGCTTCGTCGGCGGTTAAGTTCGGCAAGATTCTCGCGCAGGAAGTCGACGGGCGGCTCGGCGGGTCCTACGTCTTCAACGGCGCCGGCCAGACTGGGCGCTTCTCCTCAAGGGGCGTGCAGGTCCACAACCTGCCGCGCGATTTCTTGAAGAACGAACTGGACGTGCTCGACCTCGTGGCCGCCGGGTTGCCCATCGAAAAGCTGCGCGAAATCGGTCCGGTGTCGTCGACCCTGGCCAAGCTGATCCGCCCGACTTTCATCGCCCCGGAAGGCAAGCTGCTGGTGTGGGGTGACTGGTCGGCGATCGAAGCCCGGGTGAACCCGTGGTTGGCCGACAGCCGCGATGCCGAGCGCACCGTGCTCGAGCCGTTCCGCAACGGCGAGGACCTCTACATCCTCAACGCCGAACCGATCTATGGCTTGCCGGCCGACGTCATCCTCGAGCGCTACCTGAACGGCGATCCGGAAGCCAAGGCCATGCGGCAGGCGTCGAAGGTTGCGACGCTCGCCCTTGGATTTCTGGGATCCGTCGGCGCGCTGAAGGCGATGGCGCGCGGCTACGGCCTGCGCTTCAGTGACGAAGAAGCGCGCGTCATCGTCGATGGCTGGCGCGACCGCAACCGCTGGGCTCGGCGCTTCGGCGAACAGTGTGAGACTGCCGCGTTTTCGGCGATCCGCAAGCCAATGAGCGTGCACAACGCCGGAAAGTTGCGATATCAGTTCGCGCCTGACCTGATGGGCGGCACGCTGGTCTGCTTCCTGCCCGACGGCCGACCGATCGTCTACCCGAAAGCCAAGATCAAGCAGGTCGAGAAGTTCGGGCGCATGGTCGACGCCATCAGCTACCTCAACGGCATGGGCTACCGCTCGCTGTGGAACGGCCTCTTGGTCGAGAACGGCACCCAGGGCTTTGCCGCCTCGATTCTGCGCCAGACGCTGGTCCGCCTCGAAGCCGAAGAAACCGAAGCCGAGGTGGTGCTCCACACACATGACGAAGTAGGTGGCGAGGTGCCAACCGCTAGCGCTGGGGCCTTTGCTGATCGCCTGCTTGAGACTATGGTTCGGGGTTGGGACTGGACCGAGGGTCTCCCGCTGGCAGCCGAAATCTCGACCAACTGGTACTACACCAAGAACCCCTGAGAGGAGCCGATCGTGCCAAAAACCGTGTTCCGCGATCAGCCGTCACCGAAGGCGAGCACCGATATACAAGATGGCCTTTATGCCCTGACGCACTTCTTTGCCATGCATCGGATAACTCCGGCGGTGGTCGAGCTATCGTCGCCAGGTGATGGCGCGCGACTATGTTCGATGCTCGGGCCGGAGCTGATGCGGATGCCTCGGTTCGTCGACCCGAAAGCCGCTGTCTGGAATCAGGTTGAGTTGATGGGCGTCATTGTACGCTGGCCCGCCGAAGCCTACGCTTTGCCGCACGGCGGGTACGAGTGGCATTAGACTGAGCGACGCGCCTGCGTCAACGGCGCGCGAAAGGAACCGGGGAGCCAACCATGAATCTGCTCGTGGCACGTACAGAAGTCATTGCGCGTCAGTTAATCAGCGCCGCCAACCTGCCGCGCGACCAATGGCTCGCACGGTCTGTCGGCGGCGCACTGCTGGGGCATCAGCTAGACGTCGTGCTCTGGCTCGTCGACGAGCCATCAGACCGCGATCCGACATATGAAATGTACCAAGGCTACCGAAATCACGCGATAACCAAGCTGAAGCCAGGGGGCCAGTTCTTCGAGTCAGAGTTGCCGCTGTGACGTTCAACCCCCGGCAAGACCGGACGCCCTTGCGTCTTAGGCTCTACGAGAATGGATTCGTTCCGCTCGCCAACAAATCCAAGCTTTGTCTCATCAAAGAGTGGAGCACGCTCAAGGTCACGCCTGAGATCATCCAGTCGAAGCAGTGGGCGCGCTCGCACTCCTTCCTCGATACGGGCATCAGATGCGGCGATGTCATCGCGCTCGATTTCGATGTCGACGACGGTGATTTGCTCAACGATATGCTCGACGCGGTGATCAATCAGGGCTTGGTCGACGAGAGCCTGTTCGTTCGCGTCGGCCGGCCGCCGCGCGAGCTCTGGGTCTACCGGACCAAGGACAAGATCGGTAAGCGCACCACCGGGCATTTTCTGCCGCCGGACAGCCCCGAAGGTTTCGCCGGCTACGCCGTGGAAATCCTCGGCGCCGGCTGTCAGTTCGCCGCCTACGGGCAACGCGACGAGAACACCGCCTATCAATGGCCGGAACAAAGCCTCGTCGACTACCAATACATGGACCTGCCGCTGATTACCCTGAAGCAGGTCGAGGCGCTGAAGGACTTCTGTGAGGCGTTCTTTGCCAGTCACGGCCTGACCCGGGCCAGCGCGGCAGGCGGTACCGATGGCGGCTACACCCACGTTTACGATCTGACGCCCGAGATGGTGTTCGACGTCAAGGACCAAGGGTCAATGACGGTAGACGAGATCGCCGAAGCGCTCGCCGCCAATCCGGATGATGTCTGGCGCTGCACCGTTAACGCCCTCCGCCCGACTCAAGGCTCGTGGGCGGGCATGGTCAGCCTGGTCAACGGCGCCGTGTGCATTTCCGACCATGGCACCTACACCAGCCACTTCCCACTTGCCGATGACGTCGGCGCCAGCCTGGCCAAGCTCGGCGCGCTGCTGGCCGAACGCTTCCCGCCGACGCCGACGCCCGAGCCGGCCGATTTGAAACTCAGCACCGCCGATCCGTTCGACGACAACCTTGTCAAGGCGCTGAAGCGCTATGTGCAGGTCGAATCCGACGCGATGGTCTGCGACACCGAGCAAGGCTTCATGGTGGTAACGGCGCGCCAGTTCCGCGACAACATGCGGCCTTTCCTAGAGGTGCGCCAGGGACCGGCTGGCGGCGAGCAGAAGGTCTTTCTCGCCGATCTTTGGTTCGAGCACTCCGCGCGCTTGACGGTCAAGGACATGCAAATGCGACCCGACCAGGCCGGCAAGCTGATCTTCGTCAACGACACCGCGCTGCACCTCAATACCTACAGCCCGCCGGCGCACCCGCCGGGGGGCGACGCCCGGCTTGGCCTGCAGTTGATCGAGAGCCTGCTGCCGGACCCAGCCGAACGGAAGTTCTTCACCCAATGGCTGTCCTACAAGCTGCAGCACCCCGAGATACCCGGGCCCGCCGTGGTCATGGTGGCCAAGGATTTCGGTACCGGGCGCGGCACGCTGATCGATTTGATGAGCGCGCTGTTCGGCTCAAAATACGTCAAGCGCATCCAGTTCAACACCCTGACCGGCAAGGGCAGCCAGTCGCAGTACAACGAATGGATGACCGATTCGCTGATCATCGCCGTCGACGAGGCCACCGAAACCGACGCCTCGACAACGCGCTGGCAGGCTCGCACCAACGCCTACGAACACCTGAAGATGCTGATCGATCCCAACACCAGGAGCCTCCATATCAACCGTAAAGGCGTGCGCAATTCCGAAGAGAAGACCTACGCCTCCTTCTTCATTGCCACCAATCATTCCGACGCCTTCGTGCTGCCGGCCGACGACCGGCGCATCGCCATCCTGACCAACGGCCCGGCCGCAGCCGCGGATTTCTGGGGCGATGTGCGGCAATGGATGGCGGTACCCGCCAATGTCGGCGCCCTCGCCCGCGAGCTGCTCGCCGTCGATCTCGCCGGCTACAACCCCTTTGTCGCCCCGCCGATGACCGCCGCCAAGGCCGACATGGTCGACGCCGGGACGTCCGATCTGGATCGCGCCGCCGCGGCAGTGCTGGCCAAGCCTCTTGGAGCGCTGATGGTTAAAGAGCAGTTCCTGCTGCTGATCGAGGGCGTCATGCTTACCGAGGGCTACGAGTTCCCAGAGGACTGGCAGCGCACCGCCGAGCGCATCTTCTCGAAGAAATCGCGCCGGCTGCTGGGACCCGACAGGCACATGGTCGAGGGCAAGATGCGCTCGGTACGATTGGTCGGTGCTTGCGCGCCGGAGATTTTACAGTCGCTTGGCACCATGATAGAAGAGATTTCGCGCAACGGCCCTACCTCGCGACCGATCAAGAGCGCGGGCAGTGTGGTGAATTTCCAGAGGAAGGCGTTGTGAGCATGGACGACAGCAAGTTCTTCGCCTCGGTCCGCCAGCATCTGTTCAACGGCTCGCTGGCCCAGCCGCAGGTCGACGGCTTCAATGTCCTGCTGCCTGCCATCGCCGGGCTGATCGTACCGCAGCGCGCTTACGTTCTTTCGACGGCCCTGCACGAGACTGCCCACACCATGCAGCCGATCGCCGAGTACGGTCATGGCGCTGGCCATCCTTATGGCGTGGTCGACCAGAGCGGTAAAGCGCCCTACGGCCGCGGCTACGTTCAGCTAACCTGGCGCTACAATTACGAGAAGGCCGATAGCAGCCTTGGTTTCGGCGGCCGGCTGCTCGCCAATTACGATCTCGCGCTCGAGCCCGACATCGCCGCCAAGATCCTGGTGCAGGGTATGGTTAGCGGCTGGTTCACCGGCAAACGGCTGGCCACATACATCGGTCCGACCAAGCACGATTTCGTGAGCGCGCGCCGGATCATCAATGGCACCGACAAGGCGGCGCTGATCGCCGGCTATGCCGAAGCTTTCCTTACCGCCTTCACCGAGGCTGGCGCGTGAGCACGCTGCAGGCGCTGCTGTTTCTGGCGCTGTTCATGGCCGCCGGCCTGATGGCCTTCAATATCGTGCTGTTGCTCGGCAACCAGCTTTACCTCGCCGTTCGCCACCACTTTTCCCCGGGCACTCGCCCTTAACCTACGGAGCCTACCGTCATGAACCTCAGCTTGTTCACCATCATCCTGAATTTCCTGCCCAGCCTGCCGAGCCTCGAGCAGGACGTTGCCGCCGAAGTGAAGCTGCTCGGCAGCACGGTCGACGGCGCCACCAAGGTGCAGCAGACCATCATCATCCTCGAAGACCTGTTGGCGCGCCTCAAGACGGCAATCGGCGCTACGGCACCCTGATGGGCGGTCTCGGCGCCTGGATCAGCAATGAAGTCGGGCTTGGCATCCTGCGCAACATCCTGATGGCAGCCGGCGCGAGCCTGGTCACCGACGGACTGTTAACGCAAGGCCAGCTCACCAGCGTTGTTGGTGGGTTGGCGGTGATTATTGGTGTCGTCGTCTCGGCGATCGCCAACAAGAACAAGGCCGAGGCCAACGCTGTGGTCACGGCAGTGAAAGCCAATCCTGCTGTCACGTTGGTGCCCGCCAATACTTTTGCCGGGCCTAAGCCGCTCGTGGTCGTGAAGCCGATAAGCAACCCATTTTCGGATTTGCCGCCCCCGAGCCTGTCGAGCACCGGCCACTAGGCCGGTGCATCCAAACTGTCATAGTCGCGTTGTAGCGTGTAACGCCATATAAGGGGTAGTCGCGTGGGACTCTTCGATTTCGATCCAAACCGGATGCAGATGGATCGCATCGAGCGTGGCATCATGGCTATCCTGCATTCGCAAAACTTCATCATCCACATGGAGCTCAAAATGAGCAAGGAACTCGACGACCTGACCGCTGAAGTCGCTCAGGACACCACTGTTGAAGCCTCGGCGGTCACCCTGATCCAGGGCCTCGCCGCCCAGATCACCGCGGCCGGNNCAGTCCTCGACCGCGCTGGCCTCGGCCGTCGCCGCGAACACGCCCGCCGCGTAAGCGCTCGGCATCCTTTGGGAGGAATGGGAGGCCGCCCCAGCGCATGGGGGCGGCCTTTTTAGTTTCGTGGCCCCATGCTAGATCAGGCGCATGGGCAAGGACACGGTCTCCTTACGCGATTACATCGATCGTATTTTCAGGGAACGCGACCGGGCCCTGAAGACCGCCCTCGACTCGCTCAATCGTCGGCTGAAGGCGATGAACGAGTTTCGCCAGACGCTCTCCGACCAGACCGGAACCTTCGTCACCAAGACCGAGTTCAACGCGCTCAAGGAGCGCATGGACAAGCAGGAGGGTCGGTCCAGCGGTTTCAGCGCCGGCTGGGGCTACCTGATCGCCGCTATCACCGTGCTGATCGGCGTTGCTGGAATCGTCATCGTGCTGGTCACCCGACATTGACGGCGCGACGCAACCACGGTACCCATGGAAGCGTTCAAACTGCATGAGAAACCAATGCTCTATCGCGCTGGACCGATGAATATATACGTGCGAATACGTACTAGATTCGGGACCCGGGTGGCGGAATGGATGCTCGCCGCGGTCACCGCCCTGTGGGGCACCGTGCTGCTGCTGCCGACCGACACCTACACCACCAGCCCGGTGTTCAATTTCATCAGCCACGTCATTTCCGAACCGGTGCTCGGCGCCGCCATGCTATTCTTCGGCCTGCTGCGCATCGTCGGGTTGTTCGTCAACGGCGCACGCCAGGATGTCACCCCATGGATCCGGGTCGTTTCGGCCAGTTTCGGCTTTCTCGTCTGGTCGCTCATCTGCTTCAGCTTTGCCCTCTCCGGCGTCATCTCGACCTGGGCGGCCACCTACACGGTGTTCGCCGTGACGGAAGTCTTCAACGTCTATCGAGCCGCGCACGACGCTGGGGCTTACGCAAGACATGTGGCCTGACCTCTCAGCTTTCCCACCCTGGATCAACACGGTTGCCGGCGCGCTGTTCGCCTTGGGCGTGGCCGGCGTGACGCTCGCGGCCTTCTTCGGCCGGCTGCGCGGCGCGCTCCAGCCGCCCGATCCTGGCGCAGGCACGGCGCAGATCGCCATGATGTCGCTGGACTCGACCGCCATTCGCGAGCACACCGCCGCCGTGCAGGTGCTCGCCACCGAGATGCATCAGCTGGGCACGATTGGGCGCGAGTACCTTGAGTCGCTCGAACAGCGGCAGGAAGAAGCCGAGCTGCGCGACGCCGAGCAGCGTGGCTATGAGCGGGCCCAGGCCGAACGGGTGCGCGCGCCGCGCAAGGTATCGCTCAAACGCGGCGCGCTACCGGATGGCGGGCGATGAAGCCCTCGACCATCCGTGCTGCCGGTACTTGGTGGAAGCGCCTCAACCGCAAACCGCCTGGCTGGGATTCGCCCGGGCGCTTCTGGGGCCGGATGGCTCAGGCGGTGTTTCTCGGGCTGGTCTTCTGGTACATCCGAAGCCGCTAGCGCGCCGGGGCTGCGCTGATGCCCGCCGGTACTGGGTAAGGGTTCGGCGCTGTCGGCTGGCCGGTCAGCGCTTCTGACCCCGTCATTGTCGCCCCCTGCGTGCCAATTCGCGCCAACTGCTCGGCAAGGTTCGGTCCGGTGTACGCCGGTCGTGCCACACCTGCAGGGACGCCGGGCGTAGCGACGATGTCAGCGGCGCGCTGGGCGTTCTTGAATCCAATCCGCTTGGCCATGCCGCGGGCCACACCGGCGCCTACCGATTCCAGTCCGGCTGCAACCAGGGGCGCGCTAGGACCGAACACCGGGGCCAGCGCTTCGCCGCCCAGCATCGCGCCACCTATACCGCCCATGATGTTATGCCCGGCGCCGCCGCCCAGCGAGAAACCCATCCTGCCGATCAGGCCCAGCGCGTTCTGCGTCGTTGTGCCCTTGGCCACCTGGCGGATGGCAGCCTGTTCAACGGGGCTGAACTGGTTGAAATCCGGGCGCTTCATCAACTGGAGAAAGGACAGCTTCAGGCCGTTGGTGGGCCCGCTGGCGTAGGTGTCGGCGTTCTTTATGGCGTCCTCGAGCAGCCCGACACGCGACGCGCGCGCCCAGGTCGAGATGCCGTTCATCAGATCCTTGGAATCCTGCGTCGGGTTGACGCCACCCAGCGTATCGGTCGAGTCCAGCCCGTTGACATAGTCGTCCAGCTTGTCGACGACGATGCCGCCAAGCTTGCGCGTGGTCGGCGAGGCCGAGGTGCTGTTCGCCACCTCGTTCGCATTCATGCGCAGCATGTGCAGGTCTTTCAGATCCACCACGGTGTTGGACCCCGGCGCGGTTATGTCGTCGGCTACCGAGTAGAGTTTCTTGAGCAGCCCAATGGCTTCCGGGTTGTTTTCGATCGTGGGCCGGTAGCCTTTGGTGGCGCTCTGTATGCCGTCCAGCATGTCGAGATACGAGTTGCCGTTGAGCATGACCGGGTTGGTGTCTACCGAACTCTGGAACAACTGCGATCCGGCGCTGCGCAGCGCTGCCCGATCCGGGGCATTGGCAACGGCAGCATCCACTGCCGATTTCTGCGCCATGCCGGGCAGGATACCGCCCAGCTTGTCGAAGGCCGCCCCGACACCCGCGCCGACCAACGGACCCGCTACACCGCCTGCCGCGCCCAGCGCGGCGCTACCGGCGATCTGCCCGAGGTCACCGCCGCGCGTGGCCGCGTCAGCGCCACTGATGGCCGCCTGTGACGCGGCGCCGAGCCCGACGCGCGCACCAAGGCCCATGGTGGTGTCCATGCCGAGCAGCTTGGCCGCCGCGGGGATTTCGCCGCCGACCAGATAGGGCGCGACGCTGCCGGTTACCTGCCCGGCAACCTGCTGCAGCGGGTTGGCCTTGTTCAGCGTGTCCTCGTTCGCCTGCATTTCGCCAGGGCTCACGCCTAACCCCTGCTCTTCCTGCTGGCGCAGCCATTTGAGCGGACCGCCGACGATCGGCAGGCTCTCGATGGTGTTGTTGGCGAAGGTCTGCAAACCGCCGCCGAGCCGGTCCGCTGACTGCGTCTGGGTCGGTGGGGCGGGTGTCGGTACATCTGTGGGCGTCTTGTTCGCCGGCTGCAAACCGAGATCGGCCCCTACCGCCGCGCCGCCATTAGGCACGCCGGCCTGATAACTGCGAAACGCCGAGGCCGCCGTTGCGGCATCCGGCGCGTCGATCTCGTAACTATGCCCGTCTGGTGTATCGAACTGAAAGGTTCCCATGACTCATTTTGTCCGGGTCATGGTGACACCGTTCTCTAGCGGTACCTTCGTGCCAACTTCGACCGCGTTAGGTGTGGGAGCCGACGCAGCACCCGACGTATCCGGCGTAGAAGTGCCCGTGGGCGCCGGCGCGCCTGACGCGCCAAAGTCCGCCGGATTGAGCCCGAGCCTCGTTAGAATGCCGGCAGCTTCCGGAGTCAGAAACTGGAAGTCCAGCGGCTTGCCCATGGCGTTCTGGTACTGCTGCTTTATCGTGTCGATACGCGACTTGAGCAGCGATATGCCGGTTGCGATGGCCTGTTTCTGCTGCTCTGGCGCGGCGTTGACGTCGAAGTTGTGGCGCCACTCGTTGAGCGAGCTTACGTCGGTAACACCCGAACCCTTGAATACCTTGGCCAGTTCGGTAGCCGCGGCGTCCCGGGTCTCGTTGTAGTTTGTCACCACAGGGTCGCCAAAAGTCCCCTTGGCCGCGTTCGCCACGGTGTTCCACGGCGTCTTCAATCCACTCTGGTTTTGCAGGCTGTCCGTAGCTGTGGACAACTGGCCCAGATGTTCGATTACCAGATTGGCCGAGGTCAGCGCCTGCCCCATGGCGCCGGACGTGGCATTCATCCGCATGCGATTGCGTGCTGCGTACTGCGTCGCATCGAAAGTCGGGTCGAGCAGTTTGGCCATAGCCGCCAACTTCTGCTGCTGGTCGTTGCGCTTCGAACCAACGCTCAAGGGTATCTCGTAGTTGATGATGCCCTTCATCAGCCCCGCAGTTGAAGGGTCCATCTGACCTAGCAACTGCGCCTGCGCAGCCGGGTCTGGCTGCCCGTTGGGCAGCAGCGGCACCTGCTGCGGTGTGAGCGGCATGCCGCTCGCGTCCACGGTTGGAATGACCCCGAAAGCGTTGGGCTGGTGGGTAAGCCCCATCTGCAACGCCTGCTGCTTCGCAGGATCGTTCTTGGCGGCGATCCAAGCATCGGCGAACTGTTCCGCCGGGGACTGGCTGGCCAGCTTTATCTTGGCCGCTTCGTTAGCCTGGTCCGCCTGCTCGGCCTGCTCCTTGTCCTGCTGGGCCTTGACGCCCATCAGCCCCTGTGTCGCAGCCAGGGAGCTTGCATTATCCCCTTTCTCGAGCGCAGCGTAGGTGTTCAGGCCTTCGGCGCCACCGGCGCCAATGTTGGACAAGGCATAAGGTGACGTGCCACCGGCGATCGACAGCCCCGCCTGCATCAGGGCGAGCCACGGATCGCGGGCTTTAGCGGCAGCTGAATCGGCCAGTTCTTTTTCGTATTGCTTGGTCAGGCCTGAGTAATCCTGCCCGAATGGTGCCGAGGCGATTGAGCCGTCGGCAGGCGGCAAGCCGTTATCTGCGCTCGGTACCATGCTAATGGCGGGCGCATCGGCTGCGGACGTACCGGCGGCCGACATGTCAATCGGGACGCCGTTGGCGCCCGCCGGAATAGCCCCGGCGATCCCTGCTGCCGCTGACTGGCTCGGGTCATAGCCGTAGGTGCCGAGAACGCCGCCTGTCGGCAACGGGGTGTTACCTATGTACGTGCCCGGTTCGGACGGAATCAGGTCGTTCAAATTTCCGACGTACCCGCCCGAGGCGTAGTGGACGACACCGCCGTTACGATAGCCGGCCGCTGCGGCGATTCCGGTAGGAGCGGGCATGGGCGCGCCGGGCATCGCGGGGGAGGAGCCGATTCCCCCCGGCGGGGCCATCGGCGCGCCCTGCCCCGCGGCAGCGCCTGGAGGCGGCGCGAGACTGGCTGACATATCCTGGGCGACGGTGGTCTGCGGCTTTTGCAGCGCCGCCTGGCCGGCGAAGCGCTGGCGCATGTCCTTGCGCCGGTTGACCTCGCTGAGCACCAGATAGGGCGGCACGGCGCCCGATGGCTGGTTGAGCTCGCCAGCCAGCGCGCCGTCCGGCAGGTTCTTCAGGATTTCCATCTGGTCGATCAGGTTGGGCATAGATTAGGCTCCCCCGCCGCCTGGGACAGGCGCAAAGGACTTCGCAGCACCGACACCTGCGATAGCGAGACCGCTAATCTGCGACAACAGGCTCGGCGGCGGGGTCGTCGTATCTGTGGACGTTTGCGGCGAATAGGTGCCGCTGAGCAGCTTCGAGTAGAGGTCGGCCTGCGTCGCCGGATATTGGTTCTGCGCCGTCCACTGGGCGTTGGTGGCGTTGAGTTCGTTCTGATTCTGCGTCTGCTGCGCCGAACCGACGCCCGACAGCGCCGCCGCGTTCTGCAGCCCGATGGTGTTGGCCTGGCCAGCGAGGTTGCCTTCGGCATTGGCGGCGTTGATGCCGAGCTGGTTGCCTTGCAGCGCATTGGTCTGGTCGTTCTGGAACAGCTGGGTGGCATTGTTGTAGGCGGTATTGAGCCCGGTCGCCTCGATGCCTTGCAGATTGGTGTTGAGGTTCTGCTGGGCGATGCCGTTGGCGATGGTGGCACGATCGCCGCCAAAGGCGCCAGCCTGCACGGCGGAGGTGTCGCGCTGACCCTGCTGCTGCTGGAAATCCTCGGTCGCCTGTGCCTTCTGCACGTCGATCGACGACTGCGTGTAGGGGTTCATGTACTGGCTTAGATCGGCGTTGAGCACGCTCGTCGGCTTATAGCCGGCGATGCCACTCAGTGTGCTCTGGGCGTTGGTGATGCCGGTCGGCGTGCCGGCTGCCGCGATACCCTCGATCTGGGCGTTGGCGGCATTGGTATCGGCCGTGGTGCCCGCCACCTGCTGGTTCGGATTGGCCGTATAAGGCTGGTCGGCCGCCGTCTGCGCCTTGCTGAAGAAGTCGGTGACGGCCGACTGGGCGTAGGACGGCAGGCTCGATGTCGATGTCTGGGTGGTAGTCGATGGCGATTTTTGTGTCACTACGCGCCCCCCACCGCAGGTGCGGCTGCGATTTCTAATACCACCGATTTCTGCTGCCAGCCACAAGACTTGAGCACGCGCACCCAACCCGGCCGGCCGTACATAGCCACATTCGCGCAACCCATGTCGCGCGCGCAATTGCGAAAGACCTCCGAGGCGAGCTGCAGCCAGTGCTGCATCTTCGAGCCTCCGACGCAATCGATCACCAGCACGGCCATATGCGGGTACTGTTCCTTGTGTGTCACGAACGCCGCGGCAACGATTTTGTCGGCGTCGTCATAGGCGATCCACAGGTGCTGGCGCTCTTCCTGCACGGCGGTGAAAATCGAACGCATATCGGTGCGCCCCTCGGCGTAACGGACGGCCTTGACCAGCAGCGGTGCCACCTTCGGCCAGAAGGCTCTAGTCTCCTCCTGCGGAACGAGGGCGACTTGCCACGTCACTGCTGCACATTGTCGACATTGACTGGCGGCTGGCCGCCCATGGCCGCCGGGATCCTGGCGGGCGGCGTCAGCGTCGCCGCCTTGGCGGCGCCGGCCGGCTTCATCGAGGCCAGTTGCGAAGCAAGCTGCTGCAGGCGCTGCGCGCCGAGCGCCGGGTCGCCGTTGCCGGCGCCGTGCACCGCGTCGGCGGGCATGACGAACTCGCCGGTCGACAGCTTGGCTTCGTGCGTGTTGTTGACGCGCGCCGGGACGCCGTCGCTCTTGGCGCCGCCTTGGCCGACAATCAACCGGCCTTTGCGCGGGCGCATGGTCAGGCCCTGCTTCACGTTGGCGTGGAGGTGGGCGAGGGCAGTCGGGCCGAAGGTGTTGGTAAAGGTCTGCAACGCCTGGACGTGATGCGGCTGCATCGGCGAGCCGTCCTCGACGGTGCCGAGCGCATCTTCGGCGTTGCCGATAGCTTGCATGCGCGGATCGTTCGGATCGAAGCTTGGCGGCGCACCGGCGCTCGGATCGGCGGCTCCCGACGACGGGTCCATGACCGAAGCGATACCGGTCAGTGCCGGATCAACCGACCCGCCATCGGCGTAACCCATCGGCGCCGGGGTCGCAGCAGCGATACCTGCCTTCGGCATGACGCCCGGGTGCAGATGGCGCACCGCGCTGCTCAGCGCCGGATGCCCGAGGGCCTGCGCGGCGTTGCCGACGATTCCGCTCCACATGGCCATGCTATTCGCTCCTCACGGCGTCACCGTCACGCTGCCAACGGCACACGATACCGCAAATCCCCCCGCCCATATATCCCCCGCGCGTACGATCGTCAGCACGCCGCCGTTGGAGAACACCTCATCGGGCTTGAGGCCGTAGCCGCTGGTCGGCAGGCCGGGCAGGAACAGGCCATTGCCGCGCAGATAATTGACGCTGGTGACGTAGGTATAGAGGTTGGCCAGCCAGCGATTGAGCTGGTCGCGATAGTCCTGCGTATCCTGCCCGGTGTAGCGCGGCGGGGCGGGCAGAATCTGCAACTGGGTCTGGCTCGCCATCAGCGCTCACCATCCGGGTTGGCGTAGATGCGCGGCACGCCGAGCGACCAGAGCGTGCCGGTGGCGTTGGATTCGATGGTCATCTGCACCGAGCGGGCCCGGAAGCGCTTATCGACCTTGGTGGTGTACTGGCCGACCGGTATGCTCACCGCCTGGGTGACCGGATCGTCGACGCCGTCGACGAA